>FWPV01005597.1_pt1 | contig 23101 bp, 17 predicted proteins | sample 2228371 | NCBI WGS metagenome assembly FWPV01 (sample SAMEA103939776, study PRJEB20133) | metagenome | reverse complement strand
GTATTCGGCAGGATTCAGAAGGTGTTGAATGGTCGTGAGCCGCCCACCTTCTTTGAAATGGTGACGGCCATGGGTTTTTTGTACTTTGCCGAGGAGCAGGTTGACTGGGCGGTCATCGAGGTGGGGATGGGCGGACGGCTCGATGCCACCAATGTCATCTCGCCCAGGGTGAGCATCGTCACAAACATCGCCATGGATCATCAAGAATATTTGGGAAACACCCTGAGTGCCATAGCCCGGGAAAAGGCCGGCATCATCAAGCCGGGAGTGCCGGTCGTTACAGGTGCCGGCCAACCGTCGGTTACGGGCATACTCAAGGCCACATGCTTTCGGCACAAAGCGCCGTTGTATTCGTTGAAGACCGATTTCAGAGTGCGGCGCAATCCCAACGGTTCGTTCCAGTACCGGGGTTTACGGCTTCAGCTGCCGTCTTTAAGGCTCAACCTCAAAGGCATGCATCAGGTGAATAATGCCTCTGTTGCTCTCGGCGCACTTGAAGTTCTGGAAATGCAAAAGCGTTTGTCGCTCAACCCGCAGGCAATTCAAGCTGGGCTGAGCGCAGTTTTGTGGCCGGCACGGCTGGAAATTCTCCAGGAGAACCCGCTCATCGTTTTGGATGGTGCCCATAACCCTCAGGGTGCGGAATCGCTGCGGGAAGCTTTAAAAAAATCCTTCTCCTATAATAAGCTGCATCTCGTGTTGGGCATTATGGAAGACAAGGATATACGAGGCATTTTCCGGAGGCTGCTGCCGATGGCCGAGTCGGTGATCTTCACCCAGCCAAGGTATGTCCGTGCCGCCAAGGCAGAGATGCTGAAACGGCTGGCACGACCCTATATTCAAAAGCAGTACGTTATCCCGGATGCTGCCTCTGCCATAGAACAGGCCAAGCTTCAGGCGGAAGCAGGTGATTTGATTTGCATAACGGGGTCCCTCTATTTTGCGGGAGAAGTGAAAGAATTGTTTGGTGAGCGGGCTCTTGATTCCGCACAGGCGGACCTTACGGGCTGAAAACGGGCTTACGATACCATGTTTCCAAAGAGATTTTCGGTGCATCCCAGGGCAGCTGCCGCGTTTGCCCTCACCCTGTGGGCGTTGTCCTTGTGTGTGACGATTCTTGCGGCGGACGAAGCGCTCAGCCGGAGTTTGATGAGCAACGGCTTGAATCAGCAATCCTTTGTCAGTGAAACCAAGGGCACGTGGCAGATCAGTGCGCAGCAGGTCAGCTATGACAAGAAGAATCATGTCTATGAAGCCCAGGGAGATGTTCAGATCAGTTCCGGAGACCGATCCATCGAGGCCGATTGGGCGCGTCTGGATGCCCAACATCACACGGCCGATTTAAAGGGCAGTGTGTTCCTGAAATATGGCGGCGACTGGCTCAAGGGAGAACATGTCATATGGGACCTGGAAAAAGAGACCGGCAACGTGGATGGCGGTCTGCTCTATTTCGCGGGAAATCATTTTTATGTGCAGGGCAAGCACATAGCCAAGACCGGTCCGACCGACTACGAGCTCAAAGATGGATTCATCACCACCTGCGATCCGCAAAATCCCGATTGGAAAGTCAGATACAAAGAGATGACAGTGAATACCGACGGGTTTGCCTGGGCGAAGCACACGTCGTTTTATGCCCGCAGCATCCCGCTCCTGTATGCGCCGCTGGTCGCCCTGCCGGTGGACAAAGACAGGCAGTCAGGCTTTCTGCTTCCCTGGGCAGGTTCATCAAGCCTCAACGGCCTGCAGTTTGAGCTTCCCTACTACTGGGCAATGCGCCAGGATATGGACATGACTTTTTATGGTCGTTACATGCAGGAGCGCGGATGGATGAGCGGTCTCGAGTATCGCATCGACCATCCGATCTGGGGTGAGGGGATCTGGTTCGGCAACTATTTGCGCGATCAGGCGAGCAAGGATCATTTGGCCGACCTCAACTACCCCTTCATCAAGAGTGACCGGTACTGGATCCGCGCCCGCCATTCCATCGAATTGCCTTACGGAATCGAGGGCAAGCTGGACCTCGATATTGCCGGCGACAAGAATTACCTGAAAGAATTTAAGAATGGTTCAACCTCCTACGATTTCACCGATGATTTATTCCGCAAGTCCACCGGCCGTGGAATCCTCAACGATGAAACCATCCAGGCACGGGAGAACACCCTTTATCTCAACCGCCGTGGCGATTCCACACTGCTCTTCATGGACGCGATTTATTGGGATCAGCTGGATCGTTCCATCGATCAGTTCACTCTGCAGAGGCTTCCCGAATTATCCTTCAATGTCATCCCGGACTGGATTGACGGGTTGCCTCTCTACTACAGCCTCGAGACCTCAGGGGTCAATTACTGGCGCCGGGAAGGGGACAAGGGTTACCGCTTGGACTTGTATCCACGCGTCAACTACCCCCTCCATTGGAACAACTATCTGGATGTCGAGCCCTCGGTCGGACTGCGATCCACGAGTTATCGTGTAGACTGGGAAGAAGATTCACGGGACGCATGGCAACAGAGGACTCTGCCGGACGTCAAACTGGCAATGACCAGCCGCCTCAATCGTGTCTATCCCTTTAAGGTATGGAATTATGTTGCTATGCAGCATGGAATCCGCCCGGAAATCGTCTATGAATACCAGCCCGACGTCAAGCAGGGCGATTTGCCGCAATTCGACCGTCTCGATGATATCGAGGAACGCCATGGAATCACTTATGGGTTATCCAATTTTCTGATTGCCAAAGGGGTTCAGTCGGACGGCCAGGGCAATCAAGTCGCAAGCTATCGCGAACTGGCACGGCTGCAGATTTTTCAGACGCTGAACATCAGAGAGGCGCGCACATCCGATTCCGACTTTTCCAATCCCAAATTTGATGACTTCCTGGTCAGTGACGAAGATGAGGATGAAGACGACGGATCAGACCGTCCTGCCCTTGAAAAGAAGCGGTTTTCTCCCGTGAACCTGTTGTTGGACGTGTTCCCGGGTCGCTATTTGACTGTGACCTACGATACCCAGTTCTCTCCCGACGAGGGAGCCATCAACCGGCATGATTTGTACGCTACTCTCGACAGCGGGACGGGCTACTATGTGCGAGCCGGGTACCAGTTTTTCAAGGATACGGTTGTCGATGAGATGATCATCGAGGCGGGGGTCAAGGTGTTGTCAAGTATTTTTTTGACCACCTACCATGACTACTCATTTGACAAAGATGAGCTTTTCAAGCAGGGCTACGGTCTTAAATACCAGCATGGATGCTGGGGAGTGGGGCTGACTTACCAGAGAGAAGGCGAGGACAATCGTTTGGCTTTTTCTATAGATTTGCTCGGACTGGGGCAGTTTGGCGCGCGCTGACGCGGGCAAAAGATTGAGAGGTTGGAACGGCCATGGTGATCATGTCAGGCGGACTCCCCTTCCTCGACCAGTGATTCCGATGACACGGGTTTCAATTCCCGCTGTTTGATTTCCAGACGCTTCCAGTGACCCTTGTCATTGATCACCCGCTCCATTTCCCGACGTACTTCGCCCTGGCTGATGAGCTCCGACAGCAGAATTCTCTTGTAGCTGATGTGCCTGAGCTCATTTTCCAGAAATTCATCCCTTTCCTGCTTAAGCTTTAAATTCTGCAGGAACAGTTTTTCTTCCAGGGTTTCGTTTTCAATCAGAAGCGATATGAACATATCGCTGAGCTTGCTCTTGCGCAATCCCATCATGCCGATTCCGGCCGCCTTTCTGCGGTACTGCGCAAGCCTTCCCTCCAGGAAGTCGATGCGGCGTTGCAATTCAAGCTTTTCCTCTTCGAGCTTTTGCTTTTCATGATCCCAAAACTGTTTGAGTGCTCGTTCAATGCTCAGCATTTCTGCCCGATCATGGGCGCTTTGTGCGTGGTATTTGCGAGAGCTCCTGCGATGCCCGAGATAAAAGCCGGCCGCAAAAATAAAAACGATGGCAGAGCTACCGGCAAAGATCTGATAAATAAGTTCTGAATTCATTCGTCGGTGGACTCCTTCCGCGATACTCCTGTTGGCTGCCGCATTGACCCGGTCTGGCTAGTCCAGCCGCCAAGGCTCGAACGCCTCAGCTCATCTTTACAAAACATACGAAGGCTACTTTGAAAAGGTGAAAAATTCAACTATTGTCAGCTGGTTTTCTGATGCAACCTAAAAGAATTTCTCGTAATACAGCGAACTGCCAAAGGTCAGTGCGGTACCGATGGTCAAATAGATGACGCTCAAGATAACCCGCGGTATTGGCGAATGGCGCAGAACAAAGCCCAAAAGCATCATGACGAGAATGAGCGCATAGCTCCGCCAGGCCTGAAATGCAAACAGGCACACTCGGCTGGGTAGCCGCAGGATGCGCTCGACATTCTTTCGGGCCATGGGTGCAAAAGCAAAACGGTAGATGCATGTGCCGAGCAGGAGACCGGCAACGGATGCCAGCAGGCTCACCGGCCAGATAATCTCCGACAGCCAATGGGCCGCCATGGTGCAGAGCATGATGCCCATAACAGACCACGACAGTCCCGACAAAAGGCATAGCCAGTGGCGTTGTACCGAGGGGGTAAGTCTTTGCAGCATCGTTTCCACTTCGATGTCACGCCATAAGACGTGAGTTGAGTTGTAAGCATCGGGCGGATCGGCCACCCGCCGGACCGTAATCAGTGCTCGGCGGAATTCAACGGCGGGTTGAAATAGCCCAGCCGGACACGAGGGAATTCAGTTCGCAATTTTTCAATCAGTCTGCTGATGCCGATTGGCTTTCCGTGAGGTCGGAAGTCAAGACTGCTGAGATACCACTCCGGATCAATGTTTAAATTCCGCAGCTGAATGAGGTCGATGCCGGTTGCGTCGATGAGCCGGCGCAGCGAGTTCCATTCCTCCAGATCGTCGGTGAACCCCGGCAGCACGAAATAGTTGAGCGAAACGAACCCTGCTGATGCCTTCATTATCCTGACGGACTGCATCACGTCGTCGAAAGTATAACCCCTAGGCAGCTAGTCGGCTCCATAAAATTGAGGCTGACAGCTGTTCAGGCTCACCCGCATGCTGTCCAGGCCGGCTCTGCGCAGCTTCTCGACCGCCCTGGGCAGGCTGGCATTAGTGTTCAGGTTTATGGTACCGCGTCGAGTGGTCTCCCTCATTAAAACGATTGCCTGCTGCAGTGTCTTGGCCTGCAGCAGCGGCTCCCCCTCGCAACCCTGGCCGAAGCTGACCAGCGCCCCGGGAGCATTCTGCAGATGAGGGCCGGCAATGGCCACTATCTCTTCCGCGGTTGGTACGAAGGTGATACGGTCCTGGGTGGCACACAGTCCGGGGTGGTCCTGGCGGCTGATGCACCCCAGGCAGCGGGCGTTACAATCGGGTGAAGTCGGCAGTGGAGCTTCCCAGCGATCCAAAAAAAGGTTTCTGGCGGCAGGGCAGCCGTAGGTGAGGGCGCATTTGCCAAGATGTTGCATCAGCCTGTTGGTGGATTGCTGCGCCATGCGCCTGCGGGCGTTTTTATCAATTCTCGCCAAATCAAAGTGACGGAAGTCTTGACGTTCATCAGGGTCTACCCGACGAGCCGCTACCACAAAACGATCCCTTTGCCAGCCCACTGCCGTATAAGCAAACAATGGAAGGAGTTTTGCTCCAGGCAATTTTTGATAGGCAGCGCAATAGGTCTGTGTGTGGGCGGGAGCTGCAAAAGCGGCTACCGCCTGCACCGGTTTGGCCGATTCGTAAGGGTCGTGCGAGAGGACTCTGAAGGTCTTGCTTCTGGAATGGTAGCCGACCGGGAGACGCTCCGGCAGAAGGAAGAGCTCGCTGCCTTCCGGCAACGGTATCCAGTCCCGTGGACTGACACGATGCCATCTACCGGCGCTGCTCCCTGCCATTTCGAGTTCGGGAAAATCAAAGATGTTCCCCTTGGCATCGGCGTAAACCAGGACTGGCCTGCTACTCATTTCCCCTGTCCAGGAGTTCTTGCAAGCCAAGAACGGTGATATGTTCGGCCCCGTTCAGCAACTGCAGCAGGGCATCAAGGAACTGATAGGCAAAAGTGGTCATCCTCTGATGATGGATCATAATTCCGACAGGCTCTTTGCGACCCAGCAAGGTGGTCAACTGGGCGAGCAGTTCGTCAAAATCTTTCGCCGCGTCCTTTGATTTTCTGGTATGGAGGTCCAGCGGCACCTTCAAGTTGTTTAAGCCCAAAGGATTCTTGTGACCTTTGGGAAAGGGTTTGGACAGGGATACGGCTCTGAAATCCAGTTGCTGAAGTATCTTGAGAGTGCATCCCGAAAGCCGATTCCAGGGGGGTGTGAAAACCGGCAGGAAGTGCTCTCCAAAGATGCTGACCATTTTTTGCCGCCCTTGCCAGATGTCGCGCCACTGCTTTTCGAAGGGGCGATGGTCGCCAAACTCGGATTTCTTGCCGGAACGCTGCCAGTTGACATGGCGCCAGCCATGCTGATGCCAGCCCCAGAGCGGTTCTTCCACAGGAGCACTGGCAAACAGCTGCTGTTCGCGGATGGTGCTCAGCCATGCCGGCACGACGCTCATGCCCAGCGGGACAGCATGGCGGCGAAACAAGTGACACAGTGCTTCGAAGGCGCGCCCCCCGGCGCCGATGTCGTCGGCACGAAAGAAAACCTCGGCCGTGTGACTGGCCGAGGTCTGCTCGATAATTTGTGTAAGCCGTTCGCGCCAACCGTGCAGTGGTGAACGCCAGACGGCTGCATAGTGTCGTGGGCGATAGTGTTCCGGTAGTTTCAAATCCTGCGGTGTTGGACTGCTGTCATGTTTCAAAACATACTACTCCCTTCCGAATTGTATGGGGAATGGTAAGTCTATTTGTCTGAATGCACCGTAGCAGGAGTCGGGAGAGCACAAAAGCTAAACGTAGCTGAGCCCCAGCGCGATGAAACATATTAGAACCGACCAAAGTTATTCGTCAAGCAACGATTTGTGGAAAAGCATAACGCCTTGATAAGCGTGCTAAAAAAGTTTTTCACAAACAAACCACGAGACGAGGCGACTGAAGAAGGGGAGGACGGATGAAAGAGTGTGCGGTTAAAACCAACAAGGCTCTTGGAAGACAGCTCAAACGCCATGTGCTGGCCGTCGAACATCGCATGGCGGCAATCACTGCACCGGAATTTATCCCGCTCTGCGAGCAGGAGCTGAGAGGGATCGGCTTGCTCGAGCTTGCCCCAACCGAGGCGGGAATAGAGTTTTCGGCGAAATTGACCGCAGGCTATCTGTGCAACCTCCGGCTGCGAACCGCCGGCCGCATTGTGATGCGCCTTGCCCGTTTTCGCTGTGGCGCCGTCGAACAGTTGTTTCATAAAGTGAGCACCTTTCGTTGGGAATTGTGGCTGCACTCAGGGCTTCGCTTGCACATCGATGTTTATGTCAGACGTTCGCGCATGCAGCATGAAGGCCTGATCGAAAAAACCGTTCTGCAGGGAATACAGAGGCGTTTTGAAGAGTTGCGTTTAGTGCCGCCGGCCCTGTGCCAAGCGCTCCATGCGCAAGAGGATTGCGCGTCCGACGCGGTGCAACGACTCCTGGTCCGAGTGGTGGACAATGCCTGTGAAATCAGCCTGGACAGCAGCGGCGCTCATCTCCACCAGCGCGGTTATCGCCGGGTGCACACCGGCGCGCCGCTGCGGGAAACTCTGGCGGCTGCCATCCTCATGAAGGCCGGGTGGCATGGAGATCGTCCTCTCGTAGACGGGATGTGCGGGTCGGGGACAGTTCCGATTGAAGCATCTTTGCTGGCAAGACGACTGCCGCCGGGCTCCGGACGGGCTTTTCTCTTCGAGCAATGGCCGTCTTATCAGGCTAAAACCTGGCGTTATCTATTGCGTCAGGCTAACGATCATGCTTTGGCAAAGGCGCCTGTGCCCATCATCGCCATCGATGAAAATCCCGAGGCGATCGCTGCCTCTCGGCAAAATGCTGATCATGCAAGGGTCGGGAAAGACATCGTGTGGCATCAGCGCGATTTCTTTTCCATCCGGCCGCAGGAACTGAATGTCGAACCCGGGCTGCTTTTCTTGAATCCGCCTTATGGAAAGCGATTACCGCAAGAGGACGATTTCTACGAACGTTTGGGTGCACACCTGCGGCGCTTTTATCCCGGCTGGCAGGCGGCCGTCATGGCTCCCGACAGACCGCGGGCGCTGCGCCTGAAATTGGCCAGGGCACGCTACTGGCACATCAAACATGGCGGCCTTCCCATAGTTGTGGTATTTACCCGCTTGTGACGGCATCCTGCAGCTGCTCGTGCGGCTGTGAATTCTTTCGGCGGCAGCTTTTTGCATTGTCAAATGGGGTTGTCCACCTGTATTCTACAAAATGGATCGATCAATGAGCCTATGCTGCCCCGTGTCGGATTGTGGAGTCCACAGTGAAATTCAGTTGCCCTGGATGCCGTGCGGTTTTCACCATCGCCGATGAGAAGATTCCGCAGAGCAAAGAACTGAGAATCGCCTGCCCGAAGTGCGGCAATGCGATTGAATTGAACGTGCAGGATCAGTCCTCGGAGCATGCCACCGGCACCGGTTTGCAGCAAGCAGATTCATTTGAGGCGGATGACCTGGGGGAAGATATTCCTCCTCTGGAAATTGTGGAAGAGGGACTCAAGAGCGCCCTCACCTGCATATCCCGGGAGACCATCTCCAGGCGGATCGCGCAAGCCCTGCACGCAATGGATTTCCATGTATCCGAGGTGGCAAAGCCACAGGCCGCCATCAACAGACTGCGCCACAACCCCTATGATTTGGTCGTGATTGATGAGGCCTCGCGGGAAAATGATCTCCTGGAGCAAGTCAACCTGTTGCCGATGCACGTGAGGAGGAGATTCTTCCTCTGTTTGCTCAGCCGGACCATGCCCACTTTGGATCAACTGCAGGCATTCAGGATGGGCGTCAACATGATTCTCAACATCCAGGATTTACATAAGGCAAAAACTGTGGTGAATCGCGCCATCCAGGTGTACGAGCATAACTATCGAATATTTGAAGAAGAACTTGCCCAAAAAGGACAATTATAATACATGCAGGGGTTGAGCTGATGATCTTAAGACGCTCACGTCATAAGCACGACAACAGGCATCTTCGCAAGCGCATCGAGAGTTGTGTCACCATTGTGCTGGAGCTGAACAAGTCCCTCGGCGAGGGCAAGATCAAGCCGGAAATCGTCCAGCAGTTCGAGCGACTGAAGGAATCCCTTCGCTACGTCAAGGATGATCAGGTGGACGAAGAGGATATCCATCGCATTGAGCAGGCAACTAACGAACTTCTGGCGGAAATTCGCGTTGCCTACGAAGGGAAGCCCATTGACACACTGTTCAAAGGTCTGACCCACTGAATGGGATGCCGGGAACCTGGATCGATACATATCTGTGCCCACTTTTTCCGGCTGGTAAACTCGTTTTGAGATTGTGAACCATTTTTTCTGATGGGTCGCCCTTGATCTTCATGCAAGAATGGTCTACAAGGCGGGTCCTGAACGAAATACGATATGGAAGGAGTCGAGGGGTGGGAGCGTTTACATTTTCCAAGAGGGGGGATCAGGGAGAGACCAGTCTGCTGACGGGTGAGCGAGTTTCCAAGGCGAGCTTGCGGCCTCAAGCCTACGGAACCCTGGACGAAGCGAGCTCAGCACTGGGACTCAGTAAAGTCTTCACCCAAAATGAGAACATCCGGCAGATGATCAGCGCCGTGCAGGAGGATCTGGTCATGGTCGGTGCGGAGCTCTCCTGTGAGGGCTCAGTGGATGAAAAGTGTATGGTCGGGCCGGATAAGATTGGCAGACTCGAGCAGTGGATTCAAGAACTGCAGCAGGATGTTCCTCTGCCACGCTGCTTTGTCTATCCCGGCGGCAATCCCTGCAGCGCCTCGGCGGATCTGGCACGGACCATCATACGCAGAGCGGAGCGCAATGTCGTGGCTTTGCAGGAAGCCGATGGCCATGTTCGTCCCGAACTGCAGGCGTATCTTAACCGGCTGGCGGATTTGCTGTTCACTTTGGCCAGGTACGCAGAAAAAAAGGCCTAACCCCCGCCATCATTTCTCCTGCGTTTTTCTCGTTAAAAGCCCTCAAGCCATAGATTCTCAGTGCAGCCCCACACGATGAAGTGGCCAAATTCCGCAGGTTGGGTTGAGTGCGGCGAAACCCAACCTACTACGCCATTGCAAGTCCGCTGCATCTCGGACACTCTATTCTGCACTTGGGTTCACCCGCAGATTGCGCACCCGCTTACAGTCCCCGCGGCAGTTCGACAGCGGTGCAAAATGAGCGGTGATTGACCTGCTCGCAATAAAAGGTTCATATTGCGGCGCACCATTATTGATCCGTGAAATAAGGAAGGAACCGGTACCAGTGGCAAACATCGTGGAAAATAGAGGCTTAAGAAATATCGCGATCATCGCACATGTGGATCATGGCAAAACCACGCTGGTGGATGCCATGTTCAAGCAAAGCGGGTTGTTCAGAGCGGGTAAGGAAGTCGATGAAAGACTCATGGACAGCATGGACCTCGAACGGGAACGGGGGATCACCATTGCGGCCAAGAACTGTTCGGTGGTTTGGGAAGAGACCAAAATCAACATCATCGATACCCCCGGGCACGCCGATTTTGGCGGTGAGGTGGAACGCGCCCTGGCGATGGCAGACGGTGCCTTACTGTTGGTCGATGCATCCGAGGGGCCCCTGCCGCAAACACGGTTTGTCTTGAAAAAGGCCCTCGATGCGGGGCTGAAGATCATTGTCGTGATCAACAAGATCGATCGCAAGGACGCGCGGCCGCACGAGGTATTGGACGAGATCTACGACTTGTTTATCGATCTCGACGCAAACGATGAACAGCTCGAATTTCCCATTGTCTATGCGGTGGGAAGAGAAGGCATTGCGCAGGGGGCTCTGGAAGATCAGGGCAGCAATCTGGGCCTGCTGTTTGACGCCATCCTGCAGGAAATTCCGCCGCCTGCCTATGATCCTCTGGAACCCTTCCAGATGTTGGTTGCGGACCTGGGGTACTCGGACTATCTCGGTCGCCTGGCCATCGGAAAGGTCATCAACGGAACCGTGCAGTGCAACGACAGCCTGGTGTGTATGACCGAACAGAACGGGCAGATCCCCTTAAAAATTTCCAGACTGCAGGTTTACCAGGGAATGAGCTTCGCGGAGGTGGAGCGGGCCGAACCGGGAGACATCATTGTTCTGTCGGGGATCGAAGAAGTCAAGATCGGCGACACCATCTGCACCAAGGATTCCCCCAAACCGCTGAGGCGCATCCGGGTGGACGAGCCGACGGTTTCCATGAGCTTCACCATCAATTCTTCGCCCTTTGCAGGAAAAGACGGACGGTTTGTGCAGTCCAGCAAAATCCGTGAACGGTTGCTCAAGGAAACCCTGCGCAATGTGGCCATTCGTGTGGAAGAAGCAGAAGACAAGGAACATTTCATCGTCAAGGGGCGTGGCGAGTTTCAGATGGCCATTCTCATCGAAACCATGCGACGCGAGGGTTTTGAGCTGTGTGTCGGAAGGCCGGAAGTGATTTGTAAATTCTCCAACGGCACGCGCATGGAGCCCATTGAACACCTGTTTGTTGACTGTCACGAGAGCTTCCTGGGGATAGTGACGGAAAAATTGTCCGTTCGCCGCGGCAAGATGCTCAATCTGGTCAACAAGGGGACCGGACGGATTCGCATCGAATTCACGATTCCGTCACGCGGCTTGATCGGATACCGCGACGAGTTTTTGACGGACACCAAGGGAACCGGCATTCTCAATTCCTATTTTGTTGGCTACGAGGATTACCGCGGCGATTTTCCCACCCGTTTTACCGGTTCCATCGTTTCCGATCGGCAGGGTCATGCCGTTGCCTATGCTCTTTTTAATCTTGAGCCCAGGGGGCAGCTTTTCATCGTTCCCGGAGATCTCGTCTATGAAGGCATGATCGTGGGAGAGCACAATCGCGATACAGACATCAATGTCAATCCGTGCAAGGAAAAGAAGCTCACCAACATGCGCGCGGCAGGGAAGGATGAGAATATCATCATCACGCCGGTGGTTCCCATGACCCTGGAACGTGCCATACATTTCATCCGCGCCGATGAAATGGTCGAGGTCACGCCCAGGTCGCTGCGTCTGCGCAAAAGTATCCTGTCCGCACAGGAAAGGCATAATCAGAGAGCTTCCAGGAAACGGGAAGAAAACGGCCAGGCCGCATCAAATGACCAGCGGCTCCGGCTCTAAACTGACGCCAAAGCGGTCTGCGACGGTGTTACGAATGCGCTCGGCAAGGGCCCAGACTTGTGCCCCGTCGGCGCCTCCATAGTTGACCAAAACCAATGCATGGGTATCCGCGACGCCGGCATCGCCTTCGCGCATTCCCTTGAAACCGCACGCTTCAATCAGCCATGCAGCCGAGAGTTTGCACGCCCTGTGGTCGTGCGCATGGTATGGCACATCGGGATGCGCGCGCTGCAGCAGCTTGAGATGCTCGATCGGTATCACGGGATTCTTGAAAAAGCTGCCCGCATTGCCGATCACCGTTGGGTCCGGCAGTTTGCCCCGACGCAGGCACTCGATGGCGCGGCCAAGATCTGTGGGCGTCGGTCGGTTGATTCCCATCACGTCCAGTTGCCGGCGCACACCGGAGTAGGCCAGTTGCATGGGCCTTTGCCGGTGCAGGAGGAATTCGACCGCGGTAACAATGTAGCGCTGCGGCCGCCGTTTGAATAGGGAGTCGCGATAGGCGAACTCGCATGCCGCATTGCTCAGTCGGGTAAAGCGCTGCTCGATGATATCGAACGCCTCCACTGCCTGCACAAATTCCCGTACCTCCGCACCGTAGGCGCCGATATTTTGAATGGGCGCGGCCCCGACGGTGCCGGGAATCAGGATAAGGTTTTCGAGGCCGCTAAACCCATGGGCCAGAGTCCAGCGCACGAAGCCGTCCCAGTTCTCTCCGGCGGCCGACCGTACTGTCGCTTGCTGCCCATCGTCCGCGAGAATTTCGATGCCGCGAGTGGCCAGGTGGATGACCAGCCCTTCAAAATCCCGTGTGAACAAAATATTGCTGCCGTCGCCCAGCAGGAGCAAAGGCCTCTCTCCGGCTGCCGTTTCGGCGAGCAACGGCGGCAGCGCGGAACTCTTCCAAACATCCGCCAGCCATGCCGCGCGAGCCGGCACGCGAAAAGTGGTGCGCTGATCGAGACGCGCGTTTCTGATGAGGGTGAACCGTTCCAATGGCTTGTCAACCTGGCTCAATCAATGAACCGGCGGGCCAGCTGGTGGTACTGATCGATGCGTCGGTCGCGAAAAAACGGCCAGATCCTGCGCACCTTCTCGATACGTTCCAGATGAACCGTCACCACTCGTTGCACTTCCTCATCGGCGCTCGCCTGGTAAATGATCTCGCCCTGCGGGCCTGCCACGAAGCTGTTTCCCCAAAACTGAATGCCTGCGGTTTGCCCCGAGGGATCCGCTTCATGCCCCGTGCGGTTCACGGCCACGACGGGAAGCCCATTGGCGATGGCATGACCCCTTTGCGAAACCACCCAGGCATCCAGCTGCAGCTGCCTGGGCCTGTCCTTTTCCGGCACTTCCCAGCCGATTGCCGTAGGATAAATGAGGATTTGCGCACCTTTGAGGGCCATCAGGCGGGCGGCTTCGGGAAACCATTGGTCCCAGCAGACGAGCACTCCCAGTTTCCCCACCGAAGTGTCGATCGGCTGGAAGCCCAGATCGCCCGGCGTGAAATAAAATTTTTCATAGTAGTTGGGATCATCGGGAATGTGCATTTTGCGGTACTTGCCCGCTATTTGACCGTTCTTTTCAATAACGACGGCGGTGTTGTGATAAATCCCGGCGGTTCGCCTTTCAAAAAGCGACGTGACCAGGACAATCCCCGAATCTTTGGCGAGCTGAGAGAACCTCTCGGTGGACGGGCCGGGAATCGGTTCTGCCAGATCGAAATTGGCGGCGTCCTCCGTCTGGCAAAAATAGAGGGTGTTGTGCAGCTCCTGCAATATCACAAGCTGCGCCCCCGCGGCGGCACACTGCCGGATGTTCCGGCGCAGCTTCAGCCAGTTTGCTTCGGCATTGGAGCTGTTGGCCTGTTGTACCAGGCCGATCCGCATCGCGCCATGTACCATCAGATCACTCCTTCGGGATATTGCATGGCCATGCAGTGCAGGGATCCATGCTGTTTTATGAGGGCCCGGCTGTCGATGCCGATGATGTTCCTTTCCCTGAACCACGGCTGCAATATCTGCACTGCTAAATCATCTTTCGGCGAACCGTAAAAGGGGACCAGAACCGCTCCGTTGATGATGAGAAAATTCGCATAAGTCGCCGGAAGACGCCGGCCCTGATCGTCAAGAACGGCATCGGCCATGGGTAGCGGTATCAGTTGGTAAGGATCGCCGGCGCGTGTTTTGAACTGCAGGAGCTCCTGTTCCATGTGTTTCAAGGCGGCGTAGTGTTCGTCTGCGGGATCGTTGCAGGCGACATAGGCAATGGCGTCGACGGAACAGAACCGCGCCAGGGTGTCCACGTGACCGTCGGTGTCGTCTCCCGCCAGTTGGCCGTTTTCCAGCCACAGTACCCTTTGGGCGTGGAGGTGCCCAATTAAAGCCTCTTCGATGTCGGCTCGGGTGTATCCCCCGTTTCTGTTGGGTGACAAAAGACACGAAGTTGTGGTCAGAATGGTGCCCTGGCCGTCCGATTCGATACTGCCGCCTTCCAGAACGAAATTGAGGTGGTTGCGGTATTGCGCTGCGTCGCTGAGGATGCGGGCCGAGTAGATCTTCGCCGTGATTTGATTATCGTAATTGGCCGGGTACTTGAGTCCCCAGCCGTTGAACTTGAAATCCAGCAGAACCGGCTTCCCCCCGCAGAGTAGGGTAATGGGACCATAGTCGCGGGCCCAGGTGTCATTGATGGGCGCTTCAACGAACAGCATATTCTCCCGGCTGAGGCCGGCGAGCTTGATCTGTCGCTGCGCTGTTGCCGGGTTTCGGCAGACAATGATCAAAGTTTGCCTTTGGGTGATTTCTCGAGCCACTTCATGGTAGCACGCCAGCACCTCATCCAGATCATTGCCCCAGTCGGTTTGCTCATCGGGCCAGCTGATCTGGACGGCACTTTGGCGATGCCATTCAGCGGGCCAAAAACAGTCGGAATGATTCATCGCAGATTTGCCTTGCTTCCCTTGCCGGCTTGTTGCGTCTCCGCGCACTCCGCCATCTGTGCACCGAACGATTGCCTCCCCAGATAAGCTCTGACGGCGCGTGATCAGAAAACATGGGAACGCAGCGAGCGATTGACGACCTCGAGAAAGCGTCGCTTGTGCCTTGCCCGGTTCTCAACGAGCCGGTAGACGCCAAGCTTGACCATATCCTGAAAGAGCATCCAAACCAGATTGTACACCCACACGATGCCGATTAGACGCCACGGTAGTTTGGGTACCAGCCATCCGAACCCGCACATCAATACGGCGAAGATCTGCGTGCCGACAATGGCACAAAACAAAGACCAGGAGGGGTGGGGCGACCGCCAGAACGCCTTCTTCGTGCGCGTGACAAAGAGCATCAAATGACCGCCGGCTACCAACTGCAGAAAGAGCATGGCTTGAACGTGAGGCGTATCGAGACCCATCCAGAGTTTTCCAATCAGCAGCAGACCGAAAGTTTCCAGCACCGCCAACAAGCCAAGAACCGAGGACACGGTCAGGACTCGATGCATATCCCAGCGCACTGGCTTGGGATTGAGATAGGTATTGTCGTAGGCAATGGTCATGATGGGAATGTCGTCGAGCAGCGCCAAGATGATGATCATAACGGCGGTCAGAGGATAAAAGTTGAACGCCAGCATGGCCAAAACCACAAAAAACATGATGTCTATGGTCATGGCAATGCGATAGATAGTGTAGCTCATCATCCGCTCGAAAATGCGGCGCGCCTCTTCGACAGCCTTGATGATGACCGACAGCCCGGCTTGCGTGAGAACCAATGCGGCGGCCGACTGAGCGGCATTGGTTGCACCCGACACAGCAATGCCGACCTCCGCCTGCTTCAAAGCCGGCGCGTCATTTACTCCATCGCCGGTCATGGCCACCAAGTGACCGCGATCCTGCAGGGTCTTGACGATGTGGTATTTGTGTTCGGGAAAAACCTGGGCAAAGCCGTCCGCCGCTTCAATTATGCCGGCCGCGTCCCTGCTCAGGGTTTCGGACTCGTTGCCAGCAAAAAGTTTGGCGGCAGGCTGGATGTTAGCGCCCATTCCCAGTTGCCTGGCAATTTCCTTGGCAATGGCCGCATTGTCACCCGTTATCATTTTGACTTGAATGCCGTATGCTTGAGCTTTGGCGATGGTTTCGCCGGAATCTTCGCGTGGCGGATCGTAGAGCGGCAGAATACCCAAAAATTCCCAGGAATCTTCATCCGGGCTGCGGGCGACCCCAATTGTGCGGTACCCTTTGGCTGCGAGGGCATTGACCGCCTCTTCAGCTTTTGCGCTGCTTTCCTGATCCAGGCGACACATCTCCATGATCACTTGAGGAGCCCCTTTGGCTACTTTAAAAGTTTCATCTCCTTTCTTGATCGTCGCTTCAGTACGTTTGTTGATGGGGTCGAAGGGCACAAAATCAACCTGCAGGCAGGAATTCAGCCGAGACGAATCCGCAAGCCCTTGCAAAACCGCTAGGTCAATGGCATCTCGGTTTTCTTCTTTGGAAGCCAAAGCAGCTGCCAGTATCAGTTCCTGACCGTCTTTGGCCGCAAAGGTGACGGGATGACCCAGGGTGAGTTTGTTCTGGGTCAAAGTCCCCGTCTTATCAGAGCAGAGAATGTCGATTCCCGCCATTTCCTCTATCGATTGCAGACGGGACACAATGGCTTTCATACGCGATAGGGCCAATGCACCCAGCGCCATGGTGACCGAGAGCACTGCCGGCATGGCGACGGGAATGGAAGCCACGACCAGGATGAGCACAAATTGCACAAGCTCGAGGGCGGGAACGCCGCGCAGCAGTTGAACTACGACCAGTACGATACTCAGACCCAGCGCAATGAAAATGAGGAAATCCCCCACCCGCATTACAGCCTTCTGGAAGTGGGATACCGCACCCGCGCTTTCGACCAGTTTGGCGGTTTGGGCAAAATAGGTGTTGCCGCCGGTGGCCGTTACCAGACCTTCCATTTCGCCCTGCTTGATGATCGAACCGGAATAGGCAATCTCTCCCGGCTCTTTGCTCACGGGCAGAGATTCCCCCGTCAGAGCGGACTCGTCAATGCTCACATAATCGCCGTTAAACAGTTTCAAATCGGCGGGAACGATGTCGCCGGCGCGCAAGCGAATCACGTCGCCCGGTACCAGTTCGCGTGCTTGAACTTCCTCCCACTTGTTGTCGCGCCTGACCCGCGCCAGCAAAGCCAACTGATCTTTTAGCGCGTCCAGGGCGTTATCCGCTTCATGTTCTTCCCAGAAGCCGATCACGGCGTTAAAACCAAGCAAAGAACAGATGATGGTGAAATCAACCCAGTCCTTCACCAGCGCCGATAAAATCGCTGCGACCTCGATCATCCAGGGGATAGGTCCCCAAAAATAGGAAAGAAATTTGAGCAGGGGATGAGTTTTGTGCTCCTCCAGGGCATTCGGGCCGTATCGTTCAAGCCGGCTTACTGCTTCGGAACCACTCAAGCCGTCGGTGCTGCTCTGCAATTCCCCAAAAAGCTCCTGCAATGACTTGCCTCTGGCCTCCTCCACTTGGACCAAGGGTGCATTTTCCATTTGAGAGCTCCGCAATTCTTCATCTTGACATCGGCAATCGGTGGCGGCCGGCAACCCCATAATGAAGGACCGGCCATTCGCTGCTTTGGGTATACTCACATAAATTGGCAGTGCTCAGGATCCGCATCAATCGTTTCACTACCAATGTTGTACCAATAATGTTTTTTATCCGGTTTGCCAAGCCATCCATTGTTTATCCGTTTGCTTTCAGGTTTTCCCTCCTGCTCTTTATTGACAGAGATCAGTTCATCCGGTTTGCGCCTGAGTCTTTGGTCAAAAACGATTGGCTCCAGTTCCAGCCGGCTTTCATCTATGCAAGTCTCAGTCACCCGGCATGGCTCCGGGTCGTCTGCAGTCGTTTTGAGCTTGGCCCGGCTTTGCGTTAGGGGTCAGGTCTTGAAAAATCAGTTTTTTCTTTCAGCGGCCACTATTTTGCTGACCGTCGTATAATGGATGTCGAGACAATCGGCAATTTCTTTCAAGGTATATCCATGGGTGATGTGAGCCTGCATAATCCGGTTGTTTCGACGTTGCCGGTCGCCCCCGGTGATATCGGCAAATAGCTGATCGAGTGGCGGACGTCCGGGATATCGCTGGGCACGAGGAATTTCTCTTATTTTTTCACTGTCTCCTACAAGCTCGCGCATGCACGCAACGAAATTCTCACTACCCAGGAAAACCTGGCCGGTAAGCTTTTTCCATGGAGACACCGGGTTTTTCAAGCCGTCGGCGACGAATTCACGATATCGCTGGCGGGCTGTGGTTCTGTTCCTGGCAAATTGTCCCAGCACCCAGTCGACGGTCAAATATTGCGGCACCTTCCCGGCATGGGCCGTGCTCTTATAGCTGCTCCATTGCCATTGACCGGGTGTGGCTGCCATACCGGCCCGCACCGGATTGAGAACCACATAACGGCACAATTCCAGCAAGTGGCTTCCCTTTTCGACAAGAATCGCCTTGTAACGACCCTGAAAGACGTGGCCGATCCTTTTATGCGAGCGATTGAAGGCCTGCGTGTGTTCCACGTTTAGCTGCCGCATGCCCATCGACAGATTGGGATCGAGCGTCTCGATGATGGCGTGATAATGGTTGTCGAGCAAGCAGAAAGCGTGGCACAGCCAGTTGTATTTCTCAATGGTATCGGCCAAAACATTGAGAAATGTCTGACGGTCGCCGTCCCCAAGGAAGATGTCGGCTCGTGCATTGCCGCGCGAGGTGACATGATACACTGCGCCGGGATATTCGATTCTTAAAGGCCGTGCCATAGCTTATCCATAGCAGTCGAAATATTACATTTCAAGACCTGACCCTGTGTTCCACGATTTGAGCCAGGCGGGATGACCACAACCTGCTTGCCGCCTTGGACAACTGTGCCAGGCAGCAGCCTTCGTCGTCGACTATTTCCAACTTGCCATTTCCTGTTTTCAGGGTTGCCGCATCCCCTGGTTGGAGCCTGGCAAGACGAGCATGGATCTTGTGTTGAGCAGGGTAGCGGGCAGCAAAGCTCAAGTCAATATCCTGCATTCCCAGAAGCTCAAAGCGTTTCCCGGGCTCGAGTCATTCCGACAAAACCCAAAATGGGAATTGCTGGAGAACAAGCGAAGTCATTGCAAAATTACCAGACGTCGGTCATAATCCTACCGGCAACTGCGATCAGCAAGCAGATTCCCATAAAGTTTTTTTGGTACGTTTGCAGATGAGAGATTCACTTCGCCCCGGCAGTCTGCCGCGGTTCTTCAATCACGGCAGTTGGTAATGGTTTGGTGGAGATCGTTTCGCTTGGATTTCCTTGTTGGACTGCAAAGAATCTTGAACGTACGACGAGTCCAAAGAGCCATTCTCTTTCTGTGCTTCGCGTGGCCGGCGATCAGCACGTTGGCTTTTGCCTCAGACGTCCAAAAATCGCTGCCTCCCAGGCGGATTCTGGTGATCTTCTTTATGCATGCAGGTATACCCTGGCAGGATGAGATGGCCGAAAGCCTGCGCACCAAACTTGAGTCAGATTCGCCCTATCCCATCGAGCTGCACATCGAGTATTCGGATCTTGTGAGCTATACTGACGAAGCTTACCGGCAGAAACTGGTCGAACTGTACCGCTACAAATATTCTTATCCTCAAATGGACCTTATCATCGGCGTGGGAGATGAAGCAGCCGATTTTTTGATCGCAAACGGCGAAGTATTGTTCGGAACAATGCCAATGGTCATCGTTTCGGCCAACCCCAAGACATTGCAGCGGGATTCTTTGAAACCAAACATGACGTCTCTTGTTTGGGAGGCTGATGTCCCGAGCAACATACAGCTCATTGAAAAATTGGTTCCCCAAACCCGCCATCTCTATATTATTTCGGGTTCCTCGCGGACCGACCGCGAAGCGGAAAAAGTGGTGCGGAAGGCGTTGCAGCAGTATAGGGGACCTTTTGAAATCAATTATATCGGCAATTGTAGCAAAGAAGACCTGCTTGCAAGGGTTGCCCGGTTGCCGGCAGACTCGGCGCTTTTTTACACCGTCGTCAGCCTTGATGCTACAGGAGCCCCCGTTGTTTCGAAAAGCTTTGTGAGTGCCGTTTCCGCAAAAGCCAACGCTCCCGTGTTCGGCATTCTGGATTCCTACCTCGGGGAGGGAATTGTTGGCGGCCACCTGCTCAGCGCCGAAGAGCAGGGGAGAAGATGCGCTGAAATTGCCGTACGCATTCTGACAGGCGAGTCCCCGGCGGACATCTATCCCGCGCGACTGCTCAATCACGTGATGTATGACTGGCGCCAGCTAAAGCGCTGGGGGATCAGTGAAGATCGTTTGCCTCCCGAAAGCATTGTACGGTTTAAGACCCCGACACCATGGCAACTCTACCGCAAGTACATCATTGCCGGCGTTTTGCTCCTGGTGTTTGGCTATGGCTTTGTTTCGGTTCTGCTGGTGCAGCGAAGGCGGCTTCGGCGGTCCGAATCCGAGCTCGAGAGAGAATTGCGCTTTGAGGAGATGTTATCTGCGTTGTCGGTCCGTTTTGTGAATCTGCCCCCGGATCAGGTAGGTCCCGAAATAAGGCGCAACTTGGAGACGATTGCCAGGCAGCTCGAAGTGGATCGGGTCAGTGTGTTTGAAATTTCTGCAGACACACAAATGCTCATCGCTTTTCATTATTACACGAACTCTGATATCGCTGCCCCACCCTCAAAGGTTGATTGGACCGGGCTCACCTGGGGCAGACAAAAGATCTACAACGGGGAAATGGTGATATTTTCCCACATTGATGAATTGCCCGCTGAGGCCGGGGTCGAGAAGGACTACTTTCGTTCTCAAGGGGTCCAGTCAGCGGTCGTGATCCCCCTTGTGGCGGGTCAGTTGACCCTGGGTGTACTGACCATGGCGATGCTGAGACACCGCAGAGAATGGCGCGACAGCTTAATACGTCGTTTCAAGCTGGTGGCTGCGGTCTTCGCCAATGCCATAGCGCGCAAACGATCCGATGAAGCTCTTATCGAGAGCAAACAATTCAAGCGGTCTGTGCTGGACTCCCTCAAATACCTCCTTGCGGTTGCGGATAGCGAAGGAAACATTCTGGATGTCAATGAAAGCTGGATTCAATTTGCCCGCCAAAATGATGCACACGGTTTGGATCGCATCGGGGTTGGCAGCAACTATTTAGAGGTTTGCCGCCGGAGCGCCGCCGACGGTGCTGAATTGGCACAAACCGTGCTGGACGGAATAAAATCGGTGCTCGATGGGGCCCTCGAGCTATTCGAGCTGGAATACCCCTGCGATTCGCCGGTTGAAAGGCGCTGGTTCTGGATGAGAGTCATTCCCTTCAGCGGGCCCAAGGGCGGAGTGATCATCACCCACATTGATATCTCTGAACGAAAACAGGCGGAAACCGCTCTGCAGCATGCCTACAGGGAGATCGAGCATTTGAAGGATCAACTCGAAGCCGAGCGCAACTACCTGCAGGAGGAAATCAAGCTGGAGCACAATTTTGACAAGTTCATCGGCAGTAGTGCCGCCATCCAATACGTTCTTTTCAAGGTCAAGCAAGTCGCTGCTTTAGATACTTCTGTTCTGATACTTGGGGAAACGGGTACGGGTAAAGAATTGGTTGCCCGGGCCATCCATAGCACGAGTCTGCGTGAGAAACGCCCCCTGGTGAAAGTGAACTGTGCCGCTTTGCCCGCAAACCTCATCGAAAGCGAGCTGTTCGGGCACGAGCGAGGCGCGTTTACGGGTGCCCAGGCGCGTGCGGGTCGGTTTGAAGTGGCCCATGGCAGCACTCTCTTTCTGGATGAGATCGGTGAATTGCCGCTTGAGTTGCAGGCCAAGCTGCTGGGGGTGCTCCAGGATGGGGAGTTCCAGCGGTTGGGCAACTCTCGGACGATCAAGGTCGATGTGCGGCTCATTGCCGCCACCAACCGCAACCTGCAGGAGGAAGTGCGAAAGGGCCAGTTTCGGGAAGATCTCTTCTACCGCCTCAACGTTTTTCCAATCACCGTGCCCCCCCTGCGGGAACGGCTTGAAGATATACCCTTGCTCGCCACATTCTTTACTCGCAATGCGTCCAAAAGGCTTGGCAAGTCCATTGAACAAATCCCGGCGAACGTTATGAAGAACCTGCAGGAGTACCATTGGCCTGGAAACGTTAGGGAATTGGAAAATGTGATTGAGCGGGCGGTGATTGCATCGTCTGGTCCCAAGCTGCGGCTGGCGGATGAATTGAAGCCGTCGCCATTGGCATTACCGGCGCTACCCAAAACCATGCAGGAAGTTGAATTCGACCATATTTTGGGTGTGCTTAAGCAGACCAGCTGGAAAGTCAGCGGCAAGGGCGGGGCCGCCGAGATTCTCGGGCTGAAGCGCAACACGCTGCTGGCGCGCATGAAGAAGCTGGGTATCCACAAGCCGTAGGCCTTCATCGTGCCATCGTAATTGACTCATATGGCTCTCCCGACGGGGCGAAATATCATAGATTTTAACCCAGCATGATGACTTATAATCTCGCAAGAATCTTCGACACCTTCCCGCAGTTCACGTTGATGACCAGCGGAGTTCACAAATCCAATCCCCCACAATCCCTCCCTGAATACAAAGCCGATCTTTTTGGATCATTTTCTGCCGAGATATGGGCAATTGGCCATATATGGGCACGTCCGTGTGACTTGCAGCGGTTTCTAACCGCCATAAGTTTCGCCCAAAAAAGCCGCATGCTCGCCTGGCAGGCCGCAAACTGATCCGTTGGCACACATCTTGACATCTGGGTGGTCGTGCTTTCGGGTTATCGCCACTCCCGCAGGTTTGCATATTAAATGGGATTCCTCTCATGACCCCAAAAAGCG
>FWPV01006185.1_pt1 | contig 23102 bp, 16 predicted proteins | sample 2228371 | NCBI WGS metagenome assembly FWPV01 (sample SAMEA103939776, study PRJEB20133) | metagenome | reverse complement strand
ACTTCTACGCCCCCGACGGCGAGGACCTGGCCGCCATCTACCGCCGCATCGCCTACGTCATCCCCTGCCCGCCCGAGTCGTTCTGGGCTCGCCGGTAGCGGGAGCGTGCTGGGCCGCCGGACAGGCATCCGGATGTCCGCTTGGAGCGGGCCAGGGGCTACTGTCGCACCAGCCAGGCAGGGACCGCCGTCGCCCGCCAGCGCCTCAGGCTACAGGTCTGGCCTTTCCGGACCGGGGAGACTGCTTACTGCCCTGGCTAGAACCGGACGACAGCAAAGGGCAGGTAGACGTTGGCGCCTCCGCGGCGAATGCTTACCGGAATCTCGAAGACCAGCGGCGCCCCTTTCGGACCGATAAACAGCATGCCCCACTTCTCGCCCACATCGTAATCCGCCCGGTAGTCGACGCCCACCAGGCTGGTCGATCCGGGCGGCACTGGCTCCTCACGGGCGCCTTCCACCACCGTCAGGTCGCCACCGGCCGCGTTGAGCACCTGCAAGCGGTACCGACTGCCGGGCGGCGCCGCATAGCCGTGGACGATGATCCTGTAGTCGCCGTCGTCGGGCTGGTAGGCTGTAATCCGCTCATCGGCAGCCGGCCCACCTGAACTGGCGATCGTCACGTATGTGCCGTCAGTGCCTTTACGCTGCAGATAGAGGTCGAGGTCGTAGCCGGCGAAGTCGCCATCGGGGGCCAGGTCGATGTCCAGGTAGCCACTCTGAGCCAGTGTGAACTCGTAGTACCGGTTGCCGTTGGGGTCATTCAGGTTGCCACCGGGCGTGGCCGTGGCCACCGAATCTTGATACACCTGCAAGGGCTGCAGTCCGTAGGCCCGCGCCTCCAAGCCCGGCAAGCCCAGCGACGAGCTCAGCGACACCTGGAACGAACCGGTCGGCAAGGCCGCCCACAGACGGACCGCCTCCGGCACCACCTGGGCCGTTCCCAGCTCGGTGGTGAACACCTCGCCCCGGGCTGAGGTGCCGGCGTGCAACCCGTTGTGGTGGGCGAAGAGATGAAGGCCCCTGGTCAGCGGACCGCAGAGCCATTCCTCAGCCAGCCCGGTGGCGGTGCGAAATGAGTAGGCGGTGCCACCCGAACCGTCAGCCGAGTGTGCGGTATCGGCAGTGCGTGCCTTGATCCTCAAGTCGTACGGGCCGGAGACCTGTGGGTCCACGGTGAAGAGATGCCGCCCGACAGCGATAGCTTCGCCAGAGGGCGCCTCCGGCGGGGAACTCCGGCGCGGCGCAGGTCCGAAGGCCAATAGGTCGATGTCGGTGGGCACATGGAGCCAGCGGGTGTGGGCCAGAAACCTCGTGCCCAGTGGCAGCGACAGGCTTTCGGGTACATCCACATACAGATTGCGCCAATCGCCTTGTCGTGCTGTGCCATTGCCGCGCCAGTCATAGAGGCCATGGACCCGGCCGATCTCGAAAAGGCCATCGCTGGCGGGTTCACCGCCAAAGTCCACAGACTGGCCAAGTTGCAGCTCAGCACTCACATTGGCCACTACCGGAAGGTGAAAGACGTGGCGTGGATAGTGCGTCCGGGCGACACTGGGTGCGGCAAAGACCTGCTGGCTGTGCGCTCTAGCCTCGCCGATAAGGTAGACAGTGATGCTCTCGTCCGTCAGGTTTAGCGGACCGACCGTCAGCAAGGTGGCCGTGCCATCGGCTTCGGTGATACGCAACGTATATCGCCCGTTAGCCAGGTTCAGGGGCCGACTCACGTCGCGATACCGGACCCGCGACAGCACCCGCTGATTACTGATGTAGACATCCAGGTCGCTAGCGTCAGGGGAAAGGTGGCCGAGACGAATCCGGCTCCGTCCGGATTGGGTGAGGTTGCCATCGACCGTCAACTGCAGTGCGGCAGCGAAGACCGCGTCCGCAACAAGGAGTGCCGTGTACTCCGTGCCGCTGCGCAACTCCACGGTCCGCTCGGCCAGTGGCTGGGCCAGGGTTCCCCCAGCCGGCACTATCCGAAGGCGGCGCACGCCCGGGTCAATATCGGCATAGCCCGTGCCCGCGAGCGAGCCGTAGCTGACACGCGGCAGCACCAGACGCTCGTCGACGTACAGATCAACGGCCGGCCCATTCGGTAGCGCATGGAAGAGCCGCAAACCGGCGCGTGGATTGGTGCCCGACTGCGAAGCGACTCGTATGCTGCCCTCATGAAAGCCATATGGCGCCTCAGCGGGCACCCGAAACGTGGCTACGACCGGCACGCTCCTGCCGGGGGCCACGTCGAGTGATGACGCACTGAGGGCCAGCCATGGCCAGGGCTGCCGGCGATAATAGGTCACGTGGAGGCGGATGACGTCCTCGGGCACCGCCTGGGACCGAACGCGATGGATGAGCGCCAGGTGCAGGCCCTGGCCGCCGCGCTGCTGGGGATTGGCGATCCGCAGGTCCTGCATGTTGCCGCTCAGGTTGGTCTCGCCTATCGGGCTCAACTCGTAGGAGGTCCGGGGATCCGGAGAGCTGGCGAAGGTTGGCGTGACTGGTTGGTCAAGCTCGTTCTCGTTCACCACGCCGTTGCCATTCAAGTCGGTCCACACCCGACCGTTGCCGTTCCAGTCATGCCAGGCATACGCTCGGAGATAGTAGGCGCTCGAGCCCCGGCGTCCGCAACCGTGGTGTAAGCCGGAAGGGTCCTCAACACAGAACCTGGCGAATTCCTGAGCGACGCGAACCTGCATGAGCTCTGTGTCAGGCGGGATGACTAGCTGGTCGGGCGTCACCAGGTAGTCCGGTCGCTTGTACTGATATGGGCTTTCCTCGCTCAGCCGGGTGCGAATCTCGAGATCTTGGGAACCGATCGCCGTCAGCTGAACGCCGGCCAACGTGACCGCCATCGGCAGAGCCGAGCGATTGGTGATGGTCACAACCTGGCGGTATTCGCCGCCGCGCCGCACCAGATTAGGGAAGTCCAGGTAGCGGCGACCCCGGTAGTCGCCCACCGTCCACTCCGCGGGCACGACGTCAGCGCCGTACAAACCGGCGGCAATGGCCGTCGACTGGTCAGCATTGGCCAGACCCGCCCCCTGGACGGCAGGGTCCAAGGCCTGATCGAGAGACCCGGCCTGGAGCAGCGCCCGCGCCCCAGACCAGGTGGGAAACTGGCCAGTCCGGCGGCGATACGCCTGAAACACCAGCGCCGCCACCGCCGTAACCTGCGGGCCGGCCTGGCTAGTGCCCCCGAACTGCACCCAGGCGGCATTGCCGTTGAAACGGCCGCGGCGATCTTTAGCCAGGTTTAGTGGAATGCCGCCACTGGCGCTGTTGCCCACCCCCAGCACGGCGACGCCAGGGCGGCCCTGCAGATCGGGGCCCACAGAGCTAAAGGAGGCGCGATCGCCGAGTGACAGCTGGGCAGTGTTGGTGATGATCCCGGTCACGTCGTCACTGCCATATTGGTTGGCGGCGCCGACCGCCAGTACGGTGCTGCCTGAAGATGGGCTGCTGATCGTACTATAGCCCTGTCCACCGTTGCCGCTCGACACGACGAAGAGCGTGCGCGGCGAGCGTTCGGGCGCGTTGAGAGCTGTGGCCGCGTAGTCGGACTCGTTCTGCACGCTCTGCGGCAGCGACGTGTTGCCCCACGAGTTGTTGATCACCTGCGCATCGTCGGCGGTGTTCGGCTGGCCATCGTAGCCGCGCGTCATTGCCAGCCATTGGTTGGGCACCCCGAGGTAGCGGGTGGCGAAGATCCGGGCTCCGGGGGCCATGCCGGGCGTGATGCCGCCAATCACCCGGTCGCCATCGGTAGCACCGGTGCCGGGAGGTGTGTTCACCCCGACGCCGAAGCGGCTGCTGATAACTCCCTGACCGACGATCTGCGTAGCCACTCCCGTGCCATGACTGCTGCCGTTGTAATCGCCAAAGAACGCCACCAGGCATCCGGGCGCTGGTGGTTCGATGCGCTTTGTCGGATCCAGATGGCCGTCGGCATCCCACAACCAGTCCAGAATGGGGACATGGTGCTCACCGTCAGCGATGAAGTAGATGAGACCACCCGAGAGATCAGCCAGGCCATCACCGTCCAGGTCCTTGCTGATGGTTGGATCGCGATTTGGTCCCAGCCTTGCGGGAGGGATGTTCCTGAAATCGTAGGTCGCGACAAGCTGTCCGGCAGCATTCTGCTCACCGAGGTCGACGTAGACAGCATCGTACCGACCGGCAGCAGTGGTGTCCATGACCAAAAAGACCGCCTGCAGGGTGTGCGTTACGCCGGCCGTGACCTCGGTTCGGCTGAGGGTCGTGTCGGGGTGCAGCCCGTAGTGGATACGCCCCGATTGGCTGAGGTTGGTGTACCGAACGGTTCGCACCACGGTCGTTGGCGTGGTGCGCTGCTGACCTTCGACGCGTTCAACGAGCGTCGCCGGCAAGGTGAGCTGGGCTGTGGACTCTTCGCCATAGGGCACCTGAGCCTGAAACTCGCGGCTGCTGTCGGCATAGTAAGTGCCAGCCGGGTCGCCGCCGCTCAAGACGTAGCGGGATGCCGACACCTCGTCGTAGACAAGCGGGTAACCGGCGTAGGGCGATCGGGGGTCCGCCACTCGGGCAAAAGTGCCGTGCAGATCGGGATGACCGAAGTCCACCCCGCTGTCCTCGATGCCTACGATCACCCCTGAGCCGTCGAATCCGTTGGCCTCGGCCCGATCCACCCCCAGCCCCTGGCGCGAGAACCACAGGTCGGGGATGACCTCGCCCCGCGGCAGCGCGGCCGGGCTTGGGTCCCCTTCGTCGGCCGTTGCCAACATGTCCGCTGGCGGGATGACGGCCAGCACGTCGGGATGCAGCGCCAGCTTCGCCAGCCGGTTCGGCCTAACCAGCGCCACCGTGGTGCGACCTTCGCCCAAGGGCACCGCCGTCGAGCGCCAGGCCTCCACCAGGCCGTCAAGTCGCGGCGCGTCCGTGGTTACCAGGGTTACCAGGACGGGCTCGCCGTCGGCAGCCGAAGCCAGTTCGGCGAGCGGCATGCCGAGACGCTCGGCCACCGTCGCGCCGCCAGAGTGAATCTCGTGTGACCAGGACAGTACCTCAGCCGGAGCCAAGAGCGGGTACTGACCCTCGCTGGCCTGACCTACCGACTCAGCGTTGCCTTCCGGGAAGGGCGCAGTTATCTCGTTGCCTGTCCCAACAGCCGAAGGATTCCGAGCGGCCACCGCATCTGCGGCGCTCGCCTGGCATACCGGCGCCGACCAGGTAAATGCGGACAGGCTGACGATGAGTGCGAATCCGTAGCGCCAGCGGAGCGTACGCATGCCCTACCCCTTTGCTCTTGTCGTTGACAGGCCACCCTTTCCCCTTCACCCACATGGCCGAGACCAACCATGCCGCCTGCACTTCATACCACCTGGCCACTGCTGCTGGCTTCTAGCGCCGCCTGCGGAGAGGGACAGTGGTGACCTTTGCGGCGAGTGTACCATCCGCACGCGGGGTTCGCAACGCCACGGTGTCGGCTGCTTAGCCGAGCACAATCGGCCGGGTCACTTCGCCACGCTTTCGGCCGCCAGGCCACCTCTACGGACATGGCCGCTTTGAACCCGCCTCACTTTGGAGTCGTTGTCAGCTCGAGGGCGACACCACCGCGGCGAGATCATTGTCGGGCAACCGGCAGCCGATTGGGGCACCCGGCGGAGATTGTGTTGTACGTTGACTGGGATGCCGGCTCGTGGTAGAATCGACCGGCGCTGGGGGCGTGGTGTAGCGGTTAACACACTGGCCTGTCAAGCCAGAGACCGCGGGTTCGAATCCCGTCGCTCCCGCCACTCCTTCTCTTCGGCAACTTGACCGTGGGAATGCTCATCGCCCCAGAGCGTAACATGTGCGCCCTTTTGCTCCGGGAGCCGCAGCCGGTGCGCCAGCGGCCGCTGGTGCCCACCACCCTCGAAGTACCGGAGCTGGCCGACGACGAACTACTGATCGCCGTCTCGGCGTGCGGCGTCTGTCGTACCGACCTGCACGTTGTCACCGGCGAGTTGCCGCCGGCCACATTGCCCATTGTGCCAGGTCACGAGGTGGTAGGCCGAGTCGTCGCCGTCGGTCGCCAGGCTGGGTCCTGGAAGAGCGGGGACCGGGTTGGGGTGGCTTGGGTGTATCGCTTCTGCGGCACCTGTGAATACTGCCTGACCGCCCGCGAGAACCTCTGTCGGTCGCCGACCTTTACCGGCTACCACCGCCATGGCGGCTTCGCCGAGTACATCGTGGCCCACAGCGCCTTTGTCCATCCCCTGCCTGACGCTCTGGGCGACGACCTGCACGTGGCGCCATTGCTTTGCGCCGGCATCATAGGCTATCGGGCTCTGAAGCGAAGCCGTCTGGTCCCCGGTGCGCGGCTGGCCCTCTATGGCTTCGGAGCCGCCGCCCACATCGCCCTGCAGATCGCCAAAGCCTGGGGTTGCGAGGTGTTCGTCTTTAGCCGCGGCGAGGCCTCGCGTGAGCGCGCTCGGCGGCTTGGAGCGGACTGGGTCGGCGCCGCGGATGACACGCTGCCCCGGCCTGTCGATCATGCCGTCAGCTTCGCTCCGGCGGGTAGTGTTATCCCGGCCGCTTTGGCCGGCCTGGCGCCAGGCGGGACACTGGCCATCGCCGGCATCTACGTGGACCGCGTCCCGGCATTGGACTACGGTCGCCATCTCTTCGCCGAGCGTAACCTGGTCAGCGTAACCGCCAACACCCGGGCCGATGCGCGGGAGTTCCTCCACCTGGCCTCGCGGCTGTCCGTCCGTACCGATATCGCCGTCTTCGAGCTGGCACAAGCAAATGAGGCTCTACTGGGCCTGGCAGAGGACCACCTGCCAGCCCAGGCGGCCGTGCTCCGGGTCCCAACAGCCCCAACGCAACTCTAGAACCAATCCCGACGCCAGAAGAAGAAGGCAACGCCGAGGGTCGTCACCACGGCCGCCAGCAGAATGGCTTCGAACGCCCATGGCTTAGCAGCAATAGGCAATGGTACGTTCATGCCGTAGAAGTTAGCAAAAATCGCGGGAAGACTCAGAACGATCGTGACAGACGCTAAAAACTTCATCACAGCGTTCAAATTGTTGGATATGATAGATGCAAAAGCATCCATCATGCTGCTTAGGATATTGCTTTGAATGATACTCATCTCGATGGCTTGTCGATTCTCAGTCAGCACATCTTCGAGAAGATCAGCATCCTCAGCGTACATTGTCAACAGCTGAGTTCTACCTAAGCGCTCTATCATCAGTTCGTTAGACTTTAGCGCAGTTGTGAATAAAGTCAGGCTTTTCTGATATTTCAATAGTTCCAATACTTCTCGATTACGAGTAGATTGTTGCAGCTCATCCTCAAGTGCATCTACTACCTTTTCCATTTCATTCAGGTGTCGCAGATACATCTGTGCTGTGTTGAGAAGTATATAGAGAACGAATCGTGCTCTTTTACCAGTCCGGAGACCTCGTATCCGGCCACTAGAAAGACTCGCCACTATTTCATGGTCGAACTTGCATACCGTTATGACGTACTGGTCTACGATAATGATGCCAAGGGGGATTGTAAGATAGGGAATGTCCTTCTCGCGGCCCTGATAATACGGCACGCGAAGGATTATGAGCGTTGCCCCGTCCTCGCGTTCGACTCGGGCACGCTCATCCATGTCCAGCGGGTACATCACAAAGTCGGCGGGAACACCGAGTTCAACCAGCTTGGCGATGTCCTCCGCCGTCGGGTCGATTACGTCAATCCAACTCGAGGGAATGGGCTCCGAGAGCTTTACCAGTCCAAGTTCGGTGGACTTGTAGATCGTTAGCATTCATCCCCCTACTAGCCGGCCCGAGTGCTGCCGTCGTGCCTAGCCCATCATTTCAGTGCACTCCGGGTTGGCCGAGGGCCCACCACCATGCCCCAGCCAACGCCATGGCAACCGCAACGGCCAGCCAGATTTGCAGGCCGCGTTGGCCAAAGGACGAGGTGTGCCCTCCAACCACCAGGCCACCCACCAGGCCGGCGAAGAACCCGAGCACGTGAGCGCTCACATCGCTGTGGGGGTTGGCTCCAAATAGTGCCAGCAATAGCAGCCCGGCCAGTAGCGGCGCCCAGAGAGGATAGCCCGCGCCGCCACTGGCCGAGAGCTGCCGCCATCGGACCCCGACCAGCGCCCCAACGGCGCCGAACACCGAGGTCGATGCGCCCACCGATTGATGCCACGCTGGCTGGAGGAGAGCATTCAGCCAATTGCCCGCTGTGCCTGACAACAACAGCAGTGCTGCTGCCACGCCCTCGCCGACCACAGCCGCCAGGACGGCAGCCAGGAGACCCAGCGCCGCCAGATTCGAAACCAGGTGCACCAGGTCAGCGTGCAGGGTGAGTGCGGTCGCGACCCGCCATAGCTCGCCCTGGCGAATAGCGCCCGCTTCGGCCGCACCCCGAACGAACGGCGCGGTGGCAACGGTATCCGGCGGTGCCAGGAGAAAGGCCAGCAGGACAAGTAGAGCAACGGACAGGCCGAAGGCCGGTCGCCCTAGTGCCCGAGGGCTAGTAGCCGATCGACCACGTCCCTCATTCTCTGCTTCGAAGGCTTCCAGAGCTCGCCGGGCCGCCCCCAGGTCGGCAGGGGCGAGTACCAGGCCATAGCCAGCGGCACTCTGGCCAACGTGATGCCTTATGCCCTGGCTATCGAGCACCAGGCTCCAGCTGGCCAGCTTGCCCGGAGGCACCTCGATCCAGCCGAGGCCCGATCCAACTGGCCCAGAATCGCCACCCGTGGGCTGCGGTAAGACATATCGCGGCACTGCAGTCTCCGAATCAGCGTAGGCGCCCTCACGACAGGGCAGCCTGCACTTGGCTGCGGTCGGTGCTCCAACACGGCCGGCCGCGCGGGTTCCGCCCCGGTCCCCACTCTACGGCCGATGGCCGACGGAGGCAAGACGCGGCCACCTGGCCACCCGTGCGGCCATCCGGCCGGCTCGTCTCGCCAGAGACGATCGGGCTCGACCAGAAAAGCACCACGGGGCGCGGTCGCGCCGCACCCCGTGGTCGTGGCTTGCCGAAGTTGCGGACTACAACGTCGTGACGTTGCTGGCGGCCGGACCCTTCGCCCCTTCCTCGACTTCGAACTCCACGCGCTGGCCCTCGTCCAGGGTTCGGAACCCCTCCGACTGGATGGCGCTGAAGTGGACGAAGACGTCCTTGCCGCCGTCGTCCCGCGTGATGAAGCCGAAGCCTTTGGCCGGGTTGAACCACTTCACAGTGCCGGTGATTCGCTCGGGCATGTCTTGAACTGCTCCTTGTTGCTAGTACTTGCGAACGCCACGACGAGAGAAGTTGTTTCCACCGGCCCTGCGTCAGATACCGTCCGGCTCAGCCGGCACGCTCCTCCTCAGTACTCGGCGCGAAACAAGCCGCGCTCGATCGTGCGATTCAATTATATCGGCCGAGCCGACATTCGTCAATATGGTGTAGCCGCCCACCGGGCCAATCTCATGGCACTCCGGGGCGCTCCATTTCGCGGGCCGCTCGGTCAGTACTGGATCACGCGCGGCAGCGATTTTGCATGTTCCACCCAACTCCGAACCTGGTCCAGAGTCGGCAGCTGGCGCACCAGCTTCCGGGCAGCGTTCGCGTCACCAAGCCGGGCATGTAGCACCTCCGGTCTGCGCTGCGCCAGCTCAACCACCGTGTCCACGCCGGCAGCCTCAAGCAGATCGGAGTACTCCTCGCCTATGCCAGGGATGCGGAACAAATCGGCCCGGTTCACCCAGTCCAGCACCAGCTTCTCACTGATCCCCGTCTGGGCCGCGAGTTCGGCTCGCCCCTTGGGCGTCGCGCCCTTTTCCAGGAGCGCCTCGATCGTCTTGACACCAATTGACCGTAGCTTCTCGGCATACGTCTCGCCTATGCCCTCAATGCTCTCGAGCTTTGCCATTTGCGGTTCTCCTTTCCGTCCAAGCCAGGCTGAATGATCGACCTGCGGGCGCAGCCGTTGGCCGGCGCGCCGTGATGGCCTAATCGGGCAACCATACTGCGAGCAGCGCATTGATCGTCACACCACCCCGGGTCGGTGTGACCGGATAATCGCTGACCTCTACGCCGCTGACCTGCCACCTGACACGAGCCGAGGCCAGTTCTGACTCCATCTCCGCCTCCAGGGCTACCTGAGCCGCCTTGGCGTCGGCCAGCTTGGCCTGGGCCACCCGCAGACGCTCCTCGGTGCGCGCGGTCATGGAGCGGCGTGTCGAAGCGCCAGTGGCGGCTCGCGCCGCGCGACCCAGCGCGCTGGACAACGAGCGGCGTCCCAAGAGCGCGCCCAGCACCGCCCCAGCACCGCCTACCATCTCCTGTTGGCGGCGGGCGCTCACGTCCGCCTCCAGCGTTCGAACGCGACCCTCGGCCAGGGCGACCGCCCGCGCCGCCTGAGCCAGCCGGGCCTCGTAGCGCTTGCGCACCTTGGCGCTGTCCTCTGCCTCGGCCTGCCGGGCAGCGCCCATGCAGCGAGCAGCAAACTGCTCGCGGCTCTCATCGGGACGAGAGTAGAGGCCCAGTGCCGCATGTTGGTACAACTTTAGCACTTGCGTCCGCGCCAAATGGGCAGCCAGGGCTTGCTCCAGCCGGCGGAAGTAGGCAGCCTTCTCAATCGGCACTTTTGGCAAGGCGTACAGCACCCCCTCGGGTGGTCCGTCCAACAAGTCCCGCTCCTCAAAGGGCAACTCGCGGGCCGCGGTTGGATCAGGCGGATCTGTGAGCGGCCACCAGAGGCCTCGCCATTCCCGAGTCACCGACACATCCGCCCGACGATCGGCGTAGTTGATGGTTGCCCGTGCTGCCACGGCCAGAGAGAGCCGACGGCTCCGACCCGATATGCCCACGGATGCCGCCCAGGGAGCGCGGGAATCGACGTAGCGAACCGGTAAGCCGAGCGCCACAGCCGGCGGCACCGGACTCTCGTCCTCGGCCCAGCCAGCGCTGGACACGGCAGGTTCGCCGGCGCTGGCAACCGCCGCGGGCTGGCCGACCGGCATCACCTCGGCCAGGTAACGTTGGCGCGTTGGATCGTCTCGCGAGAGTCTCGCCACCTGGTCCCGGGTCAAGGGCCCGCGCAGATAGGAAATGGCCCAACGCGTGGTGAATAGATCCGGCCGGCTGCGGTGGGCGCTCTGGAGCAGGAACTGCCGCTTGCCCAGGGCCCCGATCTTACCCTCGAGCTCGTTGACTGACACATCGCCGCGCGCTGAGCTAAGCCCAGCCGCTAGACGTGCCTTGTCGCGCTCGGTCTGCAAACGACCGATGAACCACGAGCCGGCGTTGGCAAGCGCCTTGTAATCGAGGTCCACCGGATTCTGGGTCGCCAGCACCATACCGACGCCAAAAGCACGGGCCTGCTTCATGAGGGTGAGGATCGGCTTCTTGGAAGGTGGGTTGGCCGTTGGCGGCGCAAAGCCAAAGAGCTCATCGACATAGACGAGGGCGCGCAGCTCGGGCGTGCCCGACAGACCCTGCATCCAGGTCACGACCCGCGAGAGCACCAGCGCCACGACAAACTGCCTCTCGGCCTCGCTGAGGTGCGCCAGGTAGACTACGGCACAGGGCGTACGTCCTGATTGAGGACGCAGCAAAGCGGCAATGTCGATCTCGGGCCCAACAATCCACGAGCTGAAAGCTGGCGAAGCGATGACACCATTCAGCCGCACCGCAAGCGCCCGGCGGTCTTTGGCCGGGAAGAAGCTCTCCAGATCCAGCACCCCCAGCTTGCGGAACGGCGGGTCCTGCACCCCGGCCACCAGGGTCGCCAGGTCCAGATCCTTGCCAGTCGACCAAGACCGCTCGATAAGATTGGCCAAGAGAATGTGCTCGCGCCCGCTGATTGGGTCAGAGTCGATCCCCGCCAGGCTCAGCAGCCCCGCGACGTAGCCCTGGATCTCATCCCGTAGGACCTCGGCATGAGCCGCCCATTCCAGCTCGGGGGCCGCCAGCGAGCCCAGTACGTTGAGCGGCACACCGGCCAGCGACCCCGGGGTGTAGATGGTGATTGCCGTGCGATCGCGGTAGCGCCGCACATCCTCAGCCGCAACGCCAGAGTCTTCCAGGCCCTTTCTCCAGGTCTCAGCGGCTGCCGCAGCAAGCTCCTCAGGCGACACCCCCTGGCGGGCAGCCTCGCTTTCGTCCACCCACGGCCGGAAGTCGCTGCCGCGAAAATCCGGGAAGACTAGCGCCAGGTTCGTCAGGTCGCCCTTCGGATCCAAAGCCAGGACAGGGATACCGGAGCTGAGTGCTTCCTCGATCATGATGACGCCAAGACCCGTCTTGCCCGAGCCGGTCATGCCGACGACTACGCCGTGCGTCGTCAGGTCGCGCGCCTCCAGGCTCAGCGTATCTGGGCCAGGCTTACCGTCCGGACCCAGCTTCCGACCGAGATACAACGAGCCAACCTGGTGCGGCATTCATCTCCCCTTTCTAGTGACTGGGCGCGGCATGCCGGCCGTTGACTGCCCCGCGCTAGTATGGCCCGCCGCTGAGCGCGGCCCTCCCATCGGCAACGCGCGGGCCCAACTGGGGCCCCGTTGGAGAGTATACCAGCCGGCCGCGGGACGCCAGTCGCTCGAACAGCTGCCCCGATCCGCGGTCGGCCTTGCGTGCGAAGCGCGCTTCGTTTATCCTGCCACGCCAATGCGTGCTCTCCCTTGGAACTCTTTTCCCGGAGGTGGTCGATGAACGGCAAGCAGGCTTTCTCCCTGGGACTGATGCTCTTGACCCTGGCGCTCGGCCCAACGATGGTCGCCAGGCTGTTCGCCCAGCCAGGACCTGCCCCCATCGCCACGGTCCAAGGAGGCTGCGATCCTCAGCCCCTGGTGCCGATTGGCGAGTCCTTCTTCACCGACATCTCCGCCTCGAGCGGCATCCAGGACCAGAACTACGTCCCCAATCCGGCAACCCCCATCCCAGCCAACGATCACAGCCGACTGGCGTTTGTGGACATCAATGGCGACGGGTTCGACGATGTGGTAACGACCAACATGGTTGATGCCCAGCTCAATAAGCCCTTCGAGCACCTCATCTATTTGAATCAGGGTGATGGCACCTTTCGCAATTTCTCAGACGAATCTGGCCTACGCTGGGTGTCTTCGGGATTCCTGGCGTTCGGCGATGTTGACAACGACGGTGACCCGGACTGCTTCGCCGGCACCGACAAGGATCCCGAGGGCAAAATGGGACTGCAGCATGTCCTGTTACTAAACGATGGCCAGGGACACTTCACCGTGCGACCTAATTCCGGCTTGGAGGGCACACCGGGCGAGCCGCACATGGCGGGTAGCGCGGTGTTCGCTGATTTCGACGCCGACGGAAACCTGGACCTCTATCTGGCCAACGGCGCTACCAGCGCCGCTCTGGCCGACCAGTTCTTCCTGGGACGTGGCGACGGCACTTTTGAGGAAGCGAGCGATCGGCTGGCGCAGTCCATCGTCCGGCCCTCTAACGGCAGCGTGGCTTGCGACTACGACAATGATGGCGACCTGGACATCTTTGTTTCGGTCTATGGCGTCAGCCACGAGTACGGCCACAACGTGCTGTGGGAGAACGACGGCGGAGCGCGGTTCCGGAATGTCGCTCGCGAGCGGGGTTTCGAGGCCTTGGCCACCGGTAACTACTGGCTGGTCTCCACGGGGCGCGGTCGGGACCCTGAACCCGTGCCCCAGGAGCGGTGGGTAGGTGGTAACGGTTTTGGCCTGTCCTGCGAGGACGTGAACAACGACGGCAACCTGGACATCTGGCTGGCCGACATCTCGCACCCCGACTCTGGCGACTACCGGCGACGCTGGTCGGACCCCAGCCAGCTGCTGATAAACCAGGGGCCGGGCGGCGGCTTCGCCTTCGTCAACCGCTACCTCGATGCAGGAATACCGTTCAACGAAGGTGATCTCGAAGCGGCCGTGGCCGACTTCGACAACGACGGCCTTCTGGACCTCTCGGTTTCGCGCGAGAACAAGTACGAGAGCCGCTATACTACCGAGGAGCAGATGGGCTGGCTCGGCTTGTTCCACCAAAGACCCGGCCTGACATTCGAGTCGGTAGGAATGAAAAGCGGCATTAACGATCCGAACGATACAGCGGTTGTGCCGCGCATGAAAGCCGGTCACTCGAACGTCTGGGCCGACATCGAGCACGATGGCGACCTCGATCTGCTGGTCGGCGGCCTGCACAAAGGCGGCGATGGCCGCCCGAATTTCCTGTTCCGCAACGATATCGGCTCGCGCAATGCCTGGCTGGCCATCCGGCTGGTGAACGACAGCTCGGAATTCAACCGCGAGGCGATCGGCGCTCGGGTTACGCTGGAATATCAGGATCGCTTGATGCTGCGCGAGGTGAAATCGAGTCGGGGGATGTACAACTCGAGCGACACCCGCTGGCTCCACTTCGGGCTGGGCGACTTGGGATGCCCCCAGGCCATTGTGGTCCGGTGGCCAAACGGTAAGGTGTACCGCTTCGCTGGCGATGCATTTGGCCAGAACCGGTTCGTGACCATTAGCTATGGGGAAGGCACGTTCGTACCCACCCCCTCGGCCACGCCTACGGCACTCCTCTGGCCGACCGACACGCCGACCCCACCGCCTTCGTCGCTGGGCTACCGGCTGCACCTGCCCTTGGCGGCGCTTGCGACTTCCTTCGGCGGGCGGTAGGCCAGTGCGGCTGGTCCTGTTCGATATCGACCTCACCCTGATTGACCCGGCCGGGGCTGGCCGGCACAGCATGGAGCTGGCGTTCGCCGAGCTTTTCCCCATTGCCGATGCCTTCCGGTCGGTGTCCTTCGCCGGTTTCACCGACCGTTCGATCTTGCGGCAGGCGCTCTTGGCCCATGATCTGCTGGACGGAGAGAGTGCAGTCCGCTGTGGTGGCGAAGCCATAGACTTCCAGGAGTTCGTGTCTTGCTTTGCCGCCCGCTACGCCCATCATCTGGCTCAGGTCTTGCCCACGCGGCCCGGTCGGGTTTTGCCCGGCGTGAGGCGACTGCTCGACTATTTGCACCGTCAGCCTGGCACCATGCTCGGACTGGCCACAGGCAACTTCGAGTGCGGCGCCCGGCTGAAGCTCGACCACTATAGCTTGTGGGAGTGGTTTGCCGGTGGGGGTTTCGGCGACCGTCACCTGGACCGGGCCGGAGTCGTAGCCGAGGCCTTGGAACGCTTGGACGGCGCGTGCGCTGACCACCCCGACCCTGGAACGGCTGGCGATTCTGCGCCCGGTCTGGCCGCCCGACGGCGCCAATGGTCTCGAATCCTGGTCGTAGGCGATACACCTTATGACATCGCTGGCGGGAAGTCGGTCGGGGCAGTTACCGTGGGCGTGGCGACGGGTCTGCACAATGCCGAGGAGTTGCGCGCTGCCGGGGCGGACCTGGTCTACAACGACTTCGCCGACGCCGAGCGGACCGCCTGTGAACTTGCGGAGGCCTGAGCCCAACCAGCCGCAGCCGCGCTAACCGCGGGGCCAGGCAACGCCACTCTGAGATTCCGCTACGCTGGAGAGACAGTAAGGAGGCTAACGTGACTCTTCGTCCGCCGGTTAGCACGCGGCCCGTGGCCGGGTTGAGGCCCGGCGCCTCGCCTGGGCGCATTTCGGCGTGCCTGGCGATCGTCCTGGCTGCCTTGCTCGCGGCTTGGCCAACAGCGGCACATGCTGGTGGCGGCCCACAGAACGCTGTCCTGGTGATCGATCCGCGCCAGCCCGAATCGTTATATCTGGGCAACGCCTACCGGGCAGCACGACTGATTCCCGATCGCAACGTGCTCTACCTGCAGCCCGGAGCCACCGACTATCGCGCCTTCGCCAGCTACAACTTGGACGCCCTCTTGGGCACCATGGCCCACCGCTCCCTGGACGATCACGTGGACTACGTGGTCATTGCCCCCGGGCCAACGTTCTACGTCAACATGCCTGATCTGGTAACGGACGATGCCTGCCCGGCGCCCATCACTCGCCTGGCCATCTCATCGGCGTACGCGTTTGCCTTCATGAAGGACGAGATCCTCTCCGGCAGCCTGCGTTACAACGACCGCCATCGCTATTACGGCACCACCGATGAGGCAATCGCCTTCAGCAGTAAGACCGCCTGGTATGGCGGCCTGCCCAGCACCGATCCTCGCGCCCGACGCTTCTTCATCGCCAGCCTACTGGGCTATACCGGCAACCGCGGCAACTCGGTTGAGGAGCTGCTGCGACTGATCGAGCGCAGTGCACAGGCGGACGGATCTCGACCAGACGGAACGTTCTACCTGATGCAGACGAGCGACCGCATCCGCAGCCAACCGCGGGACACCCATTTCAACCGCATCGTGGAGAGCGTGCAGCGACTGGGCGGCAAGGCAGAGGTGATCGACGGCGATCTACCGCTGGGACACCACGATGTCATGGCCGTTATCACCGGCAAGGCAGGGCTCGACATCGACGGCGCTGACATGACTTTGCTGCCAGGTTCCTACGCCGACCACTTGACCAGTTACGCTGCCACTTTCGATGTCGCGGGGCAGACAAAGCTCTCGCGCTGGATTGCCAAGGGCGCTTCCGGGTCGGCCGGCACGGTGGAGGAACCCTGTGCCGCCGGCCCAGGCAACACCGGCAAGTTCCCCCATCCACGGTTGGTGGTATGGTACCTGCAGGGCTTGTCGCTGGGCGAGGCGCTGTTCCGCTCTGCCGCCTGGACTCCCTTTCAGACACTCTACTACGGCGATCCGCTAACCCAACCTTATGCCCGCGCCCCACTAGTGTCCCTGCTGGACGTCCCGACCAAGCCAGTTCGTCAGTCGGTCGAGCTGACACCACTGGCCTCAGCAGCCACCCCGGGAGCCACAATCCGGTCCCTCGAGCTATATGTGGACGGCCGCCAGCACGCAAGCGTAATGCCGAGCCGCTCCTTCGTCATCGACCCGCTACTCGTCGGCGACGGCTATCACCAGCTGCACCTGGTAGCCACCGAAGACACGCCTTTGGCCTCCCAAGGCCACTGGCGGGGCGAGCTCCAGGTGAGCGCCCTGGATCGGAGTGTGCTTCTGACCGTCAGCCCGCGTGAGGGCGATCTCAACACCATCTTCGAGGTGCAGATCACCGGTCGCGGCGGCGAGGTGCGTGAAGTCCGCATGCTGCAGAACTGGCGGATCCTGGCCGCCGGCCGCGAAGCCGAGAGCACCTTTAGGGTTCCCGGCAGGATACTTGGTGCGGGGCCGGTTGACCTGCTAGCGGTCGCCGAGTACGCCGACGGGCGCCTGGCGTACAGCGAGCCGGTGCGACTGAGCATTGCCTACTCCGGCGATCCACCTGCGGCGGCCGGTCCGGCGGTGCCTCGCGCCTACGATTACACCATCGACGTCTTGCCGGGTCACAGTCTGCTTATGGACCTGCCGGCGAGCGACGACGATGGGGACAGCCTGACGGTGAGCTTGGCGGAGCCGCCCAGCCAGTCACAGATCGAGAGCAGCAGTAGTTCCTTCCTGTTGCGAGTTCCAGCCGAAGCCCACGGCGAGGACCAGCTGACCTTCCGGGCCAGTGATGGCCAGCGCGTTAGTGACCTGGCCACGGTGCGCATCCGGTACTGCACCGCGACCGAGATCGTTGACCAGCCACGGGACATCGAGGCCTGTCCGGGCAGCTCGGCGCGCCTGAGCGTGGTCGCGCGCGACGAACCGCTGGCCTACCAGTGGTACAAGGACGACCGGCCACTGCTGGGCGCCAACCGGGCGCACTTGACCGTAGCCCCTGTCAAAACAGCAAATGAGGGTGAGTACTGGGTTGCCGTTACTAAGCTTTGCGGACCACTCGGGCGCCGGGTGGAATCACGGCGGGCGACGTTGCGGCTAGCCAGCCCATCAAGCTGTCGCAGCAACATATTTCTGCCGCAAGCCTTGCGTGACGGCTAGCCGACCGCTAGACAACGCCCCGCGGGCCTGAGAAGAAAAGAGAGCCGGGCCCGCAAGTCAACGCGGGCCCGGCCAGACTCTCTAGCCGTATAGGCTCGGCGCGGATGGTTACTCCGTCGCCTCGGCCTCAGCCGCGGGCAGCAGCACGGCGTCGATGACGTGAATCACGCCGTTGGTGCACTGCTTGTCGGCCTCGATGACCTTTGCCATGTCACCTATCGAGACCTCGAGGCCGTCGCTGGTGATACTGTAGCTAGTGCCTTCCTTCAGTGTGACGCCTTCGAGTGTCATCTCTGGCGCCGCAGCGATGTCAGCCGACAACACCGTGCCACTGATCAGGTGGGCCAACAAGATGTCAGCGACCTCCTCCGGCGTCAGGCCATCCAGGGTGCCCTCGGGCAGCGCCGCGAAGGCGTCATCGGTGGGCGCCAACAGGGTGAGCGGCCCCATGCCGGTCAGCGTGTCGGTCACGCCAGCCACAGCCACCAGCTCAAGGAGCTTGCTAAAGCGGCCATCATTCTGGAGGGTCACCAGCAAGTCCTCCAACAGCGGCGCCTCGGTCGGCGGCACCTCGGTGGGCTGCTCAAACGGAACAGCCGTCGGCTCGGGCGGAACCGTCGGTTCGGGGGTAGCGCACGCCGCAAGCAGCGCAACACATCCCACCAAGCCGGCAAAAAGAAGGACCCAACTTGTGCGCTTCATACCTCTTCACTCCTTACACTGCGTTACGACGGCCAGGCGCCGTCGCACGGACAATTGGCAATTATAGCGCTCGGCTGCTCACGGCTCAAGAAAACCACCGGTTTCGGTTCACCCATGGTGCCCCCGGCTGCTATACTCCGCCGGGCGGCCGCAAGGCCGTCTACCGCGCACCGCCGGACAAAGGAGGAAACAAGGACGATGAAAGGCCAACCAGCTGTCATTGAGCGCCTGAACAAGCTGCTCGCCGATGAGCTCACCGCCATCAGCCAGTATATGGTTCATGCCGAAATGTGCGAGGACTGGGGTTATGGCCGCCTGCACGAAGCTGTGGAGAAGCGGGCCATGCAGGAGATGGTGCATGCCGAGAAACTCATCGGGCGCATTCTGTTCCTGGAGGGCACCCCGATCGTCAGCCGACTCAACCCGATGCATATCGGCCCAACCGTGCCGGATCAGCTGCGCAACGATCTACAGAGCGAGATGGATGCCGACAAGGCGTATAACGAAGCTGTCCGGGAGATGCTGGAGCTCGGCGACAACGGCACGCGTGAGCTCCTGGAGAGCATCCTGACCGACGAGGAAGAGCACATCGACTGGCTGGAGACGCAACTCGAGCAGATCGAGCAGATGGGTCTTCAGACTTACCTGGGACAACAGGTCTGAGGTCCGGCATAGTGCCCCGGCTAGTGCTGAGGGCGGAGTCAAGGAAAGAGCCGCGAACCAGCGAGCGGCGCTGGCTAGCGCCCAGTGCGGGGCCGACACCGAGAGTGACGCCGGCGATATCGGCCCAGAGCACTCAGTAGAGGTCCGACACCAGAGTGAGGACTCGCGTACTAGATCGCCGCGCGCCCAGTCTCGGGCGACAGCTGCCGTTGCAGAAACGGCAGCCAGGGTCAACGAGGCCAATGCGGGCTCAGCCTGGGTGTGGTTCGGGCGACGGGGTCGTAACGGCCTCGATCAGGCGTGCATTGGTCACCCGAAGCAGGTCGCCGGGCGCAAGCAGCAAGTTTAGACCCCGCTTGCCGGCACTAACCAGGATGCGTGGCCGCGCCAGAGCCGCACGGTCTAGCAGAATCTCGAAGCCGCGATTCAGGAGCGCTAGAGCTGAGATGCCGCCCACCTGCAGGCCGGTCAGCTGTTCCGCCTGGCGATAGCTGGCCATGTGCAGCTTCTTGGCGGCCACTACCTGCGCCAGCCGGCGCAGGTCCAGCTCGCGGTCCCCAGGTACCACTACCAAGAGCGGCTTCCCGCCGGGACGCAGAACTACGAGCGTCTTGAAAACCATGTTGCTGGGCACGCCCAAGGCATCAGCGATCCTGTCGGCAGAACGGAGGTCCGGGGAGAAGCTGCGAACCTCGTACGGGACGCCGTGGGCCTCGAGGACGCGCATGGCATTCGTTTTCTCGACGGGCATGGTCAAAGATGGTAGCCCCGCTTGGTCGCAGCGGCAACGGGCCCGGACGGGGCTGCAGCTCCGCCCAGGGAAATGAAGGGGCATCGATCAATGTCAGGCGCCGTCACAGGTCAAGGGGGCTCTTCGGCATCGGCTGGCCGCTTGTTCCTCGCTGCGCCGCTTGACGAGCTCACTCACAAGGCGATAACGCGGCACCTCGCAGCCACCCTGGGTAGCCAGACACTGCCGGGTCGAGTCGTGGCGCCGGCCAACCTGCACGTGACCCTGAGGTTCCTTGGGGACACACCGATGGCTTTTTATACGAGACTCGTGGACTCTTTGAGGCAGGCGGACCTTGGCCCGGCCTTTGACCTCAGCTTCGATCGCCTGGGCGCCTTCCCCGGACCCGGCCGCGCCCGAGTATTGTGGCTGGGCATCCAGGATGGACGCGAGCAGCTGGCACGGCTGGCGGACCTCTTGGAGCGTCTGGTCTGCGCCCAAGGTCTGGAGCCAGAGAATCGGCCATTTGCCGCTCACATCACGTTGAGTCGGCTCAAACCGGAGCGCGACGTGCGAACGCTGTTGGCCAGCGTGCCCCCTTTCGAGCTGCGCATGCCAGTTGAGCAGGTGGTCCTCTACCGCAGCCACCTTGCGCCCAGCGGGCCGCGATATGAGCCGCTAGAGCGCTTTGCCCTGTCAAAGCTTGAGTGAAGCCGGCTGCTTTTGACCTGGTGGCGGGTGTGTGCTAGAAGTGGGCCGTAACAACCGAATCGTGTGCTGGCACTCTTATCCAGAGAGGCGGAGGGACCGGCCCTGGGAAGCCTCGGCAACCAACCGGCGAGCGGTATGGTGCCAATTCCGGCAGTTTTGGACTGGAAGATGAGAGGTGCGAGTTAGCTGCCGCCTCTTCTCTCCCGAAGAGGCTTTTTTTGCCGGTCGCCCTCGCAGCACCGTGAGCCAACAGGAAAGGAAGCACATCGCCGTATGGGCCGCAACATCGTAGTCACTGAAGCGACTGGGCCTTTCATCGAGGACTTTCCAGTTGAAATCGTAGAACGCAAGGGCATCGGGCATCCTGACAGCCTGTGCGACGGCATTGCCGAGCGGATCAGCCGTGAGTACACCCGCTGGTGCGAGAGAAGCCTGCACGTGCTGCTGCATCACAACTTCGACAAGGTTCAGTTGGTCGCAGGCGAGGTCCGCTTGGGTTTTGGCTTCGGGGAAATGCTGCAGCCGATTCGGATTCAGGTAGCCGGCCGGGGCACGCCGCAATACAACGGCACTGAGGTCCCGTTGGACGACATCGCTGTAGCCGCCGCCACTGAGCACCTCCGTGATACGATGCGGCACCTGGATCCGGAGCGCCACGTGCGTGTCGAGGTCTATGCCGGGCGTGGAGCGGCCGAGCTCGTCGACATCACTCGCCAGAGTCTGGCGAACGATACCTCGTTCGGCTGCAGCCACTGGCCGCGCAGCGGCTTAGAGCACGTAGTGTTCGAAACGGCGGAGTTCATCAACCGCCGCCTCATCGACGAGTTGCCCATCGGCGAGGACATCAAGGTCATGGGCCTGAGGCGCGATCAGGAGATAGTCCTGACGGTCGCCTTGCCTTTCCTGGCGCTGGAGGTAGGTAGTCTCGAAGAATACCGGGCGCTGAGAGCCGAGGGCCGGGAGCGGATCGCTGAGTACGCCCGCTCGCTCGACCATCGGCAAGTCACCGTCTTCGTCAACACTGCCGATGACGACCAGCGTGGCGATCACTACCTCACTTTGACCGGCACCTCAGCCGAGATGGGCGACGACGGATCGGTCGGTCGCGGGAACCGAGTCAACGGTCTGATTACGCCGTTCCGCAACACCAGCCTGGAGGCCGCTGCCGGCAAGAACCCCTTCAGCCACGTCGGGAAGGTGTACAACGTGCTCTCGCTGTTGATCGCCCAGGACATCACGCGCGAGGTACCCGAGGTGCGGGAGGCGGCCGTCTACCTGCTCTCTCAGATCGGCGGTCCTTTAGATCAGCCACTCATGGCCACGGCAACCGTCCACCCCAACGGCCGCAGCCTATCGGCAGCGGCCCGGGAGCAGGTTGCGAGCATTATCGACCGCAACCTCGAGAGCGGGCCCGAGCGGGTGCGGCAGCTCCTGCTCAACGGCACCATCTCCCTGTACTAGTAAGAACCTGGGTTCTCGCGCCTGGGCGTTGGCAACTGGGCTTCGAGGGTGCCTGCCAGAAGGGCGCCAGGGACTCATCGTTGACCCGCCGTCGGAGGGTAACTATACTGCCGGCCCGCTCCCGGCGCCGGAGCCCGACGAGGAAGCGGGCGAGCTGCCTGCGTATCCCGGAGCTTACTAGGGGGGGTGAGTTGCGATGGCGATTCTGCGCGACTTCCGTGATGCCGCCATGCTGCGGGTATATCGTCGGGCCGCAATCGTCTACCTGATTCTGGCTCTGATCGTCCTGGTGCTGACCAGTGGATTGCCCCTTCAGGCGACAGAAGCGGGCCAGGCGGTGCCGCGGTGGCAGAGCGCGGCGGCATCCCTCTTCTTCATCATCGTCGCCTACCTGATCGTACGCCGCGGCTTTCAGGTGCTCACCTTCCTGCTGTCGCTGGTCTGCCTGGCCCAGGGAATCAGTCACCTCATCAGTGCCGCTGGGATGCGCCTGACCCCGGGCCTGCAAGCCGCGCTGCCAGCCAACCGTCTGGACTGGCCCAGCTGGCAGGAATTCCTGCAGACCGAACTGGCCAGCGAAACGCCGTTCTACCATCGTGAGCTCATCACCAGCACGGTCCCTGTTGACATGCTGGCCGGGCTTCGTAGCTGGCCACTGATTGGCAGAGCCGTGCCTGAGGCCGGACTCATGGCCACGCCAGCGACAGTACTCGTGGTCTGCGCCGCGCTCATGGGCCTGGCAACTCTCGCTTTGTGGCGCGCCGCCCGCTTGCGTCCGCGCTGAGCTTGGGGGCGGTTGTCCCCACAGCTGGCCCAACTTCCACACTCCGGGAAGTGAGATGGCCATTTGACGGCCCTTTCGCCTCATCCTTTGGCCTTTTGGGTCCCTACGGGCTCATGTCCATCGTCGCACCGGGGTCATCGGCCGGCTGGGTATCCCCAGTGTCTCGTAGATCTGCTCGTGAA
>FWPV01006184.1_pt1 | contig 23103 bp, 17 predicted proteins | sample 2228371 | NCBI WGS metagenome assembly FWPV01 (sample SAMEA103939776, study PRJEB20133) | metagenome | reverse complement strand
TTATGGTCTCATGCTTCATGCGGTGACCTCCGAATCCTTGCAGATTTAGGTTACCGCCTTTCCCTTTTTACACACCTTATAAGGCTACCTCACGGAGACACTGTACGGCAAGTTACCAGTATTACAGGAGGCTTGCCTCTTGCAATACAATGGCTACTTGCTCGTTACAAAAAAACAGGTGATCTAAAAAGCGTTCTCGAGGCCGTTGGCCGAAAAGACTCCCCAATATTAGAGTTCAGCTTCAGAAATATTTGGAACACCCTGACAAGGGATGCCAAGACAATATTGGCAGTCTTATCAATCTTCGATGAACCACCAATCGCATATCAGGTATCTGTAGCAACAGAATGGCATATGGAAAGGGTAGAGCGCGCACTGTCGGAATTGACAGAAGTGACACTTGTTAACAAAGTTACAAACATATCTGATGGCAGGATCTTGTACACGGCTTTACCAATTACTCTAGATTTTGCTAAGCATCAACTTCCTGAAATGGGCAGCTTGGAGATTGACAGTCGTCGAAGGATCCAACGCTTTAACGAAGAAATGGAGCTTCAAAGTGCGGTCACCGCTCAGTTCCAAACACTATTTGAAAGATATGGCATACAAAGTGATAACGAGAAGCGTGCGGCAATTCTTTGCCGACGGGCAGATTCAGAAGCCTTGGGAGGGAATATAGATAATGCAGAGAATTTGTACAGACAAGCGAGGGAAATGGCGCCAAACAGTTCTTATGTATTTGCTATGAGCGCAAAATATGAGTTAGATCAACGGAGAATAGGCTTGGCATTAGATTACGCCAGAGAATCATGTAAAAGAGCCACAAAAAAAACAGGTTCACTAGCACATACGGTTTTCGCGCAGATACATGACCTAACGCAAGAGCGGCAAAAAAGAGTAGAAGCTTTGGAAAGGGCCTTAGAATATGACCCAAACGATCTTCGCACTCGTCATCAATATGGCGTCGCATTGAGCCGTATCAAAAGATATCAAGAAGCCATAGAACAATTTTCGCAAATTATCCAAACAGAGATGGAGAAGCCTACACCTACAGATAGCCTTGTTTACGCTCTTACGTCCAGAGCGCGCAACTTCAAACGAATAGGAAATCTCACTGAAGCAAAGCAAGATTTACAAGTCGCAACCGACTTAGTCAGCAAAACAATAACTTTGAGCCATCTGAGAAGTCAGCTCGAATATATAACAGAAGAAATCTTGCTCAGCTAAGTCGAGTTCGATTACTCCACACCCTCGGCTTTCAGTTCTTGGGCCAGGGCCTCCCAGCCCTTACGGCCCATCAGGGCGTAGGTGTACTCCTTGCCCAGTTCCACCCCCGGCTGATCGAAAGCGTTGATGTTCCAGAGCTCGCCCAGGAAGGCAGTTTGCCACATCAGGTGTTGCAGTAGCCAGCCCAGGTGGTAGGCATCGAGTTTTTCCAACGTGAGGGTGTAGTTGGGCTGTCCGGCTTTGGCCAGGGCATGGGCGGTGGCCTTGGCCTCGGCATCCAGGAGTTCGAAGAAGCTCTTGCCAAAGAGGTACTCGAGCCCCTCGAGGCCCTTCACCGCCGGGATTTCCAGGTTTTCGCTGGGGGCCAGGAGCCGCACAAAGGTGGTGAGCTTGTCGTGGGGGCCCTCGCGGAAAAGCTGCACCTGGGCGTGCTGGTCGGTGGTGCCAATGGCCCTTACGGCGGTGGTACCGGTGCGGACTTCGTTCCCCTGACGGTCGCGCATCTTGCCCAGCGATTCGTCGTGCAGTTGCACAAACCAGTCGGGCAGGTAGCGCAGGCGGGTCGAGTAGGGCATGAAGACCACGATGTTCTTGCCCCTCTGACTAAATAGATGGTTGATCAGGGCGGTCTGGGCCGGGAGGTTGTGTTCCAGGGCCCCTCGAGCCTGCTCGTTGGACTTTCGCGCCCCGGCCAGCAGGCTTTCCAGGTCTACCTCGGCAAAGGCCAGCGGCAGGGTGCCCACCGGGCAGGTCACGCTGAAGCGCCCGCCTACCGAAGGAGGCACCTCGAAAGCCATAAGGCCCTCGGCCTGGGCATAGGGCCGTAGAATGCCCCTGGTAGGGTCGGTGGTGACCACCACGTGTTTTTTCCAGTCAGTCACGGCCAGCTCGAGCCACTGCCTGAACACCAGAAAAGCCGCCATGGTCTCGGCTGTGGAACCCGACTTGGAAATCACGTTGACCAGGGTCTTGTGGGGGTCAAGGCTGCGAAGCAGCCCAATGATGGGCTCGGGCTCCACATTGTCCACAAAATGCAGCCGCACCGGGCCATTCCCCAGGGCGGCACTTACCGCCTGCGCCCCTAGCGCCGAGCCCCCAATACCCAGCACCACCAGGTCTTCGACCCAGCCGTTGGCCTGGCGGTAACGCAGCACCCGGCGCAGGGTTTCGGTATCTTCGGGCACGTCAATCCAGCCCAGAAAAGCCTCCGGGTTGGATTTGCGCTCCAAGAGCGCATCGCGTGCCGCTTCCAGGCTCCGCGCATGGGCGGCCAGCATCGCGGGCCAGTCAATCCCCTCGGGGCCGATGCGTTCAGAAGATAGGTTGCTAAGATCCAGGCGTAGCATGGGGTTAGTCTACCAGCCCGCAGCAGGTCTCTGAGGCGGGGCTGCCCTCACCCAGGAAACGCCTCTTTGGCCGGAATCAAACACATGGCCCGCTCAGCCAGCGCCGTGATGGTCAGGCTGGGGTTGACCCCCACATTGGCCGGAATGGCCGAGCCGTCCACCACATACAGCCCTGGGTAACCGAACACCTCGTGATGGACATCAATCACCCCCTGGGTGGGATCGCGACCCATCGGGCATCCTCCCAGAATATGCGCCGTCACCGACATGCCCAGCAGGCTTTCCAGAAAGGAGTTGTGGGGGATGCCCCCCGTTGCCCGGGCAAAAGCACGGGTGGCCTGATTGGCCTCGGCAATGTAGGTGGGAGCGGTTTTACCCCGGATGGCCACCGACTGCAAACCTTTTCGAAAAAGCGAAAATAAGCCTCGTCCGTATCGAAAGCCAAGCTGGTTGTCGAGCTGCTGCATAGTGGCCAGGATGGTCACGCGCTTATGCCAATCGCGCACCGGCAACGAGGCCATCGAGCGATGTGGACGGAACAGGAACTCGCGCAGTGTGTACAAAGCCCGTATTGCCGGGCTTGGGCCATCCACCAGCGGCCCATTGAACAGCTTCAGGTACCAGTAGCTCGGCGGAATACGGTTCTGCGTGATGTGGGTATGGGAATTGGGGTAAAAATGCGAGGAAATGGCGGGGCCGTGGCTCAGGTCGGGGCTGTCCTTGGGCGACAGGACTGCCGTGATGGCTTCGCTGTTGGTACGCACCACCTTACCCAGCGTGGGCGAAATGTTGGGCAGGGTACGGTACTGGTCGCGGTTGGCAAACAAAAGCTGTAGCGTACCCAGAACGCCCGCCGCCAGCACCACCTTTTGAGCCCGCAGGGGGGGATATTTCTGGCGGGTGAGGGGGTTATGGGTGTGGAGTTCATAGCCCCCCTCTGGCAGGGGGTGGATGCGGGTCACCTTGCGCTCTGGCAGGAGGTGCGCTCCTAGTTTCTCGGCCAGGTAAAGGTAGTTTTTGTCCAGGCTATTTTTGGCGTTGTGGGGGCAGCCCGCCAGACAAGCCCCACAGCGGATACAGCCGGTACGCTTGGGGCCATCTCCTCCGAAATAGGGGTCGGGTGCTGTAACGCCCAGCTCCCCCTGGTAAATGCCCAGTGGAACACCCCCGAATGTTGAGGCTGCCCCCATGAGCTGGGCGGTTTGCTGCAAATAGCGGTCTTGCTCGTGCATCTGGCTGTACATGGCGCGGCCCAGCATCCGGGCAGCGGTGGCGTAGTGGGGCTTCAGCTCGCTTTCCCAATCAATGCCCAGATGGCTCCAGGCGGGATCCTGGTAAAAGGAGCGGGGCGGCTCGAGCAGCACCGCCGCGTAAACCAGGCTGCCACCCCCTACCCCAACCCCCCCGATGATGGTCACATGGCGAAAAAAGTGCTGGACAAAAAAGCCTCTGAGGCCCAGCGCCGGAAGCCAGAACAGATCCTTCACCGAGCGGTTGGCTCGGGCCAGGTCGGCATCGCTCACCCGCCGCCCCTGCTCCAATACGCCTACCCGGTAGCCTTTTTCACTCAGGCGCAGGGCCGCCACACTACCGCCAAACCCGCTCCCGACCACCAGTACGTCGTAGTGGTAGTTCATGGCTCTTTATGCAGCAAAAAGGGCAGGGGGAGCCGGGCCAGAGGACCTATTTTGAAAAAGGTCAAACCCAGCAGGGTTTGCTCATCGAGTTGGCGCAACTCGTCCGTCACCTGGGGCCACGGCCAGGGATTGACCCCAGGATAGGTCACCGCCTGGCAGGGCCGACCATCCACCCGCGAAACCACCCGGGCCACCCGGATAGGAAAACGCCGAATAACCGTATCGCCACGACGTAAAAGGTTGATACCCGTGCCATCGGGGGCGAAATCCTTGCCACACCAGCCCCCCAACCCCAGCAACCACAGCCCTTTAGGGGCGATCCAGCGCAACCAGGTTGGGCCAATAAACTCGGCCCTGTAGACCCCTTGTACAGAGATGGGGGCCTCGAGGGTGGCAAATAGGGCTTGAAAAGACCCCAACGATTGATGGTTGAGATGCGTAGCCTGTGGGCTCACCTGCATGGCGCTCCTTTGAAGATGGTCGCATTGTATCAAGATGGCCTGTTTATGGAATTGCTCTGGAATTTACAATTCCGGCATTGGTTAGACTCGAGCAAAGTGCTAGACTAAGCAAAGTGTCTTCTGGGGCTAACCGAAAGTAAAGCCCCCAACCGCTATGACCAAACATTCCCATCGCTATGACCAAACATTCCCATGAACCCGTGGTGGCCCCTCTATCGCCCATAGAACATTCGGCGGTGGAGGCCCTGTGGCATGGTTTAGAACCTCATCTGCACTATCTGACGGCTCATGCTAGGTCGCAGGTACAGGCCGCCCTCGAGTTCGCCTACAGAGCCCACGAAGGCCAGAAGCGCAAGAGTGGGGAGCCCTACATCATTCACCCGGTCGCGGTTACGCAAATTCTGGCCGAGCTGGGCCTGGACGCCGAAACCCTCATGGCCGGGCTATTGCACGACACCATCGAGGATACCGAGGTTCGCCCCGAGGAGATCGAGGAGCGCTTCGGGGCGGCGGTGCGCAAAATTGTGGAGGGCGAGACCAAGGTTTCCAAGCTCTACAAGCTGGCCCACGCCGCCCAGGAAGACAAACCCGCCGAGGAAAAGCACGCCGAAGACCTGCGCCAGATGTTCATCGCCATGGCCGAGGACGTGCGGATTATCATCGTCAAACTGGCCGACCGACTGCACAACCTGCGTACCCTGGAGTTCATGCCCCCCCACAAACAACAGCGCATTGCCCGCGAAACCCTGGAAATTTATGCCCCGCTGGCCCACCGGCTGGGGATTGGGCAGGTCAAGCTCGAGCTCGAGGACCTCTCCTTCCGCTACCTCGACCCTGAAGACTACCAGACCCTCGAGGCCCGCCTCAAAAGCCACCGGGCCGAACGCGAGGCTGCCGTACAGGCCGCCAAGGAGAAGCTCGAGCAAGCCCTGGCACGCGACTTCATCCTTAAGCAGTCCATCAAGAAAATCGAGGTCACGGGCCGCACCAAACACCTTTTTTCCATCTGGAAGAAGATGGAACGCGAAGGCAAGGCCATCGAGCAAATCTACGACCTGCTGGCCCTGCGGGTGATCCTGGAGCCACGCCAGGGCAAAGACCCCGAAGAGAACGCCCTGCGCGAAAAACAGGTCTGTTACCACGTCCTGGGGCTGGTGCATGCCCTCTGGCAGCCCATCCCGGGCCGGGTCAAGGACTACATTGCGGTGCCCAAGCCCAATGGCTACCAATCGCTGCACACCACCGTCATTGCAGTCAATGGCCTGCCGCTGGAGGTCCAGATTCGCACCAAGGAGATGCATCAGGTGGCCGAGTTTGGGATTGCCGCCCACTGGCTCTACAAGGAGGGCGTCACCGACCCAGAAGGCCTCAAGCGGCGGGTTGGCTGGCTCAAAAGCATTCAGGACTGGCAGCAGGAGTACAGCAGCTCGCGGGATTTTGTCGAGGCCGTCACCAAAGAACTGCTGGGCGGGCGGGTGTTTGTCTTCACCCCCAGGGGCAAGATCATCAACCTGCCCAAAGGCTCCACGCCGGTGGATTTTGCCTACCACATCCACACCGAGGTGGGGCACCACATGGTGGGGGCCAAGGTCAACGGGCGCATCGTACCGCTCAGCTACGAATTGCAAAATGGTGAGATCATCGAGATTCTCACCGCCAAAACCGCCCATCCTTCCAAAGACTGGATGGAGTATGCCAAAACCCGCTCGGCCAAGCAAAAAGTGCGGATGTTCTTCCGCACCTTCGAGCGAGCCGAGACCCTGGAAAAGGGTTTGCGGATGCTGGAAAAATACTTCAAGCGACGGGGGTTGCCCAAGCCTCTGGAAAGCCAGCTCGAGGAGGTAGGCCGCAAGCTCATCAAAAGCGCCTCGCCCGAGGATTTGTACGCAGCCATTGCGGGGGGCCGGGTAGCACCCCAGCAGATTGCCCGCATCCTGGCTCCAAAAACAGAAGCGGTCGCTCCAAAAACCAAGCCGGTCAAGAACGAGCTGGGCATCCGCCTCGAGTCCAACCTGAACGTCCCCATCAAGCTGGCCAGTTGCTGTGAGCCTGCCAAGGGCGATGCCATTCTGGGCTACATCACCCGGGGGCGGGGGGTCACCATTCATAAAGCGGGTTGCCCCAACATGCGCCGTCTGATGGAGCAGGATTCGGGTCGGGTAGTGCTGGCCTACTGGGAAGGGCTGGGCCGGGTCATGCAGATAGAAGTCCTGGCCGACGACCGGGCCGGCCTGCTGCGCGACATCATGGACGCCATTGCCTCGATGGGCAAGAGCGCCATGGGCGTAAACTCGAACCCCACCTCCCCCCTCTCCTCGCTCTTTCGCATCAGCACCCGGGTTGACCTCACGGAAGGCGAGCAAAAGGTGCTGGATGAGCGCCTCCGCAACGTGCCTAATGTGCGCACCGTGAACTGGTCGCAGGTGCTGTAGGTGCCGAGGGTTGAGGGTCTAGCGTCAGGGGCCAGCAATGCGAAAGGCTTTTGCGCCTGGCTGTGAGCTCCAGTTCCCTGGCCATCGGCGACTTCCCCCTTATGAATCTGCTTCCAGCCCTGCTCATCGCCTTTGCTGTGGGCCTGCTGGCCGAACGGCTGAGCTGGCTCAGGCCCCATGCTGCCTGGGCTGCGGCACTGGTGGGTGGGCTGCCACTGTGGGCGGGGGGCCCAACGGCTGCACTGGCAGTCATTTTTTTGGTAGCGTTGGGCAGCATCGCCAGTCGGCTCAACCCTGGGAGCAGTGACCGCTCTGGCCGCACGGCGTTTCAGGTGCTGGCCAATGGGCTTCCGGCGGCCCTGGGCATGGCGCTGGGGTCGCCTATCTTCTTTGCGGCTGCGCTGGCCACTGCTGCCGCCGATACGCTGGCCACCGAGGTGGGCAGCCGAGGCCGGTGGGCCTGGCACCCGCTTAAGGGACGGGTGGAGACCGGAACCAACGCAGCGGTGAGTGGGCCCGGAACCCTTGCGCTGGTGCTGGGGGCTGGGCTATTTGCGCCCTGGGCCTGGGGGCTGGGTGTGCCCGCCGGGGCTGTGGTGCTGGGCGGCATTGCCGGGGCTCTGGCCGACACGCTGCTGGGGTTGTTAGAAGACCGCTTTGAATGGTGGAGCAACGACCTGACCAATCTGCTGGCTACCGCCACGGGCGGTTGGGTGGCGCTGTGGCTGGCTTGAAGGGCTGAAACCAGCATTACCTGAATAGTCATTTTTTGAGTGGCATTCCTATACCCCCTCATCCGGCAACACCTCAAATGCAGTTAATAACGTCTCCAGCACTATTCTCAGTGCGCCCGCGATAGAAATGCTGCTCAACGGAAGTGCGAATTCTGGGGTTTGCAGCGGCGCAGCCTCGTGAATCACCCTATCCCTACCCATTACGTTTCTATCGTGGAGATGCTTCCCTATACTGCTGCCGAGGTGTCGCGACCTTCTCCCGCCAGGGGAGAAGGAGAGGGGTTCTGCTGGATTTGGCATGACAGCGGTTCAGGAAATGCCCCTGACTCAAACCAGGCTTGCATCAGGGCAGTATATGCTGATGGTGGAAGGGCATTGCACCGCATTGCATGCCCTTTTGAGGAGGTCAGGTGCGCTGGCACAATCTATACCGTCGCTGGGTGTTGCAAAGGCACTTCCGCTTCGCCAAAGAGCATCTGGGTGATTATTTTTACGATGCCCTCACGGCGTATGCGCTGGGTTTGAGCAAGCTCAACATTCCCGAAGCCAAAGAGGCCGCCTGGGCCTTGAGCGAGTTACGCAAAGACCCCATCCCGGGCTTCAGCGGGCAGCTCGAGGATATTTTTTTCACCATAGACTTTCATCTGCGCGAGCGCTACGGTCACGACATTGCAGGGGCGTTGCGGCGCGGCCTCTCCCGCAACGACCTCGACCTCACGGTGTTTCGGGCCTACGCCTGTGAGCGGCTGCTGCGGGTGTTGACGGCTTTGTCCGACCTGCGGCGGGAGCTGCTGGGTTTGGGCCAGACCCATCGGCAAACCCTGCTGACCGCTTACACCCACCACCGCCCCGCCCAGCCCACCACCCTGGGGCACTACCTGACGGGCGTGGAGAACCTGCTCTCGCGCGACTATCAGCGCCTGCGCTCGGCCTTCCAGACCACCGACAAGTGCCCACTGGGCGCTTCGACCCTGGCGGGCAGCCCCTATCCGGTAGACCGCAAGGCCCTGGCCCAGTGGCTGGGCTTTGGGGGCACCCTCGAGCACACCTACGATGCTATTGCGGCGGGTGACTGGGCCCTGGAAATTGCCTTTGCCCTGGCCGGGATGGGCACGAGCCTCTCCCGCCTGGTCGCCGACCTTTTGTTCTGGGCCGAGCAAGGAGGCTTTCAGGTGGCCGAAAAAATTAGCCAGGGGTCTTCGATCATGCCGCAAAAGGTGAACCCGGTGGTGCTCGAGCATGTGCGGGGCTTCCTGGCCGAGCTGATGGGCGGCCCCACCACCCTGGGCCACCTCAACTACAGCACCCCCTTTGGCGACGTGAACGACCACGGGCCAGGGGTACTCGAGCCCCTCTACAGCCTGTTTTATGCCGCTGAGGGGGCCGTGGCGCTCCTGCGGGTGGCCTTGCAAGAAAGCCGCTTTGTGCCGGAGGTGCTGGCCCAGGGCCTGCGCGACCGCAGCGTGCTGGCCTCCGAGCTGGTGGATGTACTGGTCTCGGGGCACCACCTCTCGCTGGCCGAGGCCTACCCCAAAGTACAGGGCATGCTGCGCGAGCTGAGCAGCAAGGGGCGTACGGTGGCCGAGCTGGGCCTGGACGACCTGCAAAGCCATCTGGGCTTTGGCGACCCCGAGCTGCTGCAAGCCCTCGAGCCCGAGCGCTTTATTGCCCGTCGGCGGGTGCTGGGCGGGGCCGCCCCGGAGGCCCAGGCGATTTACCTGGACTACGCCCTGAACCGGTTGAAGCTCGAGCGGCTCGAGCTCAAGGAGCTCAAGAGCCGCCGCCGCAAGGCCCTACGAACCCTGGCCCAGGAGCCTTTGAGCCTGCTGGGCGAACCCCCCCGAAGCGGCCAGACCCTGAAGGCTGCCACGTAGTTCAGTTTGGCGAGTCGCCGTAGAAAAGCAGGCACTCAAGCGATATGCCTACCCGCTGGCCAAACGTGAGTGACGCAAGCGGAAAAGGAATGCGGTAGCGCCTTAGCGCTTAAGCTACAATCGTTTTGAATGCGCCTGTATTGGAAGCCATCCTGGAGATCCGGCCCTCGTAGAACCCATCCCGCTTGGTTGGGCCTGCCCACCCAACTGCATAGCGGCGTATAGGAGATTTATGCTCGAGACCCGTCTGCAACCGCACCGCGAATACCTGCTGGCCAACATGCCCGGTCAGAAGATGTTTTTGGCCCTCAAGGTACGCCCCGAGGCCCAGGCTGCAGGGGCCCGGCCCCAACTGGCCATTGCCTTTGTGGTGGACACCTCCGGCTCGATGCGCGAGGTGGTGACCGAACCCAAAGAGCGCACCGGACAGAGCGTTCGGGTGGATGGCAAGTCGTATGAGGTGGTGCGCGGCGCCAAGAGCAAGATGGACCTGGTGGTGGAAGCGCTACAAAACCTGCTGAATAGCCGCCAACTCCAGCCCACCGACCGTCTGGCACTCATCAAGTTCGATGACCACGCCGGGGTGGTGCAGCCCTTTACCGATGCCGCCCACAAGGCCCGCTTGATCGCAGCCGTGGAGCAACTGCCCCAGTTCTCCGGCGGAACCCACATGGGTGCCGGGATGCTGGAAGGCATGAAGCAACTGCAAAAGGAGTCGGGCAGCCGCCGCATGATTCTGCTGACCGACGGGCAAGCTTTCGATGAGCCACTGGTCGAACAAGCCGCCCAGGAGCTGGCCGAGGCCCACATTCCCGTAACTGCCATTGGCGTGGGCGACGACTGGAACGACGACCTGCTCACGGCCATCACCGACCGCACCCAGGGCAAGCCCTTCCACATTGTGCCCGATACCCAGAACCCGCTGCCCCCCAGCCTCAAGGCCACCGAGCTGCCCAGGGCCATTCTGGGCGAGCTGGAAAACGCCGCCAACGAGGTCATCACCAATATTGGCCTCGCGGTCAGAACCGTGAAGGAAGTGACCCTGGATCGGGTCACGCGGGTCTACCCCACCCAGGCCGAGGTGGACCTGAAGGCCAGCCCCTACCCCCTGGGCAACGCGGCCAAGGGCGACTGGACGGTGTTTATCCTCGAGTTCACCCTGCCGGCCCGCCCGGCTTCGCGCATCCGCCTGGCCCAGATGGGCCTGACCTACGAGGTACCCGGCCAGGGCTACCGGGGCGAGGTACCCCCCATGGACGTGGTGGAGGAGTTCACCACCGACGAAACCCTGGCCGCCCGCATAGACCCCGAGGTGATGCAGTGGGTGCAGCAGCGCAACATTGAGCAGCTCATCAAGCAGGCCACGGTGGAGGCCCGCACCGACCCCAGCAAGGCCGCTAAAACGCTGGAACTGGCCCGCAACATGACCGTCAAGCTGGGCAACACCGCCATGACCCGCGCCCTCGACCAGGCCGTGGGTGAGCTCAAGAGCAGCAAGACCATCAGCATCGGCACCGCCAAGACCATCAAGATTGGGGCCAAGACCCAGGTACTCAAACAAGGGCCCGAGGCCGCGCCGGGAGGGAGCGACCTGCCCTCCGACGAAGAAATTCGCAAGATGACCGGCGCTTGATGGGGCCAGGGCGTGGGTATCCCCCCAAACAGGTGCACCGCACCGCAGCTCCACGGGATTCTCGAGGCCGGTGTGAAGCTATACTCGAGCCAGATGTTTTGCGTCCTGTTCATATCGCATAACCCCTGTACTCTCGCGTAGCGTATGGAACGCTGCCCCTACTGCGCTTCTCCTATTCCACCGGGTGCAACCACCTGCCCGGCCTGCGGCATGGGCATCGATGTACACGCCACCCACCACCTGCCGGTAGGCACCCGGCTCAAAGGCGGGCGCTACACCCTGGGCAAGGTGTTGGGGCAGGGCGGGTTTGGGATTACCTACCTGGGAGCCGATACCCAGGAGAACCGCCCCGTAGCCATCAAGGAACTGTTCCCCGAGGGGTCGTCGCGCCGTGCCAACTCGCGCAATGTGGTACCGCCCACCAGTCTGCTGGGGGCTGGCTTTGCCGAGACCATGGAGAAGTTCGAAGACGAGGCCCGCGTGATGGCTAAGTTCAACCATCCGGGTATTGTGCGGGTCTTTGATATTTTTGAGGAAAACGGCACCGCCTATCTGGTGATGGAATTTCTGAAAGGCCAGACCCTGGGCAAGCGCATCGAGAAGCAGGGCAAGCTGCCCGCCCGCGAGGTGCAGGATATTGCCCTCAAGCTGCTGGATGCGCTGGAGGTGGTACACGGGGCGGGGATGCTGCACCGCGACATCAAACCCGACAACGTGTTTTTGCACCAGGATGGCCGGGTGGTGCTGATTGACTTTGGCTCGGCCCGGCAGTTTGCCCAGGGTAAGACCCTGCAGCACACCCGGCTGGTGACCCCCGGTTACGCGCCTTTGGAGCAGTACGGCACCGCCGGAAAATTTGGCCCCTATACCGACCTCTACGCGCTGGGCGCTACGCTTTACCACGCGCTGATGGGGGTGGTGCCCCCCGCTGCTACCGACCGCGTACAAAGCAACCAGCCCCTAAGGCTACCCCGCGAGACCCCCGATGGCCTCGAGCAGGCCGTCAACCGAGCCCTGGAAATCCGGGTGGACAGGCGCCCCCAGAGCGTGGCCGAGTTCCGGGCCATTTTGCTGGGTCAGCGGCAGCCTGCGCCCGCCGCCCGAACTGCCCCGCCTCCCACACCGGCTACCGGCAACCTCTCGATTCGAGTGAACCCGCCCCAGACCGCCGTGCGGCTGCAAGGCCCCAACAACTTTCAGCAGGTTGTACAGGGCGACACCGACCTGAAAGGGCTGCCGCCGGGTACGTATACCCTCTATGCCGACGCTCGAGGCTTTCAGCCTCAGCAGGTCAAGGTACAGCTCCGAGCCGGGAGCGTCCTCGAGGCCCGTTTCAACCTGGCCCCTGTGCGGCGCCCGGCCCCAACCCCTCAGCCGGCCCCAGCCCCTCAGCCCACCCCCGCACCCCAACCTGCACCAGCGCCCATGCCTGGGCCCCAGCCCAACCGCGCCCCCAGTCCCGCACCTACCCCTTCGACCAGTAGGCTCTACAACCTTAGGCTCAACCTGCTTACGTTGGTGGCGTTCCTGGCTTTGTTTTATGTGTTCTTTGAGGTACGTCCTATCACTCTGCAAACCTTCTTGCAGCCCCTAGACCAGCAGCTCGAGCGCGACTTCAACACCTGGGTGCCAGGTTACCCTGAGGTACTCCCCTGGCTGCGGGCAGGCTTTTACAGTGCGATTGTGCTGGGCGTTTTCTACACCCTGAGCTTTCTGGTGACCCAGGTGGGCTGGCTTCTGCCGCTCCTGGTACTGGGCGGTGCAGGCTTGCTCATCTACAACAACCTGATCTCGCCCGAGCAGGGCGCCCTGGCCGCTGCCGTGCTGGGTGCGGTGTATCTGGGGGTGCTGCTCCTGGAACGCCAGAGCATCCCCCTGGCGGTGGTGCTGGGCCTGGCGGCAGCGTTTCGCTGGGCCGACGCCACCAAGGGCGAACTCCTGGAACCCGGTGGCCTGGCGGTCGCCGTGCTGATTCTATGTTTTGGTGGTATCGTTCGCTTGACCCGCGAACGGCGAAGAGAGGAGCGTAATCCATGATCGTGTGTAAGGTATGCGGAACCGAGAATCCCGATGGAACCCAGTATTGCGAAAGCTGCGGGGTCGAGCTCACCCCAGCCACCCCAGAACCCGTAGTAACCGAAACACCAGCGCCCGAGCCGGTGGTTTCCGAGACGCCAGCTACCCCGCCCAGTGAAACCTCGGCCACGCCCCCACCCGCAGAACCCGCGCAGCCCGAGGCCCTGCCCACCGCGCCCGAAGCCCCCACCGCCCCGCCGCCCGCCCCCCTTTTCCGCCCGGCCAAACTGGTCTTCAAACGCTTTGGCGCTCTCACCACCGAGACCATCCCCCTGCAGGGCCCGCGCCTGGTGGTGGGGCGATTCGATGCCTCTACCGGCCCGGTGGAGATTGACCTGACCGGGGTACCGGGCGCCGAGAACATCTCGCGCCGCCATGCCGAACTTTACTTCGAGGGGGTCTGGAAAGTGCGCGACCTGGGCTCGACCAACGGGGTCTTCATCAAGCGGGCCGGGGAAGAAGCCTACTCCCCCCGCCTGGTGGAGCCCGCCGAACTCAAGGACGGCGACGAGATTGCGTTTGGCAATGTAATTGTGGTCTTTCAGGAGGGCTAGCCATGCCGGACGAACGCTCCGGGTCGGAGCAGGGCACTCCCAGGGCTTACGACGCGGAGGATATCCAGGAAGTTGCTCAGGCCGAGGAAGAGGGCATGGGACCCCCCTCGAGCCAGCCTCCCCCTGCGTCAGAGGTGCCGCTGGATGCGCTGGATTTGCGGGAAATTGCCGAGGCCGAAGCCGAAGGCATGACCCACGCCGATATGGGCCTGCCCCCCGAGGAAGAGCTGGCAGACCCTGTTAAAGAAGCCCCCATTTCTAGGCCCGAGGGAGACTACCTCGAGGAAACCGTACTACCCTCCACCGTGGAAAACTATGCACTTACCCCCGGCTCCACCCACACCTGGGGCTCCCTGACCTTTCAGGTGGAAAGCCCCTACCTGGCGAGCTGGATGTGGGCTACCGAGGGGGCCCAGAGGCTTCTGGTAGGGCCCAAACAAGATGGCCGCCTGCTGGCCGGGCTGGACAACCACCGCCTGCTGCCCCGGCTGGTCTATGCGGGCCCCGAAGGCCTGGCCGTCGAGGCGATGGAGGGCGAGCCGGTAGGCCGCAAGCTCTCGCTGCCGGCGGCCCTGGGGGTGGTGCAGCCTCTGGCCCAGCTGGTGTATTTCCTCGAGCTCAAGGGTCTGGCGCTGGTGGACCTCGAGCCCCAGGCGCTCTGCCAGACCGACCAGGGGCTGCGGCTGGCCCTGCCGCCCCGGCTGACCCGCCTGGGCGAGACCGCACCCAAAGTCTGGCGGCAGGGCTACACCCCCCCCGAGATCCTGGCCGAAGCAACCGTGAGCAGCAAAACCGGGGTGTACCTGCTGGGGGCCTTGTTGTTTGAGCTGCTCACCGGCACCGCGCCGCCGGTGGAGGGGCCCAGCGAGCTGCTGCTCTCGAGCATCCCGCTGCCGGGCGTACCCCAGGCGCTGGCCCAGATGCTGGCCGCCCCGGCAGAGCGGGCCAACCCCAAGCAGGCCCTGGCCCTGCTCAAGAAGCTTTCGCGCCCGAGCGAGGTGGAGGTGGTGCTGGAGCTTGGCGAGGCCACCAGCGTGGGCCTCAACCCCAGCCGCCACTACAACCAGGATGCCTACTCGTACCGCCTCGAGCGCGTCCAGTCGGAGTTTGGCCGCACCCTCTTGCTCCGGGCCTGCGTCTCGGACGGCATGGGCGGCATGGCCGCCGGCGAGCGGGCCAGTCAGGCCGCCGTCGAGACCTTCATTGCGGGCAACCTGCCCCACCCCCTCGACGACCCCCAGGCCCAGTCCGACTGGGGGGTGCGACTGGTCTGGGCCGCCAACCAGGCCGTGCTCGAGGCCCTCGCCGGCCTGGACGGGGGCTGCACCCTGAGCGGGGTGATTCTGTGGGGGGCTCGCTACACCGTGGCCCACGTGGGCGACACCCGTATTTACCTCTGGCGTTCGGGGCAGCTCCAGCAGCTCACCCGCGACCACTCGCTGGTCGCAGCCCTGGTGGCCAGCCAGATGATTACCCGCGAGGAGGCCATGCACCACCCCGACCGCAACCAGGTCTTGCGTTCGCTGGGCAACCTGCGCCAGCCGCAGGAAGGCTATGTGGAGACCCTGGAAGCCACCACCGGCCAGGTTTCAGGCACGCTGGAGCCGGGCGAGGCGCTGGTGCTGCTCTCCGATGGGGTCTGGGGCGAGGTCACCGAAGGCCAGATGGCCCAGATTTTGAGCCAGGCCGGTAGCTCCCAGGCCGCCGCCGAAGCCCTGGTGCAGCAAGCGCTGGCCGCAGGCGCCCCCGATAACGCCGTTGCGCTCATCATCCGGCGCCAGACTTGAGATGAAACCCACCCCCCGCACCTTTGCCCTCCTGGGAGCCGTCGGCGCACTGTTGGGCGGCCTTCTGGGGGAGTTTCTGATTCCCCGGCCCGCACCTTTAGCGGCCACCCCCCAGCCGGCAGCCATTGCCCTGGTGCTCGATGCCTCGGGCAGCATGAACGAGCAGAACAAGCTGGCCGAGGTCAAGCGGGCCGCGCGGGACTTTGTGCTCAGACAAAACCTGCAAGTTACCCAGATTGCGGTGGTGGGGTTTGGCAGCCAGGCCCATCTGGAAAGCCCCCTCACCCAAAACCGCCCTGCTTTGCTCGAGGCCCTCGAGCGCATCCAGGACGGTGGGGGCACCATGATGGCGGAAGGTTTGCAAGTCGGGCTGGAGGCGCTGGATCAGACCGAGGTGGTAGCCCGAAGCATCCTGCTCTTTACCGACGGGGTTCCGGGCAGCACCCTCATGCCCGAGCCGGTGGCCCGCCGCCGGGCGCTAGGGGTGGCCGAGTCCATTCGGGCCCAGGGTATCCGGCTGGTAGCGGTGGGTACCGAGGATGCCAACCTTCGCTTCCTGGCCGAACTCACGGGGTCGCGCGAATTGGTTTTTTCTACCACTGCCGGGCAGTTTGACCAGGCCTTCCGCCAGGCCGAGCAGGCCATTAAGCAGCTTTTTGGGAACAGGGCCCCCATCAGCACCGGCAGGGCCTTGCAAGAAGCCTTTTTGTGGGGGGGCCTGGTGGCCCTGGGGCTGGGCCTGGTGCTGCTCGTGGGGCAGAACATCCTGACCCTGCGCGGGCGCTGGTTCCGCGACCTGAGCTGGGTGCCCTTTGGGGCTGCCCTGCTGGGCGGGGCCTCGGCGGGGGTGGGGCAGTTGCTTCTGGTAACCGGCGGTGGCCGGGGTCTGGGCTGGGCCATTCTGGGGGCTGGGGCCGGGCTTTTCCTGGGGCTGGCGGATCGCTCGAGGGCCAAAGCCCTCCGGGGCGCCCTGGGGGGCGCGGTGGGGGGGTTCGTGGGGGGCCTGGTGTTCGAGTGGCTGCTCGGCGGCAGCGGTACCCTGGCCCGGCTGGTAGGGTTTGCGGTGCTGGGGGCGGCCATCGGGCTGATGGTGCAGTGGGCCCAGCAAGCCTTCAAAGCAGCCTGGCTGGTGGGCCTCACCACCGGCCCGTACGAGGGCAAGGAGTACATCCTGGCCAAGCCGGTGGTCACGGTGGGCCGCTCCGATGCCAACGATATCGGCCTCTACCGCGAACGCGACCTACCCCTCCAGGCGGGGGTACTGCGGCTGGACAAGGGGCACTGGGTCTGGGAGGGCACCACCATCCTGGTGAATGGGCAGGCCACTGCCCAGCAGGTGCTGCAACCGGGCGACCGGCTGGGCTTCGGGGCCACCGAGTTTTTGTTCCAGGTGCGCGGGGCCCTGCCGTCCGAAGCCCGGGAAGCCTGGGTCCTGCATGGCAACCAGGGCTCGTATCCCCTGCCCTTCCCGCTCAAACGAGCAGTCGTCGGCTCGGCCCCAGGTTGCCAGGTACAGGTGCCCGGTCTGGCCGACCAGCACGTGGAGATTCGGCTGGACCAGGAGGGGTTAAGGCTCGTTGTACGGGCTCTGCCCACCCGGCTCAACGGGCAAAGTCTAAGGGTAGGGCAACAGGTAGCCCTTAAGGCGGGGGATTTGCTCGAGCTCGGCACCGAAGAACTGGCCCTGGCCCGGCAGCGCAACCTGCCTGAATCTGGGTGATAGCTCCCCTGCGCCGTTTTCGGAGGTGAGCCATGTTCGACAACTTCGAAAGCCTGGATATCCAGACCTCCACCGTACGCATTCACCTGGTCAAAGGCGGCAGCGGCCCCCCGGTGCTGCTGCTGCACGGCTACCCCCAGACCCATGCCATGTGGCACAGGGTAGCCCCCGCGCTGGCCCGGCACTTCACGGTGGTGGCTTCCGACCTGCGCGGCTACGGCGATAGCGAGAAGCCACCGGGTGACCCGGCCCACCAGAACTACAGCAAACGTCAGATGGCCCGGGATCAGCTCGAGGTCATGCAGGCCCTGGGCTTTGCACAGTTTTTCGTAGTCGGGCACGACCGGGGCGGGCGGGTAGGCCACCGCATGGCCCTCGATTACCCCCAGCAGGTGCTGAAGCTGGCCGTGCTGGACATTGCCCCCACCCCCTACGTGTTTACCCACCTGAGCCGTGAGCTGGCCCTGGCCTACTATCACTGGTTTTTCCTGGCCCAACCCCCTGGCTTCCCCGAGCGCCTGATTGGCTTCGACCCCATCGGGTTTTTGCACCAGAAGCTGGGCGGCTGGGGAACCGGCCTCTCGGCCTTTGCCCCCGAGGCCCTGACCGAGTACGAGCGCTGCTTCCGCGACCCCGACACCATCCACGCCACCTGCGAGGACTACCGCGCAGCCGCCAGCATAGACCTGGAACACCATGCCGCTGACCCCCGCAAGCTCGAGTGTCCCTTGCTGGTGCTGTGGGGCCAAAAGGGCGTGGTACACCGCACCTGCGACGCCCTCTCGGCCTGGCGGGAGTATGCCCACCAGGTGCAGGGAGCGGCCCTCGAGGCGGGGCACTACCTCTGCGAAGAAAACCCCACCGCTACCACCCAGGCTTTGCTGGAGTTCCTGCGGGTTTGACCTGCTCTTGACATCCGCCCCACCGACCCTTCGGCCCTTGGCTTACCCACCCTTTCGCCAGGGGGTGAGCACCTGTTCCAATCGTCCCAGGGTCCAGTCCAGCAACACTGCCAGCAACGCCACCGCAAACGCCCCCTGCACCACATAGGCCAGGTTGCTCACGGCCAGCCCAGCGATGATCGGCACGCCCAGCCCACCGCCGCCCACCAGTGGGGCTACGGTGGCGGTGGCCAGAATCAACACCAGGCTGGTACGGATACCCGCCAGCACCACCGGCAAGGCCAGCGGCAACTCCACCCGCCAGAGCATCTGTAAGCGGGTATAGCCCATGCCTCTCGCGGCATCCAGTACATCCTCGGGCAGGGAGGAAAGCCCTTCCAGGCTGTTGCGCACCACCGGCAGCAGGCCGTACAAAAACAAAGCCAGCACCGCTCCAGGAGAGCCAAAGCCAAAGAATGGCAGGGCCAGTACCAGCACCGCCACCGGAGGAAAGGTCTGCCCCACTGCTACCAGGTTCTCGAGCAAAGGTCGGAAGGCCGCCCCCACAGGCCGGGTGACCCAAACGGCCAGCGGCAACCCCACCAGCACCACCAGCGCACCCGCCCCAAACGTAATGGCCAGGTGCTCCAGGGTGAGGTTCAGCAGGGTCTCGCGTTCAAAAAGGGGGCTCTGGGCGCTGGGAAATAGCATGGAAAGCAAGGTTTTCCAGAAAGATTGCTGCGCCAACAAAAAAAGTGCCAGCCCCCACCCCAGCAAAGGAAGCCAGAGCGGGTGGGCCAGTTTGCGGGGGCCATTACGAACTATGGTTCCTCCTCCGAGACCGCAGCCAGCAGGGTTTCCAGGCGCACCAAGCCCACCATCTGCCCCCCCTCTCCGGTCACCCCCAGGCTGCGAAGGCCGCTCGAGAGCAGGGTCGAAAACGCTTCACGGGCGGTAGCCGAAAACGGGATGGATACCGAGGGGTGGTGCCCATCCAGCGGTTCGATCAGCCCATTCAGGGGGATTCGTGAAAGGCGCAAAAGGGTACGCGAAGGCCCCAAAAAACCTTGTACAAAAGGGGTTTTGGGGCTCCGCAAAAGCACTTCGGGGGGGTCGTACTGTTCGACGCGCCCAGCATTCATCAAGCAGATGCGATCGGAAATTTTGACCGCTTCCTCCAGATCGTGGGTGACAAACAGCACGGTCTTTCTGAGCTCACTTTGCAGCTTCAGAAACTCGTCTTGCAGGCGTTCGCGGGTAGGCGGATCCACCGCCCCAAAAGGCTCATCCAAAAGCAGCACCGGCGGGTCGGCGGCCAGGGCACGGGCCAGACCTACCCGCTGGGCCTGGCCCCCAGAGAGCGCTCGAGGGTAGCGGCCTGCAAACGTGTGGGGTTCCAGACCCACCAGGGCCAGCATTTCTCGGGCTCGAGCTTCGCGTTTTTCTTTTTCCCAGCCCAAAAGGCGCGGTACTACCACGACGTTCTCGAGCACACTCATATGCGGAAATAGCCCGATGCTCTGAATGACGTAGCCAATGCCCCGCCGGAGCTCCACTTCGTCCAGCGCCCGCACATCCCGTTCGCCCACAAATACCGTGCCCAGGGTGGGTTCAATCAGGCGGTTGACCGTGCGGAGCAAGGTGGTTTTGCCGCACCCCGACGGCCCCAGCAAGGTGACAAGCTGCCCCTGTGCGACCTCGAGGCTCACACCCCCCAGCGCCTCAAAGTCCCCGTAGCGCTTGACGACATTCTCGAAGCGAATCATGGCTGGGGCTCCGGGTTCAGAGCGCCGGGCTCCGGGACAGAGAAGTCAGTTTTCGTATCAGCCCATGAAGCATTTTACCCACTTCGTCGCATTGTCCCAGCAAAGAATTGGCCTGTTCGGTAGCCAGGAGGCCCACGCGGCTACATAGAAGGAGGTGGGTCTCGAGTTCTCGCAGCGAACCATGTGCAATCCACAAAAACTGAACATATTCCTTGCGCGTTGCTCTACTGTACCCCTCGGCAATATTGGAGGGGACTGAATAACTACTCCGCCAAATCTGCTGGCTTATGGCATAACGTTCTTCTGCCGGAAAAGAACGGACTACCCAATAGCAAGCCTCCGCCAGTTCCATACTTCTTTGCCAAACCCATAACCTGCGATAGCCGGTCAGTTCATGATCCGTTTGCTCCATACCATGTCCCCTGAACTTGCAAGCACCGGCTTCCGGCTAGCGGGTTTTGTGGTCGAAACCCTGTGCCCTGTCCTCTGAACCCTGGGCTCGGAACCCTGAGCCCTGTTCCCTCATCCCTACCCCCTATATTCCCATCCTCCGCCTGAGCAACCCACCCACCCAGCGCAAGGCCGAGTCCACCAGCAGTGCCAGCCCAATAATGGGGATGGCGCCCAGCAAAACCATGTCGGGTGCGCCTCCTTCCACACCGCGCAGAATGAAAAAACCCAGCCCCCCCGCGCCAATCAGCGCTGCAACGGTAGCGATACCGATGGTGAGCGAGGCCGCACCACGAATGCCCTCGAGCACCAGCGGCAAGGCCAGCGGCAACTCGACCCGCCAGAATAGTTGGGCGGGGCTCATGCCCATGCCGCGCCCGGCATCTTTGACCGCTTCGGGTACTCCGCGCAGGCCGGTATAGACATTTAGCACCACCGGCAAGAGCGCATACAGGGTCAGGGCCAGCACGGCGGGAGCCGCCCCAATCCCACGAATCCCCGATGCTTGCAGGGGGGCCTGGAGCTCTATCTGCAACGGGTCGGGCCCCAGAAGGCTGTTGAGCCAGGCTCCCGTCATCACCAGGGCCAGCAGACCCAGCGGAAGCATCAGTACCACCGCCAACCCCCTCGAAACCGCCCACAGCAGACGAAAAGCACCTCCCCCCACCACCAGCAAGGCCAGGGCAGCCTCGAGGCGCAGGGTTTGCGAAACCTGGGCCAGTAGCGGCAACAACAGGCCAAAAAGCGCCAGTGAAGGGATGGTCTGCAAAAACCCCATCACCCCCAGTACCCAGCCGAAGCGTGGACTGCCAGCAGCCAACACCCCGAGCGGCACCCCCACCCCGATGGCCAGCATCACCGAACTACCCGAGAGCGAAAGGTGGCGCCACAGCTCGGTGGCAAACTGCTCGCGCCAGGACTGAAACTCCAGCACAGGCCCCAGCCGATCAAAAGCGCCCAGTCCGATCAGCACCCCCAACACGAGCGGGGCCGAAAGCAGCCCCCACCCACGCCCCTCGCGGTAGGCGGCAAAGTAGCCCACATACAGCGCCAGCAAGGTAAGCCACAAACCCCCCGCAGCCGAGACTCGAGCGCTCTCGGGCTGGTTGCTCAACAGATAGGCTGTGCCCTGTCCAACCAGCAACCCCCAGACCAGCAGGGCCATTCCCAGCAACAACCCCCGCCCTCGCCCCCGGACAAAGGCAATCAAAACCCAGATAGCCAGCAATACCCAACCCCAGGAACCCGGCCAACCCCACACCCCAACAGCTTCACCAACGGCAATTCGGCTGGGTTTTAGCTCGAGCCAGGGCAGCCCCAGGGCCAGAAGCCCCAGCCCGGCAGCCAGCAGGGCTACCGGATGGGGGATCAGGACTGTATTTCGGGTCTCACCCTGGGCCTTGGGCCCTGAACTCGGTCCTCTCACCGGATAAAGTTTTTGGAGCGCAGATAAGCCCGCGCCACCTCGGCGGGGTTTTTACCGTTCACAGCCACTTCCGCGTTGAGCTGGGAAAGCGTGGCTTCGCCCAGGCTGGCAAAGACCGGATTGATCAGGGTGGCCAGTTCGGGGAAGCGGTCGAGAACGGCCTTGCGCACCGTGATGGCAGGCTGGTACACCGCCACCGCCCCCCTGGGGTCGGTCAGGGCGACCAGGCCCAGGGCCGCAATGCCGCCATCGGTTCCGTAGGCCATCGCCGCATTCACCCCGCCGGTGCCGCGGGCCGCCGCCTGCTGGGTCTGGGTGGTATTGCCGCCCGGCAAAATGACCAGTTGCTCGGGCTTCATCTTGAAGCCGTAGACCTTCTCGAAGGCTTTGAGGGCATCCTCGCGGTCAACAAATTCCTGGCTGGCCGCCAGCCGCACCTGAGCCCCGCCGTTCACCCAGCGGGCAAAATCGGCCATGGTGCGGAGGTTGTTTTGCTGAGCCAGGGCGCGGGGCACCGCAATGGCCCAGGTGTTGTTGGCCGGGGCCGGGTTGAGCCAGACGATGTTGTTCCGGGCATCGAGTTCCTTGGCCTTGGCAAAGCCTTTGGCCGCGTCGCGGGTCACGGCAGCGGCCTCCGGGTTGTCCTTGAAAAACACCCCCAGCGCCGTACCGGTGTACTCGGGGTAGAGGTCAATCTCTCCAGAAAGCAGGGCCTTGCGCACCACATCGGTGGTGCCGGTGCTGCATCGGTCATTCACACGGAAGCTGTTGGCCTCGAGGAGAATCTTAACCATCTGACAGAGCACTGCACCCTCGGTATCAATCTTGGAGCCCACCGTGATGGGGCCTTTCTGGGCCAGAGCCAGGCTCAAAACCAGCGCGATTACATAAACCAAAAAATGCTTCATATCTCCCCCTCTTCACTCCCCAGAAGCCCGACTGGAGTGCCTTACGCTGCTACCATAACACTTAGGGCAGGGTAGTTTGTTGGCGGGCTTACCTATCCTTATACCAACTCTGCGCGTGAGCGGCGCTAAACGCGCCCCTCACTTGCCGCGCCAGGGGGCGCGTCCGAGGGACTTGTATATCGCTTTTGGGT
>FWPV01006069.1_pt1 | contig 23117 bp, 21 predicted proteins | sample 2228371 | NCBI WGS metagenome assembly FWPV01 (sample SAMEA103939776, study PRJEB20133) | metagenome | reverse complement strand
TCGGCAAACAGCACGCGCCGGTGGGCGGCATCGAGCGACACCGCCCGGCCTTCGCGCAGCTCAATACCGGCACGCGCGAAGTGATCCGGCGCTTTGCGTAGGTACGTGCCCGGTTCTTTGATCTGGCCTTCGAGCAGATACGGAATCGCCATGCGCGAATACGGCGGCCGGCCCTCGCAGCCATAGACGAGGATTTCGTCCTGCGGACGCAGTCGCCGCAACGTTTCCGCAGCGACCACGCCCGCCGGGCCGTTGCCCAGGATGAGGTGTCGCATCGTGCGCTCCCGTTACGCGGCCGCGACGTCGATGCCGAATCGCCGCAACGTCTCCGCTTTGGGTACGCCGTTCGCGTCCCAACCGCGGAGCTCGTAGTACTTCGGCAGCATCTCGTGCAGGCGGTTCACCATGCCCTTGGCCGGGCCGGTCGCCGCTGGTTCTTCCAACAAGCGCTTGGGCAGCGTATCGTCTTTACCGCTAAAGCCCGCCTGGATGTTGAACCAACGCTCCAGGTTCCAAATGCGTTCCCCGACTTCGAGCAGCTTTTCGACCGTCCATTCGCCCTCACACGCCGCATCCAGCTGCGGCGCGACGTTCTCCAGCGTCCAAGCAAAACTGGTAAACACGCAAATGCCAGCGGAATCGAACGCTCCGGTGGCGTCTTGGAACGCTTTGACCAACTCGGGTTTGCCTTCGGTCGTCAGTGGATCGGTTTTGACCGGAATACCGAGCACTTCGGAGGCGACGGTGTAGCCGCGCAGGTGGCAAGCACCGCGGTTGTTCGTCGCATAGGCCAGCCCCATGCCCTGGATGCCGCGCGGGTCATAAGCGGGGAATTCTTGTCCCTTGACGGTCATCGACAGTTCGGGGTGCCCATAGCGCTCGCACAGGCGCTTCGAACCCAGCCCGACAGTCTTGCCAAAGCCTTCGCCGTTGGCGGTGAGCTCGGCAAGCCGCGCCAGCGCCTCGGCCGAACCGAACGGCGCCGGGAAACCGATCTCTTCGGCCGTCAGCGCGCCTCGCTCGTACAGCTCCATCACCGCAGCGACGGTGGAACCGAACGAAATCGGGTCCATGCCGTGTTCGTTACAGATCATGTTGGCGTACTGCAGCGCTTCTAGGTCATCGACCCCGGTGTCCGCACCCAGCGCCCAAGCGTTTTCGTACTCGAGCCCACCCGACGCGCCCCAGTATTTGGGGTTGTTTTTGACCGTGAAGTGGTTTTTGTCGATGCGCGAAATGCGCCCGCAGGCGATCGTGCAGCCAAAACACGCCGCGTTGGTTACCAGATGCGGTTTGCCGTCGCTGGCGCGCGGCCGGTGCATCGCTTCGCCCGAGATGTTGTCGGCACCTTCGAACTGCACTTCACGCATGTTGCGGGTGGGCAACGCGCCGATCTCGTTGATCACGTTCATCAAAATATGCGTACCGTATTTCGGCAAACCCTGACCGGTGACTGGATGGTTCGCAAGCACCGCTTTGGCTTCTTTGGTCGCCTGGATGAAGCGCGGCAGGTCTTTGACCTTGACTCCTTTGGTGCCGCGCACCGCGACGGCCTTGAGGTTTTTCGAGCCCATCACCGCGCCCACGCCCGAACGCCCAGCGGCGCGGTGCAAGTCGTTGACCACGCAGGCAAACAGGACCTGATTTTCGCCGGCGCGGCCGATGGAAGAGACGCGAATCAGCGGGTCTTGATGCTCGGCCTTGATCGCTTCTTCCGTGTCCCAAACGCTCTTGCCCCACAAGTGCAACGCGTCGCGCAGCTCCGCGCGGTCGTTTTCGATGTACAGATACACCGGCTTTTCGGCGCGGCCTTCGAAGATGATCATGTCCCAGCCGGCGAACTTGAGCTCAGCGCCAAAAAAGCCGCCGGAGTTCGAGCAGGCGATTGCCCCAGTCAGCGGCCCTTTGGTCACTACCGTGTAGCGCCCGCCGGTTGAGGCGAGGGTACCGGTGAGCGGCCCGGTAGCGAAGATGAGCTTGTTGTCCGGCGACAGCGGATCGACCTTGGGGTCGACTTCAGCGACCAGATAGCGCGACGCCAGCCCGCGCGACCCCAGATACTGTTGAGCCCATTCGCGGTTGAGCGGTTCTTCGCGACAGGTGCCGTTGCTGAGATTGACGCGCAAAATGCGGTTTGCCCAGGCCATGGTTGTCCCTCCTTGTTACTGCGCCAACGCGGCCGCGGCGGTTTTCGCGGCCCATTGCTGCATTTTGCCCAAACCCGTCCAGTCGGCGTCGACATAGGTGATTGCGCCGGTGGGGCATGCGTCGGCGCACGCTGGTTGCCCGCCACAGAGGTCGCATTTCTGCACCTTGCCCAAGTCCGAGACGTAGTTGACCGTCCCAAACGGACAAGCGATCGTACAGACCTTGCAGCCCACACAGTTGCTTTCCACGACGATTTTCGCGCCGGTGTTGGCATCGAGCTGGATCGCATCCACCGGGCAGGCGTGCAGGCACCACGCCTCGGCGCATTGCGTGCAGGTGTAGGGAACCTTGCGCCCTTCGTGCTCGAAGTTGAATACCTTGATGCGCGATTTGGCGGTGAGGATGGTGCCGTAGTTTTCTACGGAACAAGCCATTTCACACTGCAAGCAGCCGGTGCATTTGATCGGATCGATCAGCAACGATTTGTACATGAACATCCCTCCTTGATGACCCAGGAAAAGCGTCCGGCAAAGACGCGCGGACGCCATCATAGTTGAGCAATCACTTGGCGGCCATTTGCTGCGGCTTGTCCTCCCTGAACAATTTGAACACCCACACCATGCCCCCCTGCTCGAGGTAATTCACGCGCTTGGCGACTTCACCACCCCACAGCGGAACGGCTCCTCCCCACCCGGATACGACGGCAATGTATTGCTCCCCGTCCATTTCCCAGGTGATAGGCGCAGCGACGACACCCGATCCGGTCTGAAATTGCCACAGTACTTTACCCGTTTTGGCATCGGCAGCCTTGAGATACCCCTCGGGCGTGCCCCAGAAGACCAGATTGCCTGCGGTAGTCAACACACCCCCCCACAGCGGGGCATTGTTCTTGACTTCCCATACGATTTTACCGTTCTTAGGATCGATCGCGCGCAACGCCCCGATATAGTCGTCGTACAGTGGTTTGATGTTGAAACCTGCCCCTAAATATGCCGCGCCTTGACGGTAAGTGACCGGTTCGTTCCAAATATCCATTCCCCACTCATTGGCCGGGACATAAAACAGGCCGGTCTGCGGGTTATAGGCCATGGGTTGCTGGTTTTTGCCTCCGAGAAAACTGGGTGCAGCGAATACCGCTTTTCCTTTCTTGCCGTCCTGACTTTGCGCGGGGTCTCCGGGGCGATTGTCGGGGACGTATACCGGTCGCCCGGTTGCCAGGTCGATACGTTCCGCCCAAGTGATTTTGCTCACAAACGGAAATGCGTTGTGCAGTTTTCCGTTTTGCGCATCCAAGACGTAGAAAAAGCCATTGCGATCGGCTTTACCTCCCATGCGCTTGCCATCCATCTCGAAAGTGACCAATTCATTGACGCCATCGTAATCCCAGCCATCATTGGGTGTCGTCTGATAGTGCCAAACGATTTGTCCTGTTTTGGGGTCGATCGCCACGGTGGAAGCGGTGTATAAGTTGTCACCTTTACGCACGTGACTGTTCCATGGTGCCGGGTTACCCGTGCCGAAATAGACTAAGCCGGTTTTCGGGTCATAGGTACCACCCAACCACGTGGCTCCACCACCGGTCTTCCAAAGCTCGCCGGGCCAAGTGGCGTTGGTCTTGCCTGTGACTCCGTTTTCAACCATATTGCCTTTTTCGTCCCAGCGATAACCCATGTGGCCTTCGATCACCGGACGGACCCAAACTTTTTTGCCGGTACGGGGATCACGGGCCTCGACACGACCGATGACGCCGAATTCTCCTCCAGAAACGCCGGTGATCAGCAAATCGTTGGCAATCAACGGTGCAGCAGTGTAGCTGTATCCCGCCTTGTAGTCGTCGATGCGGTCACGCCACACCACTTTACCGGTATGCCGATTTAAGGCAACAAGCTGAGCATCGAGCGTGCCGAAGATCACCAGGTCTTCGTAAATCGCCGCGCCCCGGTTGATCACGTCACAGCAAGGCATGATGCCCTCGGGCAAGCGATGTTCGTATTTCCACAGTTTCTTGCCCGTACGCGCATCCAGCGCGTAAATGCGCGAATACGACGCCGTGACATACATCACTCCGTCGTAGATCAACGGTTGCGATTCTTGTCCGCGCTGTTTCTCGCCGCCAAAAGAGAACGTCCACACGGGTACCAAACGTTGCACGTTTTCGGTATTGATCTGGCTCAACGGTGAAAAGCGTTGACCCTGCGGCCCAAGCCCGTACGTCAGGACGTTTTGGGTGTCCTGGGCATCGTTGTCGATCATCTGCTGGGTGACTTTCGCGTAAGCATTGGGCGCGAGCAGCGCCGCGGCGACGGCATAAATCAAGCATTTCTTTCTCATCTTTAGCTCCCCTCTTTTTTCCAAAAACCTACAAAACCTGCTGGTAGGACCAGCGTAGAAAATGAATAGCAATTATCGTGCCAGAAGAAAGATTGCAGTGATGCGACTGTTCTGGGCCATCACCCTCGATTTTTTGGGCATGTATTCCACCCGGCCCGTGCAAGCTTCTGCCGAGTCGTGCGCCAACGATGACTTAGGGCTGTGACACCTGTTGCAAAAAGTATCACTGCAATATCGCTTCTTCGTAACGGCGGTACAAATGCATGATGCTGCGTTGATACTCCTGTGGCATTGCGGCCCAATGGCGAAACGGTTCCGGGATCGGTTGCAACAACAGTTCGGCGGCGGTTCGCCCTGCGCGCGCCGCTGCGCTCAGAGTTTCGTCAAGCCAACCGATCCAGTCGCGGGTTTGCGCCAGTCCTACCAGTCCGCGATGTACCGGCCCATGGCTGGGAATGACGATCGGATTAGTCATCGCGGCGATTCGTTCGCCGAGCTTTTGTAAGGATTCCTTCCACCGTGCTAGGTCGGCGTGAGGGGTGGTGGGGGCCCGGTCCTTGAAGATCAATCCGCCCGCGAAAACAACGTTGGCGGTGTGGTCGATGATCACCAGATCGTCGTCGGTGTGTCCATGGAAACGCAGCAGTTCAAGTCGATGCTCTGCCAGAGAGAACGTTCCAGGCTCAACCGTTTCGGTTGCAGGGTGTGGTCGGGTACCTTCGATCCAATCGCCGCACAGACGGTACAAATTGTCCACAAAACCTTGTCCTTTGGCGCGCATGCCCGCGATCGCATTGGGAAGTGCAGCGATCGGCACGTCGGTGTAGGCGCCGTTGCCCAAAAAATAGTCGGGGTGAAGGTTGAGGTTGAAAACCCGTGTGATCGGTCGGTGGCCGAGTCGTTCAAGGAGCGCGCGCTGCGTTTGTCCGTAACGCAGCGACGGGCCGGTGTTGATCACTACTGTCCCGGCTGAGGTGAAAATGGCACCGGTGTTGATGATGTTGCAACCGTTTTCCGGACGAAAATCGTCGACCGCGCCAGGAAAGACGACCGCCCCTGGAGCGAGCTGTACCGGCAGCAGTTGGTATTGCTTCATGCACTTATCTCCACTTTCCAGCGGTTGCCGCCGGTGTCGCGGCCTTCGACGAACAGCGGCACGGTAGGCGCGGCGGCGAGCTCGAAGGTAAAGAGGGGATTTTCCGAAACGGGGGCATTGACCACGAGGTGCAGCCAAGTTTCACCGTTGCCGTCGGTGACGCGCAACTCCTCTAGATAAAAGGGAGGAATTCCCGCGACGAAACCGGTATCCATCGGGTGCATCACTTTGACGCGCAGGCGGGAACGAAAAGGCGTTTTTGGGTCGACGTAAAACAGTCGCGCTTGCACCTGGTTGAGCGTCTCCTCCCAGTTGCTGCTGGGGCCGGATTGACTGGGTTGCGTACATCCGCCACCGATTGCTGCGACTTCCTTGGCGGCAAGGAACCAGTGATCATCGTGTGTGCGCACCAGCGCGCGCACCGGCGAAGTTTGTTCGATGCGAAACGAGCAGCCGATCAAAGGCAGCACCCGCAGTGGGTAAAAGCGAAACACTTCTCGTTCCGGGTTGAGGTCTACCACCGCGATGATTTCGCGCACGGTCTTTCCAGCCACGGTAAGCGCGCGCGCATCGATGAGCATCGGTACGTTGAGGCCATCTTCTGCGGCCGGGGGAACGATCAGTTGCAACGCGTCGGAAAACTGTCCAGACGCTTGCCCCAGGTACTGTGTGCGCAGCGTCGGCCAGATGGGGGAGGATATCGGATCTTCTTGCGCTCGCAGGGCGATGTGGGGAAAACATGCCAGCGCACTGAGCATTCCGAGCGCGGTGCGGCGCAAAGGGCGAAAAGCATTGCTGGTGAAAGGTGACATCGTACCTCCTTTTTACTCCAGGCGAAAACGTCGGATCCAGCCGCGCTCAGGGTTGTACCCCCAGACGGCGACGACAAAGGCGAGCATCGCAGTACCCAGCACGACGATCCAATGGGACGTAGCATAAACACCATGCAACGCGAAACGGATCGCTTCGACCGCATGAGTAAACGGGTTGATCGTCGCCACGAAGTGCAGTAATTCAGCGCCGGCATGGCGCAGCTGCCAAAGCGGGTACAGCGCCGAGCTGAAGAAAAAAAGAGGGAAAATCACGAAATTCATCGTGCCGGCAAAATTTTCTAGTTGGCGCACATACACGGAAAGCGCCAACCCTAACGCGGTGAGCATCAGGGCGCTGACCAGCATCGCCGGTAGTGCCTGAGCAACGGCCGCCATCCCGTATCCGCTGCCCATCGCAGCGGCAAAGGCAAAGAAAATCACCATCTGCACAAGCGCGAGCACCGCGGCGGCAGTCAGTTTGCAAGCCAGCACCCAAGAACGAGGCAGCGGCGCGGTCAAAAGCCAGCGCATCAGCCCCATTTCGCGGTCATACACCAACGTCAAAGCGCTTTGCATGCCGGCAAACAATGCGATCATCCCCAGCAGCCCCGGCAGCAGATACACTTTGTACTCGATATAAGTGTCGTAGGGAGGGATGATCGCGACACCAAATACGTTGTAAAAACCTGCGGCAAAAGCGACGTACCACAGCAGCGGCCGCACCAGCGCCGCTCCCAACCGTCCAGGCTGACGCAACCACTTGAAGACTTCTCGCAACACCAGCGCTACCAGCGCCAAGGTACGATGGCGCAGCACGGGTACGCAACCGCTGATGAGAGATGGCGTTTGGGGAGACAAATTGGCCCGCTGGCTCATCGGTTCCCTCCCGCGCAAGGACTTTCCGGGGCATCTACTCCGAGGGTATCCAGGGTCTGAGTAGGATGTAAAACGCCGGGTACAGGCGCGGTCGCGACCACCCCGTTGGCGTGCGCGATCAACAGCGGCTGTCTGAGCTGCCCGTCCCAGGCGCGGTAGGTTAGCGCCCGCCCCTTAGTTCCGTCGATTTCAATTTTCCCCTCGCGCAAATATTTGGCTTGCGCTTCAAGCGGCTCTTGGACAAAAGAGGCGAGCGCGGCGATCGTTTTGATCGCGACCCACGCCGCCCAATCATGCGCGCCCATCGCGCGATTTGCCAGACGCCGGAAACGCCGCTGTACTTGCGGCGCGCCGTAGCGGTCCCACTGCGGGTGCCAGGCGGTGGCAAAAAGCCCGTTGGCCCCGGCGACCACGCGTGGGTGCTGCGTGGCAAACACCAGGCTGCGGGCAAACTCGCCGTCAGCGTCAGCGACATAAACGACGTCATGCGCCGCGGAGGCGGTCAGCAACTTGGGGTCGGACGCTTCGCGGGTACGAGGGTCACGCGAGCGCGCAAAGCGCTTGTGCGCGACGATTTTCAGGCCAAAACGCCTCGCGGCACGCTGAAAACTGGCCGCAATCGCCTGGTCACTCTCTTCGGGGCCCGAAAGCAGCAGGATGTCGCGCCAGCGGTTGGCAACCAGATATTGCGCCAGCGCGTCATCGAGCATGTTCTGGCTGGGAAAGGTATGAAGGTAACTGAGCGGACACGGCGGTTGGCGTAAAGTATCCTCGGCGGCGCAGACGTTAAAGAGCAGCGCTTTTTCGGCAAAATGTCCCAACAGCGTGCGCTGCCAGGGGGCGGGAAGATCAAGGAGCCAATACTGGATTCCGGCGTCCAGAAGCTGACGGCCAACACGCGTGATGTCTTCTTCTTGCTCCAGTAGGACGTCCTCGAGCGTTATTTTCCAGGATTCGATGGCAGTGTCTTCAACGCCCAGCTGCGCTCCGGCGATTGATCTACCCCAAGGATGATGTGGGTATTGCGCTTCCAAGCGCGAGCGTTCGTAACGAGTATCCGCGCTGCTGTGCACAAAAGCCACGCGCAGCGGCAATAGAGGCGGGGTTTGCGCGCGCGCCGGATTGAACGCGCAGACAAGAGAACTGCTCAGAACTCCGATCCCGAGCTGGGCAAGAAAATCGCGGCGGCTCATTGCCGTGGAAAGCCAGAAAATCCTCATGGCACGACCAGTACGCTATGCGGCACTCGCCCGACGGGAACGCTACGCAGCGCTTTTCCAGCATTGGCATCAATGATGGTCAGATCATCTGACAGCCCGTTGGTCACATAAAGCCTGCTGCCGTCTGCGCTCAATCCCAACCCCCATGCGCGCTGACCCGCGAGCACATAGCGGCGAACGCTTCGACCGGGGACATCGACTTCTGCAACCCGGTTGGCGCGACCGAGGGCGACCCAGACCGTTTTCCCGTCGGCGGATGCGATCATGCCCACCGGAGTGATATTTTCGCGCTCCACCCCGGCGATGTCAAAGCGTAAGGTATGCACGGTCTTGCCTTGGGTGAGGTCAACAATGCTGACGCTTGCTTCCAGTTCGTTGCTGACCCACAGCTCGCGACCATCCTGAACGAGCAGCAGGCGCCGCGGCCGTTTGCCGACGGCGAGGTTGTGTTCGATGCGGCGCTTTTCTAGACTGATGACATGTACGACATTTTTTTCCTCCGAGGTGACGAAGACCATCTTGCCATCGGGGGAGAGCAAAATACCTTCTGGCTCGTTGCCGGTCTTGACGGCGAAGCGTTTTTTTCCGCTCTCCAGTTCGTACGCTGCCAGTTCGTTGTCATCCTCAGAGCTCAGGAAAATGAGCGTTCCATCGGAACTGAGATCGAACATTTCCGGGCTTTTGCTCACAGCGATCGAGCGCAGCAGTCGCTTTTGGGTCAGATCGACAACGCCGATCGCGTCGCTTTCGCCGCAACTGACTAACACCAGTTTGCCGCGTTGTTTGAGGTCGCGTGGGCGTTTGCACACGGGGATCTGCGCCAGCGGGTTGCCGTCGGGATCCAGAACGTATAGGCGGTTGTCCTTTTCCGAAGAGACGATCAGCGTTTCCGCTGCCAACGCGGACGAAGGAAGCATCAGTTCTGCGGCACCAAGCGTGATTACGGCTGTCATCGCGGCAAAAAAAGACGCAACAGAAGGTTTCATTATTTGGTTCCTTTCAGGGCGCCAGAGGAATCAATAGACCTCAGGTGCATCATGTTCATCAAATATGACCAGCAATTTTTATGCCATTTTTGTTGTGTTTGGTCATGGTTGCCGAGTTTTCGCTCCCGATGTTAGACTCGAGCACGGAGAACGATAGGTGACTGGAAATCACCATGGATACGCCGGTGCTCTGGGTCAAGAATTTGAGCAAAAGCTACGGGGAAGTGTCTGCGTTGCGTGGGGTGGATCTGTGTGTTCACGCTGGGGAATGGGTGGCGCTGCTAGGGCCGAACGGAGCAGGTAAAACGACGTTACTGCAGTTGCTCACCGGTTTGTTCGCTCCCGATAGCGGTGAGATCCGGGTCTTCGGATACGACATGCGTCGCGAGGCGCATCGGGCGCTGGCAGCGATCGGAGTGGTGTTTCAACAGCCGTCGATCGATTTGGACCTCAGCGTCAGGGTCAATTTGTGGCTGCACGCTGCGATCCATGGAATCGCTTTCCCGCAAGCCTGCCGCCGCATCGCTGCACTACTCGGTGACTTTGGACTTTCTGCCTGGGCACGCCGCCCGGTGCGGGCGCTATCCGGAGGCAATCGCCGCAAAGTGGAACTCATCCGCGCCTTTTTACCACAGCCACGACTCCTGATCATGGATGAAGCCACGGTCGGGCTCGACCCGTCTTCGCGCATGGCGTTGCTGGAAGCGGTACAACGCTGGCGGTGTGAAACGCAGGGAGCGGTGCTCTGGGCGACCCATCTGGTGGATGAGGCCGAGCGAGCGGATCGTGTGGTCATCTTGAATCAGGGGCAAATTCTGGCCGATGCGACTCCCCAGGCGCTTATGGCTACCGGGTCGCTGACCGAAGCGTTTCTTGACGTCACGGCTGAGCGAAGCTGAAACAGCACAATCCCGGGGCTGTGAGATTTTGCAACACGGGGGGGCTACCCATTCATGGTGCATCTGCGCTCTGCTTTTGGCATGTTTTTTGCTATTCAAGTGGTGCTTAACGGTGATTGGAGTTTTGGCAATGAAGCTTTCTTTGACCAAGTTGGGGGCGATGGTGTTGCTGTTAGGGGTAAATACTGCGGTATGGGCGCATGGTGACGTCTTGCCGCAGGCAGTGGACGTCTCCTCGCTTCCACCGGCAAAAAATGAGGCACGCAATCCTTACGTCCAAGATCCTAAAGTGTTTGCGGAAGCAGTGAGGGTCGGTGCTTCCGCTTACGCTCAGAACTGTGCCCGCTGTCATGGTATCGACGCGGTTTCGGGGGGGATTGCGCCCGATCTACGTTATTTAGAAGCCGATTGCCATTCGATGGCCAGCGACTCGGCAAAAAACGCTTGTCTGGCAGAAATCGAGGAGTACTTCGCCAACACCGTGCTACAAGGACGAACCCGTGATGGGCGCGTTTATATGCCTCCGTTCAAGGAAGTTTTTGGCATGGAGGCCATTTGGGCGATCAACGCATACGTCAAGTCAGTGCAGACGGAGAGACAATGATCATGCAAGGTCAGGGTATCGATCGGCGCCGGCGGTTGTTGTTGGCAGGTGTTGGATTGCTACTGCCCGTTGGCGGCGGGTGGGCGCAGGAGCAGGAGAGCGATCTGGCAGTGTTACGCACGCGCGGTGCGATAAGTTTTGCGCTCTATGACGACAACCCGCCGTTCTCGCAACAGCAAGGGCAGCAGCTTTTTGGTCTAGAGGTCGACTTGGCGCGGGCGATTGCAGCGGAGATGGGTGTGGCGGCAACGTTTTTGCCTTTTCGCGCCCGAAGCGAATTTGGTCGCGAACTGCGCGATATGGTGTTGCAGGGTCATTACCTGGGGTACGGGCCAGCCGACCTGATGCTGCACGTGCCGGTGGATCCGGCGCTGACCGAAAAATTTCCCCAAGCCGCTTTTCTCGCTCCATACTTGCGGGAACAAATGGTGCTGGTCGGCCGCGATGCCGCAGTAGTGGCCAGCACGCCGATGCGGCTTTTGGACTATCGAATCGCTGCCCCCAATGCGTCTGCTGCGGCCAGTTTCCTCATGCTGTATCGTGACGGAGCATTACAAAATAAAGTCAAGCTCTATCCAGACGGCATCGCGGCGACCCGGGCAGTACTCGAGGGCGCGGTGGAGCTGGCGTACGTGCGTCGCACGCAGGCTGAGTTTGCGCTCAAGGAACAACCTGCTACGGGACCGATTCGCTATGTCCCGTTCCAGCTCCCTGGGATGCCAGTGAGCGAATGGCGCATCGGGATAGCGATCAAACGCGAGCGGCAGAAACTGGCCGCGTGGCTCGAGCAAACGATGCAGAAAATGCGAACCACCGGGCGACTCGCCGAACTGTTTACACAGTATGGGTTGCGGTGGGTGGATGGATAAGGGTGCAGTCCCGCGTTGCACCTGAATGAGCGCATTGCTGCGGTGCACATTGACAGCCTCAGCCTACATTTTACAATAAAAAACAATGTTATATTCTCATCAAAGAGGAGAGAGCAGATGGCGCCGGCAACTGCGCTCGCCGAGCAGTGTGCCGATCGTTTACTTGGCAGCGAAGCGCGACAAAGAATGATCGCACGCTCGCAAGAGCGCTCCCGTTCGCTGGGATTGCGCGAAAACGACGCACCGGATTTCACTCGCATCCAGCGCTGGCGCCTAGAGTTGGCGCGCGAACAAAACCGCTTGCTGTTGCAAAGCGCCTCTCCGGCGCTTGCCGAAATGCTCGAATATGTGTTGCAAACGGGCAGCATGGTGATTTTGACCGACGCCGAGGGTCTGATTCTGCACGCTGCCGGTGACAGCAGTTTTCTGCAGCGAGCCGCGCAGGTGGCGCTGATGCCGGGGGTGGTCTGGTCGGAAGGGGAAAAAGGCACCAACGCGATCGGAACAGCTCTGACCGAGCAATCCCCGGTCGTGGTTCACGGTGATGAGCATTTCCTTCGCGCCAACCGGTTTCTGACCTGTGCCTGCGCGCCGATTTATGACCCGTGCGGGCAGCTGGCGGGGGCTCTCGACGTCACCGGGCATACGCAAAGCTACCATCCGCATACCCTGGCACTGGTGCACCAGACGGCGCTGCTCATTGAGCAGCAACTGCTGATGCATCAGCTTCCTGAAGCGATGCGTTTGCATTTTCATTCCCAGGTGGAAGGGCTAGGTACTTTTGCTGAGGGGGTGTTGGCGCTCGATACCGAAGGTCGGGTGCTAGGAGCGAATCGCAGTGCCGAGCATCTGTTGCGCCTGGCGCGGACACAATTGCGTCAGCAATCCCTGGAATCGCTTTTTGCGATGACAATGGCGCAATGGTGGCAATTGCTGCGTTCCTGTTCGAATTCGCATTTCGTTTTGCGCCGGCCTGATGGGACGCTTTTTTACGCTCGCGCTTGGTTGCCGTCCTGGCGCCGTTGGGTACAGCGGCGTCAATCGCCTCTGTGTCAAGGATGCGAACAAGTTGCGATTTTAGCGCCTCAGACACCGCGATGGGAGCCTCCCAATGTGGTGAGCGCCAAACCCACCTCTTGTTTCGAACGCAAGATCCAAGAAAGCGGCGGCAGCGCGCTGCGCTGGCTCGATATGGGCGATGCGCAAGTGGCGGCGGTGATTCGCAAGCTGCAGCGCGTGATCGACAAAAATATTTCCATTTTATTGTTGGGGGAAACCGGAACCGGCAAAGAATTGTTCGCCCGCGCGATTCATTTCGATTCGCGTCGGCGCGACAACCCTTTTGTAGCGTTGAACTGCGCTGCGATCCCTGAAAACTTGATCGAAAGCGAACTGTTCGGCTACGAGGAGGGGGCTTTTACCGGAGCTAAGCGTAAAGGTTCAGTAGGCAAAATTTTGCAGGCAAACGGTGGAACGCTCTTTCTCGATGAGATCGGTGACATGCCGCTTTCCCTGCAAACGCGTCTGCTGCGGGTATTGCAAGAACGTGAAGTCGTACCGCTGGGTTCGACCAAAGCTCACCCGGTGGATTTTGCGCTGATCTGTGCCACGCACCGCGACCTCAAGGCCATGATCGCGCAAGGAACGTTCCGAGAGGATCTTTATTATCGGATCAACGGCTTGTGTGTTCGCTTGCCAGCGCTGCGCGAACGCACCGACTTTGAAGCCGTGGTAAAGAATTTGCTCTGGAGCCTGGTCAGCAACGGCAAAGCGCCGCAAATCAGCCCTCGCGTGATGGATTTGCTGGGTCGCTACGATTGGCCGGGCAACATCCGGCAGCTGCAAAACGTGCTGCGCACCGCTCTGGCGTTGGCCGAGGGCGAAGCGACGATCGAGAGAGAACATTTGCCGGACGACTTTTTGGAAGAGATTGCGGCATTGCAAGAGTCCGCTTCCACCGAAGATGGCGGCGCGATGCAAACGCGGGGTTCGTTGGATCAACTCGAAATTATCGCAATGGCCGAAGCCGTTCGCGCCTGCCACGGTAACATCAGCGCTGCGGCCAAGCGCTTGGGAGTGTCGCGCAACACACTTTATCGCAAACGGGCGTTGTGGTTGCCGTTGTTGTCTTAGAGGTGCCTAGTGTCCGATTTACGGTTCTCGATCATTGCGGGAGGATTGCTTGCGCTACTACAGGCGGTGTACCTTTTGTACGCGCACGGCGGGCTGGCTGGTGCTTACCCGCTGATTGTCGCGTTACTCTTTCTTCTGTCCGCACTGGTTCTGCCCAAGCGACCTGCCAATAGCGAGCCCCGCTCTGACGCTGCTTTGACAGCGGTGTTGTTCGCCGTCGGTGTGTTCGCGCTGACGATCGAGTTTCTGGGCTGGCCGCTGAGCCTAGCGCTGAGTGTGGGCGTGGTGTCGCGATCGATGGGTTTGCCCTGGCGTCGCGTGGGTCGGTTGGCGGCAATGACTGCCGTCGTGGTATCCGCCCTTTTTACCTTGCTGCAGCGACCGGTCGTATGGTGGCCGCGTCTCTGACCTTCGAATCGGCTGCGTTGTGTCTGGCGGGCGCGACTTTGGGTACCGCGATCGGTGTCTTGCCCGGCATCGGCACCATGGCGGCTTTGGGGATGCTCATTCCATTGACTTTTTCCATGTCGCCGGTTGGAGCAGTGCTTTTTCTCGCGGGAATCTACCTGGGGGCTCAGTACGGTGGGGCGACGAGTGCGATTCTCCTTAACCTTCCCGGAACGCCAACAGCGATCGCGACCACATGGGATGGACACCCATTGGCGCAGCAAGGGCTTGCTGGGCAAGCACTGATTTTGACCATGGTGGCGTCTTTCGTTGCTGGGGTCATCGGCGTTGCGATGACCCTTTTATTGGCTACGTCCTTGTCAGCGATCGCGCTTACCTTTGGTCCGGGCGAATACGCGGCACTGCTCTTGCTCTGTCTGGTGGCCGCCAGCGCCGCCTCGAATGCTCTCCCGGTGGCGAGTGTCGCTGCCGTGTTGCTTGGCATGCTGCTAGGGGCGGTGGGGGTGGATACGGCGACGGGAATCGCCCGGTTTAGCGGCGATCTTGCCATGCTTGCCGACGGCGTTCCGTTGCTGCCGTTCGTGTTGGGGATGTTCGGGGTGCCTGAAGTTGCGCGCTGGCTTGCGACGCCCCAAGCCAAGCTGACGTTACACTGGCCTGGGTGGTGGCGGATGTGGCCGACAAAGCAACAATGGTGTCAGAGCGTCGCACCGATACTTCGCGGTACGGGCGTCGGCGCGTTGTTCGGTGCTTTGCCGGGTACCGGTGGGGTGAGTGCGACTTATTCGGCCTACGCCCTCGAAAAGCGTTTGTCTTCGACCCCAGAGCGATTCGGTCGCGGCGCGATTGCCGGAGTGGTCGCGCCGGAAGCGGCCAACAACGCTGCTGCTCAGACCGCGTTTGTGCCCACCCTGACGCTGGGGGTGCCGGGCGATGTGGTGATGGTGCTTTTTCTCTCTGCGCTGACTCTGCACGGTTTGACGCCTGGTCCGGCTTTGATCCGGGAAGATCCGGCTCTGTTCGAAACTTTGATCGTAGGTTTTTTGCTCGCCAACGTCTGGCTGTTGTTGCTCAATGTGCCCATGCTTGGACTGTGGGTCAGGCTTGCGGCGCTGCCTGCCTCATGGCTGTTGCCCCTCGTTACCGCCTTTCTGCTGCTCGCTGCGTATCTGGATAGCGGTGTGTTCGGCGTGGTGGTACTTGCTTTGGCCGGGGTTCTTGGGGCGGTGTTGCGGCGGCTTGCGATGCCGCCAGCGCTCGTGGTGTTGGGTATGGTGCTCGGGCCAACCCTCGAAGAACATACCCGTCGCTGGTACTTGCTGCTGCAAGCGGAGCCGACGATGCTCTGGCAACGGCCATGGCCTCTTGTGCTCTTACTGGCAGCTGCGGCGCTGGGGTATTTCGGCTATCGCCACCGTGCCTAACGCTACCCACAGGATACTCAAACGATGGCGTATCCGTTTCAGAGTTTTGCTCCGGCACGCGCTTTTAGCCGCATCGCGGCAAAGACAACAATTTTTCTTCAGCGTCGCGCAACGCGACAAGGGCTGCCCGGTATTGTGCCGTTCCCAAGTACGCCAGTTCTTGTTCGAATCGCGCCATGATTTCTTGCGCCGCCGGGCGTTGCAAAGCAAGAGCAAACGCCTGCTGCAAGCGCTCCAAGCGCGCTGCCGGCACTGCGGCCGGCGCCATGAAACCCCATGGCGAAGTGTGTATGGCGTGCGCAAAGCCAAGTGCCGTGGCGGTCGGCACTTCTGGCCAGCGCGGGTGGCGAGCGCGCGAAAAAGTGACCAGCAAGCGAACTTTGCCCTCCGCAACCCATGGGGCAAAACCCGTACCCGCAACCCCTGCCATCACTTGGCCCGACGCGACGGCAAGAACCAGGTCACTGATCCCTTTGTAGGGCAGCAGGGTCGCGGTGACGCTCGCCTGGGTCAGAAGCGCGCACGCGGCCAAGTGTCCGGTGCTCCCTGGGCCGGTGGTCGCGACGGTCAAGCGCTTAGGATGGTCGTGCGCCCAGCTCAATAAGGCTTTCAGGTCTTGCCAGGGACTACCCGCAGGGACGATCCAACCGAAGGTGATTTCGGCGATTTGCAAGATCGGCGCCAGGTCTTTCCAGGGGTCCCAGGAAACAGCATGCCGCAATGCGTGACGAAAGACTGTGACCGGCACCTGTCCGATCGTGTAACCGTCTGGCGCCGCCGCAACCAGTGCAGGTGCCACCAGCGTTCCCGAAGCGCCCGGCAGGTTGCGCACCAGGACCGATTGTCCCAGCACGGAGGAGGCTTCCTGGGCCAGAACGCGGCATACCAGATCGGTGGGGCCACCCGCTGGCCAAGGGACGATCAGCTCGATGGGGCGCTGCGGCCAGTCATCCAGGGGATTGGCAAAGCCATGCGCAAACAGCGACACGCTCGGCCAAATCAGCAACATTTTCAGCACGTGGCGGCGTGACGATGGTAACCGGCTTGACATAGGTTTCCCCGTTTGCGGGATGCAGTGATTCCAGAATCATAACAAATGACTCCGATTCTTGGTCATAGCCCTACGGTATTGGTGCCAAAATACAGAGACTTAAGTTGTGACACACATCGGGACAAAGTGCTCCAATTTGAAACAATGCTTGACTATTGAACAAACCATGAAAAGCCTTTGTTGGCCAAAGATCTAAACTGGGCACGATATTTGCTGTAAGTGTTACACGCCGCTGTAGGCGTAAACAAGAGGAGAGTCAACATGCAATGGGTAACTCCGGCGTTTGTCGATATGCGCTTCGGATTTGAAGTGACGATGTACATCGCCAGCCGATAAGAGTAATCCGATGCCGCCTTACCGGCGGCATCGCAGCAATTATGAAACTGTTGGTGCTAGGTTCGAGCGCAGGGGGCGGATTTCCGCAGTGGAACTGCAATTGCCCCAATTGCGATGGGTTGCGGCGCGGTACGATCATCGCCAAGTCGCGCTCACAATCGTCGATCGCGGTGACGGTGGATGGTATGCAGTGGTTGCTCATCAACGCCTCACCGGATCTGGCGCAGCAGTCAAGGCGCTTTCTCCAACTGCAACCGGCGCGGGCACGGCGGGATACTGGGATCGCTGCGGTGCTAGTGGTGGATGCACAAATCGACCACTGTTTGGGTTTGCTGTTACTTCGCGAGCATACGGCACCGATTCAACTTTACGCTACTGCGGAAGTGTTGCAGGAATTGTCTAGCTCCCTGCCGATCATTCCCCTTATGCAGCATTTCTGCGGTGTTTCGCCACAGGTGATTCCATTAGACGGTAGTGACTTGCGCTTTTCGTTTTTGCCCGACATTGCGATCACTCCGTTGCCTGTATGTAGTCTTCCACCTCCCTTCTCTCCTTATCGCGGTGCGCCGAGACGGGGCGACAACATCGCGATAATGTTTGAAAATGAACGCACGGGTAAGCGTTTGTTCTACGCTCCCGGTTTGGGGGTAGTGGATGCGGACGTCTCGGCAGCCATACAACAGGCCGACGTGGTGCTGGTGGATGGGACGTTCTGGCGCGACGATGAAATGATCGCGTTGGGCATTAGCTCTAAGACTTCGCGCGATCTGGGACATTTACCCCAAAGTGGTCACGGCGGAGTGATAGAGCTATTGAGCGCTTTGCCCGCAAGTACCCGAAAAATTCTGATTCACATCAACAATACCAATCCGATTTTGCGCGAAGACTCCGACGAGCGCCGGGAATTACGGGAATTGGGAATAGAGGTGGCTGAGGATGGGATGGAGATCGAATTATGATGGCTTTGACTCCTTCGTGGCGGGATCCTAACGACCCAGAACTGCAGGGTGAAGCGTGGGATCGCGCTGAATTCGAGCAGAAATTACGCAACAAAGCGCAATATTACCACATCCACCACCCCTTTCATCAGCGCATGAGCGCTGGGCAGTGCTCGCGCGACGAGATCCAGCTGTGGGTGGCAAATCGGTTTTATTACCAACTGATTATCCCTCGCAAGGACGCCGCGATTCTGGCGAACATGCCTGACCGAGCGCACCGACGCCGCTGGCTTCAGCGCATCCTGGATCATGACGGCTGGGGCGATTATTGCGGTGAGGCTGCTGGTGGAATCGAAGCCTGGACGCGGTTAGGAGAAGCGGTGGGCATCGAGCGAGAAGATCTATGGTCGCTGCGACGTGTCTTGCCGGCAGTGCGTTTTGCCTGTGATTCTTATTTGTATTTTTGTGCGCACGTACCGTGGCAGGAAGCGGTCTGTTCTTCGCTCACGGAGATGTTTGCCCCGGAAATTCACCGCGATCGCTTGGCGACATGGCCGCAGCATTACCCGTGGATCGACCCTGAGGGGTTGGATTACTTTCGCCAGCGCATTCCTCGTGCCAGTCGGGACGTGACGCATGGGCTGGAGGTGACACTTGAGTATTTCACAACGAGGGCGGCACAGATGCGGGCGCTGGATATCCTGCAGTTCAAACTGGATATTTTGTGGGTGATGCTCGATGCAATCAGTCAGGAGGCTTCTAAGGAGGGCACATGAGTGCAGAAGTGATCATCGACTTTCCCAACCCTCCTCGCCTTTCCCCGCTCTTTCGCATGCAGTACGAGCCGGTGCAAGAGTCCTGGGTATTGTTGTACCCAGAAGGGATGGTTCAGCTCAATGTCACTGCCGCGGAGATCCTGCGCCGCTGCGACGGCAAAACGGATTTCGTTTCTATCGTGCAAAAGCTCGAGAAGATGTTTTCCACAAGCGGCATATCCTCTGAAGTAGCAGCGCTGTTGCGCGAAGGGCATCGACGGGGTTGGATCGTATGAGTATCTGTCGGTTTCAGGCGGCGGTTTCTTGCCAGCAAACCGGCGACTCAAGCTTGTCGCTGGAACGGGATGACGCTCACGAAGACAGCGAAATTTCTCCCCCTTTTTGGCTACTGTGCGAGCTGACGTACCGCTGTCCGCTGCATTGCCCGTTTTGTTACAACCCAGTGGATTTTGCGCGTTCTCAACCGGAGCTGAGTACCGAGCAATGGAAGCGGGTGTTGAGCGAAGCGCGGACTTTGGGGGCTGTACAAGTGGGGTTTTCGGGCGGAGAACCGATGCTGCGCGACGACCTCGAGGAGCTGGTGGCGCATGCCCACCGTTTGGGCTACTACACCAATTTGATCACCTCGGGGGTAGGGTTTACGGAAAGTCGCGCCCAGCAGCTCAAAGATGCAGGACTAGACCACATTCAATTGTCGTTCCAGGATTCTACACGCGAATTGAACGATTTTCTCAGTCACGCGCGCACCTTCGAGCTCAAGCAACGGGTCGCAGCGCTGATCAAGGCGCACGGCTGGCCGATGGTGATGAACTGTACGTTGCATCGCTACAACCTGCCGCATATCGACAAAATCATCGAAATGGCGCTGGCGCTTGGTGCCGAATACCTGGAGCTCGCCAATACCCAGTACTACGGCTGGGCGTGGGTCAACCGGCTGCATTTATTGCCGACGCGAGAGCAGCTCGAGGCAGCCGAGCAAGTGGTGGCGCAATACCGCGAGCGCGTCGGTTCGCGCTGTCGCTTGCTGTTCGTGGTTCCCGATTATTACGCTGAACGTCCAAAAGCGTGTATGAACGGGTGGGGGAAGGTGTTTCTGGCCATCGCCCCGGATGGTACCGCGCTACCTTGCCATGCAGCGGCGAGTTTACCGGGCTTGGTATTTCCCAATGTGCGAACGCATTCGATCCGGCAGATCTGGTACGAAAGCCCTGCGTTCAATCACTTTCGAGGCTTTGCTTGGATGCAAGAACCTTGTCGCAGTTGCGCCGAGAAAACACGCGATTACGGCGGCTGCCGTTGCCAGGCATTCCTTTTGACCGGTGACGCAGCGGCGACCGACCCCGCGTGTGTAAAGTCGCCGCATCACAACCGCATCCTGGCCACCGTTCAAATGGCGGCCCTATCCCCTGCCGACTGCAGCTCATTGCGTTTTCGAAGCGACGCCACGTCCGTGGTCATGACTGGGGAGTGATTTACTTACCACGCGTGCTAGGCTTAGCAGCAGTACCGGTTACGGCGCTGAGAGAGGCATCCTTGAGGGTGCGCCGGCGGCGTTTGGGGGTTGGTGCTGAGTTTATGGAATCGCTGCCTTTGTCATCAATACCTTGTGCGCTTGCGGATGTTGCCCACGCCGAGGCGCTGGCCGCCAGCGCCTGCTGCGCCGCGTTTTGCATCTGTTGCCACCATTGCGCCATCGCATCAAACGCCGCGGGCGGGATCAGCGGCGGCACGGCGGCGCCGGCAGCAGTGGCGCCAAGGCCAGCGGCCTGCGGTGCACCGCCGCTGGCAGCGGTAGCGGATTCTGACCCGGCCATCGCCGAGGATTGCGCGGCTTCGGCCGCGGCGGCCAGCGCTTCGCTGGCGTTGCGCCCCAGTTGCTGCCAGCCCAGCAGCGTGTTGCGCTGCATTTCCAGCGCCTGCCGCATCATCTGAATGCCGGACAGGTTCATCTGCAGCCATCCTTCCACTGTCTTGAATTCAGCAATGCGCCGGTCGATTTCCGCGAGGTCGGTGGTGGGAAACGTCAATCCTGCAAGCGGCATGCCGGTGTGGCCGAGCATGGCCTGAAACGCGGCCATCGGATCTGGAGTAGTCATCGTGCTGCCTCCTCTCGTTATGTGGTAGTGTATGTCCTGAATTTGTCGAGCTCGTACTCATCCCCGCGTGTTCGGTGTCAAAGCGATTTTTCGAACACCTCTTCCGGCCTCTGGGCAAAGAGCAGCCGTTCGCCCCACTCCAAGAGCGTCTCAGCATCGGCCGCCTCGATCCGCCCCCGCCAGCGCTGAAGCGCCGCATCCCCAAAGCGCCGGGCAAACTGGCGCATGAAGATCAGCGCTTCGCCTTCGCGCCGGCCTTCCATCCGGCCTTCCATCCGGCCTTCCATCCGGCCTTCCATCCGGCCTTCCATCCGGCCTTCCATCCGGCCTTCATTTTTCATCCGTCGCACGACGTCCGCAAGCATCTTAGCTTCCTCCTGGTCTGCGTCCTGACTTCGCAATAACCATTCCCAGTCTTCGACCGGCACCTCCTGCCACGATTCCAAATGGGCAAACTGCGCCAGCAAATGGCGCACTTCGTTGCGTTCTCCTTCCGCAATGCGGCAATGCACCAGCCGGGCAAGCTGCGTCGCTGCCCGCGCCAACAGCGCTTCGTCTTCGGCCCGCGCCAGCGCCAACGCCTGGGCAAACAGGTTGTCGCTGGCCATGAGTTCGTCAAAGCGGTATTTCACCCCATCAATGAGAAAGTAACGAAACTGTACCTGGTACGGCCACAAGGGTTCAGGAAGCTCCGCTGGCAATAGCTCGCGCGTGCTCACCGCACATGTCCAGCGCCGCGTGCCGTGGTTGAGCACAATCGGTAGCACCGGCGGCACATGGCTGGCGTTCTTGTCATGCAGCACCTGCCGCCAGTGGTTGAGCACACTTTGCAGCACCCGCAGCAGCATGTGGCTGTCGGTGTCGGCTTGAAACTCAAAGATCACCAGCACCCACAGTTCGATGCCGGCGACTTTGACGCGCCAGCACAAGTCGCTCAGTTTCTTTGCGGCATCTCTGTCTTGGGTCTCGGTGGCGTAGGGGATGAGGGTGTCAAAGTCAAAAAGCGCGGCCAACTCCGGGGTCAAAAACCCCGTGAGCAGCTCCCGGGCAAAGGTCGGGTGCGCGAGCAGGAGCTTAAATGCGTTGTCGTGACGCTGGGCAGGGCGGGACATGGTCGCTGGGTCAGGGCAAGCCCGTGGGGGATTGTAGCGCATGGTGCTGATCTGGCCAAGCACCGGCCGAGCTGGCAAAGTACGGTGTCACTCTGGCAAAGTACCGTGCCAGCAGCCGCTTCCGTCGCCTCACCCCACCCCCGAGCGCACCCGCTCGCGCTCTGGGGGCATTGGCGCAGGCGGGGCATCGGCAAAGGCCTCGGCCGCGAGTTCCCCCCAACCAGCGCTTTTTGCAGCGACGCTTCGGCGGCAACACGCTCACCGATGTTTTCCAGGGTAGCGGCCAATTTGACGCGCCAGGGAACGTTTTGCGGTTGCTGCGCGCACAGGTACTTGAGGTGCGGGATGATCTCAGCAGCGCAAACAGATTTTTTTAGGCATTGGCCAACAGCTCGCGCGCGATGAGATCGTTCGGGTGCGCAGGGATCGAGCCAGCGTAAAGCTTCAGCGTTGCGTCCGTACTGAATGAGCCAGTGCGCTTTCTTGTTTTGCACTGCCAAGCGTGGATTGCCCAGCGCCTACAGCGCATCGATTGCTGCTAAAGCCACTTTGCTCAACCCTGCTTCGTGCGCGGCCTCGGCAAGCTGGGACAACGCCTGGCGATTTTTGGCGTCGTTTGGCGGCGGCCACGGCATCCAGCGTCATGGCAAAAGCCCAGCGTTCCACGGCAATGTCCGGCGGTTGGGTTTTGGGGTTGGCCGCAACACGACGATCCATAGAGACCTCTAGCAAATCTCTCGAAACGAGAAATTGCATAATTTTAGGCAACGCCGCAGCACGGTAGGCTTAGCGCACGAAGCAATCGCGTGTTTGCAGGTAATACGCGGCAAAGAGCACCGGCACGAGCACCATCGGTACCACGAAAAGCGCCACGAGTCCTAGGATCGGTAACGCTGCGTAGAGCACCGCGATTCCCAGGGCTACCCCGACGATCAACGCGCCCATTGCCAAAGACCACACCAGCAACGCCCCCCAATTGCGCAAACAGGTGTAGAGGCTAAA
>FWPV01006182.1_pt1 | contig 23121 bp, 10 predicted proteins | sample 2228371 | NCBI WGS metagenome assembly FWPV01 (sample SAMEA103939776, study PRJEB20133) | metagenome | reverse complement strand
CGCATCCTGACTGGGGATGAGAGGGAGGAGATCCTCAAGACCTGGTACAGGGGCAGCGAGAGGCCATTGCTTCCGCAGATCCTGATCCAGTGCCGCCAGCGCTTCCCGGCCAGCTCCGAGGTAAGGTTGATCTGGGGAAAGGGCGTGAGCGCCAAGACCGGGGTTTCCACAGCCCAGGATCAGGTGATCCCTTTCAAGACGAGGCCTAGGTTCACGGCCACGTTTCGCTGCGAAAAGGAAAACCCCAGGGCAGGCTGTCTTCCCATGCTCCCCATGCGGGTGGAATTCTCGGCCAGCATCTCCAAGGCAGAAGCCGAGAAGGTCTTGCTAAGGGGTGGGGAGGGTGAGATCCGCAGGCCCCGGATCTCTGAGTCAGAGCTAGTACGGGCCGTGGAATTCACAGGCCCCTTTCCGGAGGAAGCCAGTTACCAGGTGGAGCTCCCCCCAGGGCTCAAGGATGATGCTGGCAGGGCATTGTCCAACGCGGATCGTTTCCCCCTGACCGTGCGCACAGACAGGTATCCCCCCTTGGCCAAGTTCCCGGCGCGCTTCGGGATAGTGGAGCTCATGGGGGATCGCATGCTCCCGGTCACCCTGAGGAACCTGGAGCCAGAGGTCAAGGCAAGGGCCGTGCGCATGGGAAAGACCCAAGGGGTCATGGGGAAGATCCAGGCTAGGATTCTCAATTTGGCCCCGGGCAATGCGGACGATCTCCAGTCCGCCTTGAGAAGGGTGGCCGCCGCATCGCGGGAGCGCTCCATGTTCTCGGCCGGGGACGAGGTGGCTGAATTCAAGATCCCCAAGCCCAAGGGGGCCAAGGCCTTCGAGGTGGTGGGCATCCCCCTCAGGGAACCTGGGCTCTACCTCGTGGAGTTGGAGAGTCAGATCCTGGGAAGCGCCCTGCTGGACCCACCAAGACCGATGTTCGTGCCAGCAGCGGCCCTGGTCACCAACCTCTCGGTGCACTTCAAGTGGGGAAGGGAGGGCTCTTTGGTCTGGGTGACCAGCCTGGACAAAGGACGGCCTGTGGAGGGTGCAGAGGTCACGGTCCGGGACTGCCAGGAGAGGGTGTTGTGGGCCGGAAGGAGCGATGCCCAGGGGATCGCCAGGATAGACGTACAGCTACCCTCACCCCAGGAACTGCCTCATTGCCGCGTGAAGGCGGACCGTTTGGATTACCGGCAGATGGGGGCACTTCGGGGACTCGGGGGAGGGCTCTTCATCGTGGCCCGGACCGGTACGGACATGGCCTTCGTGCACTCGAGCTGGGATGAGGGGATCGAGCCTTGGCGTTTCCAGCTGCCCCCAGAGCTCCCGGGGGGCCCCATCATCGCTCACACGGTACTGGATAGGACCCTCCTTAGGGCCGGCGAGACCGTGCACATGAAACACATCCTGCGAAAGCACGGCATCAAGGGATTCTCTGCCGTGCCCGAGGCCAAGAGGCCTCAGAAAGTCTCCATAGAGCACCTGGGAGGCGAGCAGAGGTACGAATTGCCCCTTGAGTGGGATGCAAAGGGCGTGGCCGAGACCACCTGGACCATCCCCAGGGAGGCCAAGCTTGGGGGCTATAGGGTCGTGCTCAGGCGAGGGTCGGACAGGACTGTGGAGACCGGGGAGCCCTCCCAGGAAGATGAAGAAGAGGAGCCCTGGGAGGTGCAGGAGACCAGTGAATGGACCACAGGGCATTTCAGGGTCGAGGAGTTTCGAGTCCCCCTCATGAAGGCAGTGATACAGCCGCCCAAGGAACCTCTGGTCCATGCCAGGGAGGTCACCCTGGAGATGAGCCTTCAGTATCTTGCCGGAGGCGGGGCAGGGGAGCTGCCTGTCAAACTTCGCAGGGAAGTGGGGCTCAAGTCTCTGGCCCCTCCGGAGGGATTCGGGGGCTTCCAATTCTCCAACGGCCCGGTGCTGGAAGGGGTCACCAGGAAGGGCGAGGAGTTGGAATACGATGAGGAGCTAGGGGAGGTCCCTCAGGTGCTCAGAGAGGCCCTAGGGGGGATCCGTGCCAAGCTGGAGACCGTGGATCTTGTCCTGGACAGGGCCGGATCGGCCCGGGTGGTGCTCAAGGACCTGCCCGAGGTTCAGGTCCCCATGGAGATGGTGGCCGAGCTGGAGTACCGGGACCCCAATGGGGAGGTGCAGACAGCCTCCAGCCGGTTCCCCCTTTGGCCCTCCAGGTATCTCGTGGGCCTAAAGCCCAGCTCATGGGCCGTGGTGGATGAGACCCAGGAACTCCAGGTGGCGGTTGTGGATCTGGAGGGAAGGCCAGTGGCGGAAGCGCCAGTGAAGGTGGATCTGTTCCAGAGAAAGACCATAAGCCACAGAAAGAGGATCATTGGGGGTTTCTACTCTTACGACCATGCCAAAGAGACGAGGCGCCTGGGCAGCCTCTGTGAGGGCAAGACCGACCAGCACGGGAAATTCATCTGCCAGGTGCGACCCCAGACATCCGGAGAGATGGTCCTGCAGGCAAAGACCTGGGACCAGGCCGAAAACCCCAGCTGGGCCAACAGGTCTGTATGGGTATCCAAGGAGCGCAGGTGGTGGTTCGATGCAGAAGATCATGACAGGATAGATCTCCTTCCCGAAAAGAGGCGCTACGAGCCAGGGGAGACGGCCACATTTCAGGTCCGAATGCCCTTCCAGGAGGCCACAGCCCTGATCACAGTGGAGCGCGAAGGGGTCATGGAGGCCTGGGTCAGACCCCTGTCCGGCAAGAGGCCCATCATCCAGATGCCCATCAAGGGTTCCTATGCGCCCAATGTCTTCGTATCGGTGCTGGTTGTAAGGGGCAGGGTGGCAGATGTGAGCCCGACGGCCCTGGTGGATCTGGGCAAGCCAGCCTTCAAGCTGGGCATCTCGGAGATCAACGTAGGCTGGAGGGCCCACGAGCTGGAGGTGAAGGTCTCGACGGAGCGCAAGGTCTATAAGGTCAGAGAAAAGGCCATGGTGAGCATAAAGGTCCAGACCCCAGATGGAAGGCGGCCACCACCCGGCAGCGAGGTGGCAGTGGCAGCAGTGGACGAGGGGCTCCTGGAGCTCATGGCCAACAAGAGCTGGGAGATCCTCCCGGCCATGATGAAAAGAAGGGGATACGAGGTGCGCTCGGCCACGGCCCAGATGCAGGTGGTGGGGAAGCGCCATTACGGGCTCAAGGCCCTCCCCTCAGGTGGAGGAGGTGGGAGGCAGCCTACAAGGGAATTGTTTGAAACCCTGCTCCTGTGGAAGGCCCGTGTGCCACTGGATGAAAAAGGGGAGGCCTCTTTGGAATTACCCCTCAATGACTCCCTCACCAGCTTTCGCATCGTGGCCGTGGCCACTGGGGGAGAGGGCCTTTTCGGGACAGGATCCACCTCCATCCAATCCACTCAGGACCTGATGATTCTCTCGGGCCTGCCTCCCCTGGTCCGTGAGGGAGACAGATTCAAGGCGGGATTCACTCTGAGGAACACGACTCAGCAAGCCCTGAGCCTGGAGATCGGAGCCACGGCCCAGGGCCTGACCCAGAAGCTGCAGCCCATGGCTCTGTCCTTGTCCCCAGGGGAGGCCAGGGAGGTGGGCTGGGAGGTCACCGTGCCCCAGGGGCAGGAGTCCATCCTATGGGAGGTGGAGGTCAAGATAGTGGGGACCCCAGAGGCTGACCGCATCAGGGTGACCCAGAGGGTGGTTGCGGCGGTCCCTGTGAGGACGCTCCAGGCCACCACGGCCCAGTTGGAAGGCCCCCTTAGCCTCCCTGTGGAGAGACCCGCTGATGCCCTCCCAGGCCTGGGCGGGGTTCGGGTGAGCCTTAGCCCCGTGGTGGCTGAAGGCCTAAGCGGTGTGGCGCAGTACATGAGGGGGTACCCTTACGGCTGCATGGAGCAGAAGATCTCCACGGCCGTTTCCCTTAGGGACGAGGTGCTGTGGAAGAAATACATGGCCCAGCTCTCCACTCATCTGGACCCAGAAGGGCTAGTGAAGTACTTCCCCACCGTGACCCTGGGGTCCCCGGTGCTCACCGCGTACATCGTGGCCATTGCCCATGAAGCTGGATGGGAGATCCCCGCAGAGGCAAGGGCCAAGATGGAGGCCGGGCTCATGAAGTTCGTGGAAGGGGGCATGGTGCGATACGGTCCTTTGCCCACGGCAGACCTCTCCATCAGGAAGCTCTCAGCCCTAGAGGCCCTGGCCAGGCTGGGCAAGGCAGGGCCCAAGCATCTGGGCTCCATAGCCTTGGAGCCCAATCTCTGGCCCACCTCAGCTGTGATAGACTGGCTCAACATCCTTCGCCTCGTCCCTGCCATCCCGGAGCGGGAGGCACGCATGAAAGAGGCAGAGCAGATCCTAAGGTCGCGCTTGAATTTCCAGGGCACTGTCATGAGCTTTTCCACCGAGGCAACTGATGGCCTCTGGTGGCTCATGGTCTCCAATCATGTCAACGCGGTGCGCACCATCCTGGCGGTGCTCCCCCTGGCCAACTGGAAGGAGGACTTGCCGAGGCTGGTCCAGGGGGCCTTGGCACTCCAAAGAGGCGGACACTGGGACCTCACGGTGGCCAATGCCTGGGGCGTACTGGCCATGGAGAAGTTCTCCAGGGCCTTTGAGACCATCCCGGTTACGGGCAAGACCAGCCTCCAGGCTGAGGCGCCATCCGGTACCGTGGACTGGGGCGCCTCACCCAAGGGAGGGGCCTTCTTGTTGCCCTGGCCCGAAGGTGTGAGATCCTTGTGGCTAAACCACCAAGGCACGGGCAGGCCATGGGTCACGGTGCAGGGCCTGGCGGCCATTGCCCTCAAGAGCCCCCTGTGCAGCGGTTACAAGATCCGAAAGTTTATCTCTGCCGTGGACAGAAAACGCCCTGATGCATGGAGCCGTGGTGATGTGCTTAGGGTCAGGCTGGAGATATCGGCCCAGGCTGACCAGAGCTGGGTTGTGGTGAGCGATCCCATCCCGGCCGGATCCAGTATCCTGGGAGGGGGACTGGCCAGGGATTCGCGCATCCTCACGGCTGATGAGAAGCGCAAGGGATGGCCCTCACCTGTTTTCCAGGAACGCTCTTTGGAGGCCTTCAGGGCCTACTATGAGTTCCTTCCTAAGGGAGAATGGACCCTGGAGTACACGGTACGTCTGAACCAGGAGGGGAACTTCCAGGTGCCTCCCACCCGGGTGGAGGCCTTGTATTTTCCGGAGATGTTCGGGGAGATGCCCAACGAGCCTTTGGAGGTGGGGCATTGAGACGCATCTGGGGGATTGTGCCTACCTTTGTGGAACTCGCGATCCTGTGGGGCCTGCTCCAGTGGCTTGTGCTTGCCAGGCCGGCCCTGGCCCTCCCATCTTTTCAGGAGGTGAGGGCCTCCTGGGTTCCATCTGATTCGATTCTTTTGGACAGGCATGGGGAACCCATCCATGAGCTAAGGACAGACAACGAGCAAAGAAGGCTGGAGTGGGTGGCCATAGGCCAGGTCTCCCCGGCCCTGACCAAGGCCCTGATCGCTTCAGAGGACAGGAGGTTTTTCAGCCACTCAGGGGTGGACTGGAGATCCATGGGAAGGGCCTTGCTAAGGGGGCTGACTCTTGAGGGCTTCAGAGGGGCCAGCACCATAACCATGCAACTGGCAGCCCTTCTGGACAAAAGACTCCAGGCCCAAGGAGGCCGTAAGTCCTTGAAACAGAAGGCAGAGCAGATCATGGCTGCCCTGGGAATGGAGAAACATTGGTCCAAGGAGCAGATCCTGGAGGCCTATCTTAATCTCGTGAGCTTCAGGGGTGAACTACAGGGGATCGCCGCTGCCTCCAGGGGTCTCTTCGGCAAAGACCCACATGGTCTGGATCAAGCTGAGTCCCTGATCTTGGCCTGCCTGATCCGCTCACCCAATGGGCCCTTCGTGGAGTTGAGGAGGCGTGCCTCGCTCCTGGGCAGATCCCTGGGCTGGGATGCAGTGGAAGAGGAGTTGGATGGCAAACTGAAACGTCTCTTTTTGGGAGGATATGTGGTGGAGCCTCGGGGGGCGGCCGCACCCCATGTGGCAAGACTCCTTCTCAAGGGCCTGCCCAAGGGATCAAAGGCAATGAGCAGTCTGGATCCGTCCATCCAACGCCATGTCACAGAGCGCCTGGGGCATCACCTGGAGCTCCTCAAGCCCCAGAACGTGAACGAAGGGGCAGCCCTGGTGGTGGAGAACCAAAGCGGGGAGATCCTGGCATATGTGAGCTGCTCGGCCAAGGGGGTCAGGGGAAGCCAGGTGGATGGGATCCGAGCCAGGAGACAGGTGGGCTCTGCCCTCAAGCCCTTCCTGTACGCCCGTGCGCTGGATGAGCGCATCCTCACCCCTGCCTCGCTTCTGGAGGACTCGCCCCTGGACATGGCCCTTTCAAGGGGCATGTACTCTCCCAAGAACTTCGATAATCTCTTCAGGGGCCCGGTTTCAGTCCGGGTGGCCCTGGCCTCCTCCCTGAATATTCCGGCTGTGAGGGTTCTGGGGCTAGTGGGTGATGAGGCATATCTAAGTACGCTGCGTGCCCTGGGCTTAAAAGGTCTGGAAGAGCCTGGGGATTTCTTCGGCCCTTCCCTGGCCCTGGGAAGCCTGGATGTGAGCCTCCTGGAACTGGTCAATGCGTACCGTACACTGGCCAATGGTGGGGTTTGGGGGGAGTTGAGCCTGACCCCTGTGGGGGACTCTGGGACAGGGAGAAGAAGGGTCTTTTCCCAAGAAGCCGCTTTCTTGGTCTCCGACATCCTTTCGGACCGGCAGGCCAGAAGTGCCACCTTCGGCCTTGAGAACCCGCTTTCCACAAGGTTTTGGTCAGCTGTCAAGACCGGGACCAGCAAAGACATGCGTGACAACTGGTGTGTTGGGTACACCTCTTGTTACACCGTGGGGGTATGGGTGGGAAACTTCTCGGGCGAGCCCATGTGGAACGTAAGCGGGATCTCTGGGGCTGCCCCTGTTTGGGTGGAGATCATGAATCTACTGCACTCCGAAAAGAGATGCGATATCCCCATCCCACCTTCGGGGCTGGTGAAGAGAGAGGTGGCTTTTCCCAAAGAGATCGAGCCCCCGAGGCAGGAGTGGTTCCTGGCTGGGACCGAGCCCCATTCCAGGACGAGCCCCATGGGCCTTGGGGCCTCCAGGATCGGTTATCCGCCCACCGGGACCATCATGGCCGTGGATCCAGAGATTCCGGCAGGACAGCAAAAGGTCTTGTTCTGGGCCGAAGGGTTCCAAGAGGGTATGGGATGGAGGGTGGACGGGGAGCCCCTGCCCGGGGCGGGGAGGGGTGTGTTTTGGCCCGTGAGGGAAGGTGGGCACGTCCTTTCCCTCTTGGACAGGGACGGAAGCACCCTGGATCAGGTCTCCTTCTCGGTCAGGGGGGCCGTGACATGGAGAGACTCATGCTCAGATCATGGGGCCTCCGAGCGGCAATCCCCTTTGCCTTGATGCAACCAAAGGCACTGAGCCAGCGCCCGGCAAAGAGGTGGGCATTGCGTCCCAGGGCCCGCCCCCCTTGTGTTCCGGTCCCGCATCTCATAAGATAGGAAACACCGGTTTGGAACTCGCCAAAAGCCCGAGTCAACAAGGAGCGGACGGATGCTGTCTTTCATGCGAAGACATGCCAGGAGTTGGTTCATCAAGGTCCTGCTGGGGACCGTCATCGTGGTCTTCATCTTCTTCTATGGCTTCAACCTCTGGGAGCGCGAGGCGAGCGTGGTCGCATCCGTCAACGGGGTGAAGATAGGGCTCAGGGATTTCCGTTCCTATTACGAACGCATGCTCGAGGCCCAGAGGGCCCAAGGGGCCCAGTTGACGCCAGAGCAGCTCAGGCTCCTTAAGGAGGCCACCCTGGACACGCTGGTGGAGGAGATGCTCGTGGTGGAGGTGGGGGAGCGCTGGGGCCTGTCGGTGCCTGACGCCGAGCTCAGGGATTTCATAGTGGGCATACCCGCCTTTCAGGAGGATGGGCAGTTCTCCAACGAGCGCTTCCAGTTCTTCTTGCGCTCCCGGGGGGAGACCGAGGAGGGATTCGTCAAGTCCTTGCGTCGCCAGCTCCTGGTGCGGAAGGTGGAAGACCTCATAAGGGACTGTGCCAAGGTGAGGGACGAGGATGTCAAGACCATGCAGGACATCTACAACGACAGGGTCGTCTTGCGGTATGTAGTCCTCGGGCCCGCCCTCTTTTCCAAAGAGATCTCCCCGACCCAGGGGGAGATCGAGACCTATTTCAAGGAGCACCTGTCGGACTACCGGATCCCGGAGACGGCCAGGGTCCAGTACATGAGGTTCGACCCTGCGAGGTATTTGGACCAGGTGGAGGTCTCCGAAAGGGAGTTGGAGGAGCGCTACAGGGCCACCCAGGAGAGGTGGAAGGAGTCCAGGCAGGTCTTGGCGCGGCATATCCTGTTGCGCAGCACCGAGCAGGACGATCCCAAGGCCCGCATGACCGTCCTCCAGAAGGCCGAGGGCCTCCTGAAGCGGCTCAAGGACGGTGAGGACTTCGCCAAACTGGCCAAGGAGCACTCACAGGACTCGCAGACGGCCTCCAAGGGAGGCCTCCTGGGATGGAAGAGGCAAGGGGAGCTGCCAGAGGCATTGGACAAGGCCCTGTTCGAGGAGATGTCCCCGGGGCAGTTGAGCGAGCGCCCGGTGAAGAGCCCTGAGGGATTCCACCTACTCAAGCTGGACGAGGTCCGCTCCGAGAGGGTCAAACCCCTGGAGGAGGTCAAGGAGACCCTGCACAGGGAGCTAGTCAACGAGAAGGCCCGCGAGATGGCCTCGGAGACGGCCAAGAAGGCCTACATGGAGGTCTTCAAAGGGGGTGACTTCGAGGAGGTGGCCAAGCTATTCCATGCCTCCCTGGAGGAGCCCCCCCCTATACCCAAAGAGGGCTCCCTGAAAGGGTTGAAGGTGGGCGAGCCTTTCCGCAAGGCGGCATTCTCCCTGAAGGAGAAGGAGGACTTCAGCGAGGTCGTGGAAGAGCCCACCGGCTTCTCGATCATCCGGCTTCTGGAGAGGTCCCCCAGCAGGGATGCGCAGCTCCCGGAGGTGATGGACAGGGTGCGGGAAGACCTCAAGCGGATCAAAGGCACGCAGAGGGCGCAGGAGGAGGCAGAGAGGCTCGTGCAGGATCTCCGCTCAGGCAAGACGACCCTGGAGGAGGTGGCGAAGAAGCGAGGCTGGCCACTTTCCTCATCGCAACCAGCAAGCCGCATCGGCCCCCAACCGGGGCTCCCCGAGGGGATGCCACAGGCCGCCTTCGGCCTGCCTCAGGGGGAGAAGGTGCTGCCCCAACCCTTCCGACATGGTGATCGCTTCTTCGTGGCCGAGATAAAGGAGCGCCCGCCGGCAGACCCTGAGAGGCTGCACGAACAGAAGGCCCTCTTCCGATCCATTTTGCTCAACGACGAGAGGCAGCACCTGGTGCGAGGCTGGATCGAGTCCCTCAAGGCGCGTTCCGAGATACGCACCTTCAGCGCATACCAGGAGATGCTGTGACCGCCCCTTGCCCCTTTTCAATCCATGGAGTTGTCCTCTTCCACCGCACTGCGAACGATGGAATAGATGGAGGGAAGCCTGGAGGCGACGCGGTTCCAAGACGGGATCATCGTCCCCTCGGGGTCTTGCTGGCTCTGTCTCCACGCCGTCCATAGGAAGTCTCGGAAGTACCGGACCATGAGTTCCTCTTGGTGATAGTCGAAATCCAGGTCATTGGCCTCAGCGTCGTCGCCGTAAGCCTTCAGAAATACCAGGGCCTTCTGGTAGTAAGTCTGCTGGATCATGTCCACAAAGGCGTCATCCAGCACCACTCCGTGGGAACGCATGTAATTGAGGTAGAACTTGCCTATGTCAACGACCATGCGGTGGAGGCCCTTGCCCGCGTCGTCAGGGGAGAGGTCCTGGTGTTTGTGCTCGTAGTTGATGGCCAGATCTACCTGGCATATCTTTCTCGGCATCACCCGATGATAGACCTCGGCCAAGGTGCTGACCTCCAGACCCCAATCGTAGGCCACGTTTATTCCCCGCGCCAAGCGGGTCAGGAGGCTGCACTCGCCGGCTAGCGGGTACCTGAAGGCCCTTTGATACTGGAAGAATCGCTCCAAGACCGAGTGGCGTCGGTGGTGCATGATGTCGCCCAGGGCGCTCACCAAGGGAACGACGAAGAGGCGTGTCACCCGCCCTTTCATGGTTCGTTCCTCGAGGGATATGCGTGGGTAATAGCCCTTGCAGAACTCGAATTCGTTGTTGGGATTGGCCGTCGGCTCCAGCAGGCGCCCCAAGACCAGACGGTCGTAAGTGACTATGTCGCAGTCGTGAAGTCCTATGACCTGGCAGTCCTCTGTGGCGAAGACATAGCCCAAGGCCATCCACACCGACTGCCCCTTTCCAGGCATCCCTGTGGGTATGGAGCACTGCTGAAGCTGTTCCAAGATCCCCCTCGCCCGAGGCCCATCCACCCAGACCAGCTTGACATCTCGCTCATCCGTGAGGAGTCTCCGGAAATAATCCCTGGCCTCCCGGAACTGCTCCAAGTCCTGTGCGCCACCCAGGGCCACCACCACCCGGTGAAGGTAACGCACAGGCTCGATCTGCCCCAGGATGCGGTCCAACACCTGGTGTCCTTGGATTTCGTCCATCAGGCAGGGCAGCAGGAGACACATCCTCAGGTGACGAGAGTAGTCTTCGAGCTTCCTCTCCAGTCTCAGCAGGTACTGCTGGCGGTTGAAGGTCTCGTACAGGCCGTGTATGTTGGTTATTATCCCCTCTTGATGGAAGTCGGGCATCCGATACCTCCCTCTTCGAAGATGGCCCCTTGGATGCCGGCGTGCCTACCTGTGCGGCGAAGATATTAGGATGGATGCGTCATGTCAAGGTGCACGGCCGAAAAGGGGGAGACGTCAGCCTGAGGATCATCCCGATGCTTCGAGCGTGGGACCAGCAATTTGTCCGTGGGCGGCACCCATCCGTGGCCCTCAGCGAGGCCTCTGTGCATTTGAATTGGTGGGCAGTTCCGGCATATATTGTCGTGACACGGCCCTTTCTTGGGGGGAAGGGGTGAGATCGAGGCGCGATTCGAACAGTGTGCGCAGGAGGCAAGAGATGACGCCCAAGGGAGGCGCTCCTGGGACACGGAGAGGGGCACGAAAGGCGGCCCCGGATCCGGTTCTATATGACACCACCCTCCTCACAGAGGATGACATCTACCTCTTCAATCAGGGCAACCACTTCCGTCTGTACGAGAAGCTAGGTGCCCACATTGGGGAGGTCAAAGGGATTAAGGGGACCTTTTTCGCCGTCTGGGCCCCGGACGCAGAGGAGGTCTCTGTCATAGGGGACTTCAATGGCTGGCAGAGGTCTGTCCACCTCCTGAGGACTCGGGGCGGCTCCGGAATCTGGGAGGGTTTTTTGCCGGGGGTGGGGAAAGGGGAGAGGTACAAGTATCACGTCCGCTCCCGTTATCTCGGGTATCAGGCGGACAAGGGCGATCCCTTCGCCTCATACAATGAGGTCCCTCCCATGACCGCCTCTGTGGTGTGGGACCTGGATTACCATTGGGGGGACGGGGATTGGATGGCCACTCGCCGCGATCGCAACGCCCTGAGTGCCCCCATGAGCATCTACGAGGTCCACCTCGGCTCATGGATGCGGGTGCCAGAGGAGGGGAACCGCCCTTTGACCTATGTGGAGATGGCACCCAGACTGGCGGCATACGTGAGGGAGATGGGGTTCACCCACGTGGAGTTCATGCCAGTGATGGAGCACCCGTTCTACGGTTCATGGGGGTATCAGACCACGGGCTATTTCGCCCCGAGCAGCAGGTATGGGACGCCGCAGGATTTCATGTACCTGGTTGACCTCCTGCACCAGAACGGCATAGGGGTGATCCTGGACTGGGTCCCGTCCCATTTCCCCACCGATGAGTACGCCCTTGGCTTCTTCGACGGCACCCACCTCTACGAGCACGCAGACCTGCGCAAGGGGTTGCACCCCGACTGGGACAGCTTCATCTTCAACTATGGGCGCAACGAGGTCCGCAGCTTCCTCATAAGCAGCGCCCTGTTCTGGCTCGGGGTTTACCACGCTGATGGCCTGCGGGTGGACGCGGTGGCCTCCATGCTCTATCTGGATTACGGGCGAAAGGAGGGCGAATGGATCCCCAATGAGTTCGGGGGAAAGGAAAACCTGGACGCCATATCCTTTCTTCGCAGGTTGAACGAGGAGATCTACCGCAACTACCCCGACGTCCAGACCATCGCAGAGGAATCCACGGCCTGGCCCATGGTCTCCAGGCCCGTTTACGTTGGTGGTCTAGGTTTCGGCCTGAAGTGGGACATGGGCTGGATGCACGACACCCTGGAGTACATGGCCAAGGAGCCGATCCACAGGAAATATCACCACAGGAATCTCACCTTCCGGATGCTGTACGCCTTCCATGAGAACTTCGTCCTGCCCCTGTCCCACGACGAGGTAGTCTACGGGAAGGGTTCCCTCCTAAGGAAGATGCCTGGGGACGACTGGCAGAGATTCGCCAACCTGAGGCTGCTTTTGGGATACATGTATGCCCAGCCAGGAAAGAAGCTCCTCTTCATGGGAGGAGAGTTCGGCCAGTGGTCCGAATGGTATCACGAGACGAGCCTTGAGTGGCACCTCCTGGAGCTCCCCCCTCACGCCTCGTTGCGCAGGTGGGTCCAGGACCTGAATCGCCTGTACAGGGGAGAGCCGGCCCTTCACGAGCTTGACTTCGATCCTGCGGGCTTCGAGTGGGTGGACTGCAACGACATCGACCAGAGCACGGTCAGCCTCATCCGCAAGGCCCGCTCCCGGGGTGGGCCCATCCTGGTCGTTTGCAACTTCACCCCGGTGCCCAGGGAGAACTACAAGGTGGGGGTTCCCTTCGGGGGCTACTGGGTGGAACTGCTCAACAGCGACGCCGTGGAATACGGAGGGAGCGGATGGGGCAACATGGGAGGGGCAGAGGCGACGCCTACGCCGTGTCACGGCCGCCCCTTTTCCCTTAGCCTCGCCCTCCCCCCTCTGGCGGCCTTGTTCCTCAAGCCTTCCGGTTGGAGCGAGGGGGCTTAGGTGGTCGGACGGCCTGCAACGAATGCCGAGGGGGCCTGGAAGAGCTCACGCGAGAAGGAGCCCCAGCAGAAGAAGTGGCACGTCCAAGCGACGGCGCGAGCCCTTTTGTTGTATCATGGCCACTTGGAGTTGACCCTACTTGCCGAGGGCAAAGGGAACCGTATGAAAGGGATGGTGGGACATGCTCTCTCTCATGAAGAGATATGAAAGGACGATGATCATGATCCTCATCGTGATGATGGGGGTTGTGTTGGCCCTATCCGTAATCGACCTCGGCTGGATAATAGCGAAGGACATCCTCGAATCGCACTTCTTGGTGTTGAGCATAGACCAGCTCCTGGAGCTCTTTGGGTTTTTCTTGCTCGTCTTGATCGGACTCGAGCTCTTGGAGACCGTGATGAGGACCTACATAACCCAAGGCCAGCCTCATTATGAGGTGGTCTTGACCGTGGCGATCATAGCGGTTGCCCGCAAGGTCATCATCATGGACGTCAAACAGGTGGACCCTTTTGTGCTGATGGGGATCGCCGCCCTCGTGGCAGGGCTTACCGTTGGGTATTTCTTCATGAAGAAGAGCCATACCTTCGACCGGGGATAGGCCCTTTGCGGTGCGCGGTGGCACGGCCATGCGGCCACATGTTCAAGGGCACTCCCACTTCTCGGCCCGTGGGATGGAGTTGTCCGTTCGGTCCCTGGGGGCGGGCCAGATATCCAAGGCTTGAATCGTGGACCGAGGAGGTTAGCTGATGGAGGAACTGTTTTGCAGACATTGCCACCAGATCCCGGCGGAAGAGGCCGCCGCGCTCCTGGAGACGGATTTGGGCAGGGGGCTGTCCCTGTTCGAGGTCAAGCACCGACAGGAGTACTTCGGTCCCAATTTGGTCAGCGCGCGAAAAGGCAGGGGCTGGCTGATGCGGTTCTTTCTTCAGTTCCACCAACCGCTCGTCTACATACTGCTTCTGGCCTCGCTGGTGACTGTCCTTCTGGAGGAATGGGTCGACGCCCTGGTCATACTGGGCGTGGTCCTGGTCAACGCCGTGGTGGGGTTCGTGCAGGAATCCAAGGCAGAGAGGGCCCTGGAGTCCCTCAAGGAGATGGTGAGCACTGAGGCGACGGTCATCCGGGATGGAAGGAGGCTACGTGTCCCCTCAGCCGAGCTCGTCCCGGGGGATCTGGTCGTGCTCCAGTCCGGGGACAGGGTCCCCGCGGACATGCGTCTCCACCAGGTCAGGGAACTCCAGGTGGACGAGTCAGCGTTGACGGGCGAGTCGGTGCCGGTAGAGAAGACCTCCGCGGTCTTGGCCCCGGACACGGTGCTCGCCGACAGGCGAAACATGGCCTATGCCGGCACCATGGTCACATCCGGGCAGGCCCACGGCATCGTCATAGCCACAGGGGACCACACCGAGGCAGGCCGAATCTCCAAGCTCATATCAGAGACGGAGAGCTTGGCCACCCCGTTGACGAGGAAGATCTCCTCCTTCAGCAAGCTGCTCCTCGTCGTGATACTCCTGCTGGCAGGGGTGACATTCCTCGTGGGCTGGATGAGAGGAGAGTCTGCCCTGGAGATGTTCAAGGCGGCCGTGGCCCTCGCCGTGGGGGCCATACCAGAGGGGCTCCCAGCGGCCATGACCATCACCTTGGCCATCGGGGTGAAGCGGATGGCCCGCAGGAGGGCCATCATCAGGAAGCTCCCCGCGGTGGAGACACTGGGGAGCACTACCGTCATATGCTCCGACAAGACAGGCACACTCACAGAGAACCAGATGACCGTGCAGGAGATCTGGGCCGGCGGTCTGCGCTACAGCGTGACCGGGAGCGGTTACGACCCTGAGGGCCGGATCCTACAGAACGGTGATCAGGTGAGGGCTGCCTCGGCCCCTGCCCTCCTGCAGTGTCTGACAGCAGGGCTTCTTTGCAACGAATCGCAGCTCCAGAGGACCGACGGGCGTTGGACGATACAGGGCGATCCGACGGAGGGGGCACTCATAGTGGCTGCACACAAGGGTGGCCTTGGGGATACGGATTTCATGGAAAGCCTTCCCCGCTTGGACATCATACCCTTCGAGTCTGACCGTCAGTACATGGCGACCCTCCACCGCCACCCCACCGGGCAGGAGACCGTCATATACGTGAAGGGGGCGGTGGAGAGGGTCCTGGGGCGCTGCTCCCAGGAGATGGGCCGCGACGGGTCGGCGCAACCGCTGGACAAGGCCTCGGCCCTGAAGGCTGCGGAAGAGATGGCACGCCACGGGCTTCGTGTGCTCGCCTTCGCCATGAAGGGGTGCGCGGACTGTCACGTCAAGTTCGGTCACCAGGACGTGGCCTCGGATCTGACCTTTCTCGGTCTCCAGGGGATGATCGACCCGCCTCGGCAGGAGGTGATCCCCGCGATCCAAGAGTGCAAGGGCGCAGGGATAAGGGTCAAGATGATAACTGGTGACCATGCCCTGACGGCCTCTGCCATAGCCAGGGAGATCGGGCTCGGGGATTCGGAAGAAGACCCTGGTCCTGTTGCCGTCACAGGGGCTGAACTCCACGGTTTGACGGACCATGAGCTCGTGGAGGTGGCGGATCGCGTCTCGGTCTTCGCCCGCGTGGCCCCGGAGCAGAAGTTGAGACTGGTGGAGGCCCTGCAGGAAAAGGGTCAGATCGTGGCCATGACAGGCGATGGAGTCAACGATGCACCTGCCTTGAAGAAGGCCGACATCGGCATCGCCATGGGCATCACCGGAACGGACGTGGCCAAGGAGACAGCGGACATGGTCCTGACGGACGACAATTTCGCCACCATCGTGGCGGCCGTGGAGGAGGGGCGCAGGCTCTTCGACAACCTCATCAAGTTCCTGACCTGGACCCTTCCTACCAACGGCGGCGAGGGGCTGGTCATCCTGGCCGCTGTCTTCGCCGGTGTGGCCCTCCCAATACTGCCCGTGCAGATACTCTGGATAAACATGACCACCGCTGTCCTCCTGGGTCTCATGCTCGCCTTCGAGCCCATGGAGCCAGACCTGATGACGAGGCCTCCCAGGGACCCCAAGGGGTCGATCCTTTCAGGGCAGCTCCTGTGGCGCGTGGCCCTGGTGAGTGCCATACTCCTGGCCGGGGCCTTTGGGCTCTTCGTGCTGGAGAAGAGGCTCGGGGCCACAGTCGCAGAGGCGCGCACCGTCGCCGTCAACGTCTTCGTGCTCGTGGAGCTCCTCTATCTCTTCAATTGTCGTTCCCTCACGAGGTCCATGTGGGGGATCGGGCCCTTTTCCAACCCGTGGGTCATAGGGGGAAGCGTGGCCATGCTCGCGGTCCAGCTCCTCTTCACATATGCCCCCTTCATGAACGTCATCTTCCACTCGACCCCCATAGGGATGGGCCCCTGGGTGAGGATAGTCCTCGTGGCCTTGGCGGGTTACCTCATCGTCGAGGCGGAGAAGGGGATTCGGAGGGCGCTTTCAGCCAAGAAGGCCATGGCCGCCCTGAGGTGAGAAGGTGGGTGTGCCCTTTCTCAACGAAGTGCTCATCATATTCGGCCTGTCCATAGCGGTCATCTTCGCCTGCCACAGGCTCAAGGTGCCGACGTTAGTGGGCTTTCTCCTGACGGGCCTGCTGGCAGGGCCGCACGGACTCGGGTTGGTGAGGGCGGTCCATGAGGTGGAGGTCCTGGCCGACATCGGGGTCGTGCTCCTTTTGTTCACCATTGGCATCGAGTTCTCATTCAAGAACCTGCTTCGGATCAAGAAGGCAGCGCTCATGGGCGGCTTCGCCCAGGTGGGCATGACCGTGGCGGCCATCGCCTCGCTGAGCCGGGTTGCGGGGCACGAGCTCGGTCCGTCCATCTTCTTCGGTTTTCTCGTCTCGCTGAGCAGCACAGCCATCGTCCTCAGGCTCATGCAGGAAAGGGGAGAGGTGGACAGCCCCCACGGGAGGACGGCCTTCGGGATCCTGATCTTTCAGGATATCGTCGCGGTCCCGATGATGCTCATCACCCCCCTCCTGGCAGGGGGGCGGGGCGAGGCAGGGCCCTCTCTTTTGATCCTGCTGGCAGAGGCCGCGGCCATAGTGGTCATGGTCTTGGTTTCGGCCAAGTGGGTCGTTCCTTGGTCCCTATACCAAGTGGCCAGGACCAAGAGCAGGGAGCTCTTCCTCCTGAGCGTGCTGGCCATGTGCATGGCCGTGGCCTGGCTCACTTCGACCCTGGGTCTGTCCCTCGCCCTTGGGGCATTCTTGGCAGGCCTCATCATATCGGAGTCGGAGTACAGCCATCAGACCCTCGGCAACATCCTGCCATTCCGGGACGTGTTCACGAGTTTCTTCTTCGTCTCCGTGGGGATGCTCCTGGACGTGCGCTATCTGTTCCACCAGCCAGGCTCGATCCTCCTCATGGCCCTTGGGTTGCTGCTCCTCAAGGCCGTGATAGCCTGCTTCACCACGGGCCTCATGGGGTTCCCCATCCGCACCATCATCTTGGCAGGAGTGGCCCTGAGCCAGGTGGGGGAGTTCTCCTTCATCCTGTCCAGGGCCGGGCTGAGGCAGGGCCTCATCGGCGAGGAGATGTATCCCATGTTCCTCGCGGTATCCGTCCTCACCATGGCGGCAACCCCTTTGGTCATGGCCCTCGCCCCTGCAATGGCGGAGGCCATCTCCCGTCTGCCCATGCCCTCCAGGCTCAAGTCCGGACTGGGCCCTGTGCAGGGAGAGGCCTTCAGAGGCTTGAAGGACCACCTCGTGATCATAGGCTTTGGGGTCAACGGGAGGAACCTGGCCAGGGCGGCCAAGTCCGTCGGTATCCCTTACGCGGTCATAGAGATAAACCCGGAGACGGCCAGGGTCGAGAGGGGCAGGGGAGAGCCGATGATCTACGGTGACGCCACCCAGGAGCCGGTGCTCCGCCACGCCCATGTAGGGGAGGCGAGGACCGTGGTGGTGGCCATAAACGACCCGGCGGCGACCCGAAGGATCACAGAGATGGTCCGAAGGTTGGCACCCAGCGCGCATCTCATCGTCCGCACCCGGTACATCCAGGAGATGAAACCGCTTCATGACCTGGGCGCTGACGAGGTCATCCCGGAGGAGTTCGAGACCTCTGTGGAGATCTTCGCCAGGGTGATGAAGCACTACCTGATACCCAGGGACGAGATCGAAAGGCTTATCATGGAGGTGCGCTCAGGGGGTTACGAGATGTTCAGGAACCTGGCCCTGGACCCCTCGAGCATCTGCGACCTGGACCATTACCTGCACGGAATCGAGATAAGCACCCTAAGGGTGGGGGGGGCCTCGCCGGCCGCTGGGAGGTCTCTCGCCGAGATGGAGCTGCGCAAGAGACACGGGGTCACGGTGGTGGCCATCCGAAGGGGAGATGAGATGCTGGTGGACCCGGACGCCGACGAGAGGATAATGGCCAATGACATCCTCGTCGTCCTCGGGGCCCCCGAACGGCTCGCTGCGGCCCTCCCCTTGTTCGGATTCGAAGCCTCCCAAGGCCGGGATCACTCAAAGGCCATGAGCAGCTGAGCCTCGAGACAAGCCCTTCTCTTGCCACGGTCCGGTATCCCCCAGGGCGGATGTCTGCCATGGCTTGGCTCACTCCATCTGGCCCGGGGGAGCCCTCCTAGCGATTTCTCTCGTGGATGATGCGCAGCCCCTCCAGTGTGAGGAGCTCGTCCACCGCCTCGATGGTGGCGGAGTCAGGGGCGATGAGGGATGCGAGCCCACCGGTGGCGATCACCCTGGTGTCCCCTTCACCGTGATGGGCCTTGAGGCGTTGGACGATGCCGTCCACCAAGCTCACGTACCCGTGATAGAGCCCTGATTGGATGGAGCTGATGGTGTCCTTCCCTAGGACGCTCTTGGGCTTCGTGAACTCCACCTTGGGGAGCTTCGATGCCCTGAGAAACAGGGCCTCGCTGGAGATCATCACCCCAGGGGCTATGACCCCACCGAGGTACTCCCCCCTCGGGGATATCATGTCGAAGGTGGTGGCGGTGCCGAAGTCCACCACGATGACGCCCTGGCGATATCTCTCGTAGGCAGCTATGGCATTGACTATGCGGTCTGCCCCCACCTCCTTGGGGTTGTCGTAGAGGATGGGCATCCCGGTCCTGATGCCGGGGCCGACCACAAGGGGATCCAGGCCGAAGTAACGGGTGCAGAGCTCGTTGAGGACCCGCACCAGCGGAGGGACCACACAAGAGATCACTATGGAGTCCACCCGACGGGGCTCAAGCCCCGCCCACCGGAAGAGGCTCCAGATGAGGACCCCGACCTCATCGGCGGTCTGTTCGTGGAGGGTCCTGATCCTCCAGTGGTTCAGGAGGGCCTTGTCCTCGTACACCCCCAGGACGGTGTTGGTGTTGCCCACATCCACCACGAAGAGCATCTATCTCCCCTTCCTCGACCCGTTGGTCCTTTCTCAGTGGTAAGCGGCCCGTAGGGGAAAGACACCCGCTTCCAACGGATGCAAGACCTACCTCTGTCTTGACCTCACCCCGGTCTCGACGGCGCCCTCACCCCCCCATCGCGGCTGTTATCCTCTCCATCCCCTGTTGGAGCTTGGCCTTCTTGCGTTCCAACTCGATGCCCTTGATGCGCACCTTTTCCACCACCTCAGGCGGTGCCTTGCGGATGAAATCCTCGTTGGAGAGCTTCCTCAGGGCGGCGCTCAGCTCCCTGTCCACCTCCACCATCTCCTTCTCCAACCTTTGCCTCTCCTTGGCCAGGTCCAGCACGCCCTCCAAGGGGAGGTAGATCTCCACCTGGTCCACCAGTGTGTACACGGCCTTTGGGGGACGAAGGGCGCTCGCCTCCACCCGGAGCCGTTCCACCCTGGCCAGGACCTCGATGGTGGAGGCGTGCCTGCGCAGGACCTCCTCCATCTGCTGAGGCGGGATGAGCACGGCCTTGACCTTGGTGCCCGGTGGGACCCCGAGTTCGGCCCTCAGGTTGCGGATGCCACCTACGACCTGCTGGACGAGGGCCACCTCCTCCTCTGCCTCCGGGTCCTGGAAGGATGACTCGGCAATGGGGAATCGGGCCTTCATCAGGGAACCATCGGTGCCGGGGATCGCCTGCCAGATCTCCTCTGTCACGAAAGGGCAGAAGGGATGGAGCAGCTTGAGAGTCTCGGTCAAGATGGCGAGGGCCACACCCTGAGCCCGCCTCTTATCTTCAGGAGAGTCCGACTGGTAGAGGTCCGGTTTGACCCACTCCAGATACCAATCGCAGTACTCATGCCACAGGAACTGGTATATGACCCCGGCCGCATCATTGAAACGATAGGACTCCAGGTGCTCCCGGACCTGCTGGACGGTCCTGGTGAGCCTGCTCCAGATCCATCGATCCGCCACCTTCAACCCACCGTCGCGGGGGCTCCTCCGGGCCACTGGCCCTTCCTCCAGGTTCATGAGCACGAACCTGGCCGCGTTCCAGAGCTTGTTGAGGAAGTTCCTGTACCCCTCGATCCTCTCCGTGGAGAGTCTTATGTCCCTGCCCTGGGCGGCGAACGCAGCCAGGGCGAAGCGGAAGGCATCCGCCCCGTATTCTTCTATCACCTCCAGGGGGTCGATGACGTTTCCCAGGGACTTGCTCATCTTCCTGCCTTCTATGTCGCGGACAAGGGCGTGGATGTAGACCTCCCTGAACGGGACATCTCCCATGAACTTCAGCCCCATCATCAGCATGCGCGCGACCCAGAACGTGAGGATGTCGAAGCCCGTGACGAGGAGGGATGTGGGATAGAAGAGATCGAGCTCGGGCTTCTTGTCCGGCCACCCCAAGGTGGAGAACGGCCATAGGGCCGAGCTGAACCAGGTGTCCAGGACGTCGTCCTCCTGCTCCAGGTTGCTGCCTCCGCACGAGACGCACGAGACAGGGTCCTCAGAGGCCACGGTGATCCCCCTGCATTCGAGACAATACCAGGCCGGGATCCTGTGCCCCCACCAGATCTGACGCGAGATGCACCAATCCCTGATGTTCTCCATCCAGGCGAAGTAGTCGTTTTCCCACTTCTTGGGGATGATGCGTGTGCGGCCATCCCTCACGGCCTTTATGGCCTCCTCTGCCAGAGGTTTCACCCTGACGAACCACTGCTCGGACAGGGTCGGTTCCACCATGGTCCTACACCGTTGGCAGTGGCCCACCATGTGGTGATAGGGTTCTATCCTCTCCAGCAGGCCCTGCGCCCTCAGGTCATCCACTATGCGCTGGCGGCATGCCTCCCTGTCCAGGCCCGCATAGATCCCGGCCTGTTCGTTCATGACACCGGCATCGTCTATGACACGGACCTTTTCCAGGCAGTGTCGAATACCGATATCGAAGTCATTGGGGTCGTGGGCAGGGGTGATCTTGAGGGCCCCTGTGCCGAAATCCGGCTGCACGTATTCATCGGCGACGATGGGGAGGCGTCTACCAACCAACGGCAGCAGACATGACCTTCCCACAAGGTGATGGTAGCGAGGGTCCCCGGGGTGGACTGCCACGGCTGTATCTCCCAGCATGGTCTCAGGGCGGGTCGTGGCCACGGTTATGAAACCGTCACCATTGGCCAGGGGATAGCGCACGTAATAGAGGCTGGCCGCGTGTTCCTGGTGCTCCACCTCCAGGTCGGACAGGGCAGTGGTGCATCGTGGGCACCAATTGATGATATAATGCCCCCGGTAGATGAGCCCCTCGTTGTAGAGCCTCACGAACACCTCTCGCACAGCCCTGGAGAGGCCTTCGTCCATGGTGAAGCGCTCCCGACTCCAGTCACAAGACGCCCCCAGCCGCTTGAGCTGGTGGATGATGAGCCCGCCCGAGGCCTCCTTCCACTCCCATACCCTCTGGATGAATCGTTCCCGGCCCAGGTCATGGCGCGAAAGGCCTTCCTCCGCGAGTTTCTTTTCGACCACGTTTTGGGTGGCGATGCCGGCATGATCCGTCCCGGGCATCCACAACACGTTGAAGCCGTCCATCCGCTTGTAGCGCACGCATATGTCCTGCAGGGTGTTGTTCAATGCGTGACCCATGTGCAGGGAGCCGGTCACATTGGGCGGAGGTATCACTATGGAGTAAGGGGGGGCCTGGCTTTCAGTATCAGCCCTGAATAGTCCGTTTTCCTCCCAGAAGGCATACCACTTGTCTTCGATGCCTCGAGGGTCATAGGTCTTGGGTAATCTCGTCGCCATGCCTTGGACTCCTGAAGCCAACTCCTTACCACACCGCCTCTGCGGGTGATCTCCTGAAAATGAAAGGGGGATTAGACTATGTAATCCCCCTTCGTTGCCCGGGGCCCTGAGGGAAGTACGGGAAGTCCTCTCCAGAAGGGATCAGGTCCTCACGCCCCTTCGGGACCGGACTTCCGACGCGCTATCTCCTCCATGATGATCTTCTCTGCGTGTTCCGTGGCGATACGGCGCGCAACCCTCTCCACTATGGGGGGGGCCAGGTCCGCGAGGATCTTCTCGACCATCTCGTGCAGGTTTCTCGATATCTCCCTTCGGACCCCCTCCTCGGAGAAGGGGTCGAACAGGCCGAAATCCTCCTCGGTCAGCTCTAGATGCAAGCCGGTCTCCAGATATGGGATCTCCTCTATGGCCACCTCCAGGAGGAGGCCTTCGTCCCAGACCTCGGCCACGGCCTTCTCTGCCTCCACGCTGGCGATCTCCTCCTCGAGCCCAACCTCTTCCAGGAGCCCGACATCAGATGGAGGCGCCTTCCGGATTACCTGGGCAGCGGCCAACGCGGCCGTCTCCACCCGCGGAGGCCCCTGGACCTCTGGCGGCTCCACCAGGAGTTCGGCGACGGCCTCCTCGGTCTCAAGGACGGCCTCGGCACCGAGCTCCTCGGCCTCCTGTATCCCAGTGTCGATGAGCTCGGCGCCTTTGAGGGGCCCCAGTTCCTGGGCCTCTTCGATCTCCCCCTCCATAGGTACCTCGCCCAACGTCTCCCAATCGATGGAGGTCTCGGCCAAGGTCTCTTCCTCCTCGGCCAGGGTCAGTTCCTCCCCTAGGATCATCTCCTCCTCGTCCAGCGTAGGGCCTTCCTCTGCCTCTGCCGTACCGACAGCTAGGCCGGCCTCAGGGGTCTCCAGGAC
>FWPV01006179.1_pt1 | contig 23127 bp, 6 predicted proteins | sample 2228371 | NCBI WGS metagenome assembly FWPV01 (sample SAMEA103939776, study PRJEB20133) | metagenome | reverse complement strand
CTTCATGGTCTTTGCCGTTAAAGATATAGGTTCGTGGAGACAGTATCTATTGACTCACACAAATTCACTCCGTGCACTCCGTGTTCTCCGTAGTTTTTATTTTGATTCTTGGTTTATGGATAGTGTATTATGTAAAGTAATAGTCGAAAAGATATGTTTTATAATTTCTTCGTGGTCTTCGTGCCCTTCGTGGTTAAAAAAAAGATATTGATCTTGCCGAATAGTATCCGGATATATTTCTCTGCGGTGTTTTTTTCTCTTCATTTCTCAGCGTTCTCTGCGTTTTATTTATTATTGATTATGATATGGTTTGTGAATATAAACTATTGGTTGACTGAAATGATATACAATAACAGTAAATAAAGTCATTATCTTACAAACCCGACAGGTTTTGGCAAATAGGATTTTCATAATGCAACGCGTTTAAATATCCATTATAAACAACAAGGAGTTAAGCCTTCCAAAAATAAATCATGCCAATGGGAGAAATGTTGTTCTAATGCATAAAATGAGATTATTGATATCAAAACGCCAACCCCACAAAAACGGCGTAGAGAAATATCTGCCGCATTATTATCCATTGCATTTCTCCCGACTTTGAAAACTGCTCTCCTGCCGTTTTTAATATACTTAACATCATATACTTCTTTCAACGGTAACAATTAATGTTAAAAAATCACTAATTTTCATTACTAATTTTGAATTTTTATATATAATATTAATTGGAAGCTTATTCAAAAAGTAATTACCGGCCCGATTTTAGATCCTTTCGGGGGGTGTGAGGGCTTGGGAGGGGCGTAGAGACGGCAATGCGTGATAAATATATGCTAAAAGAGGATAGAAGGTAGATTGCTATATTTTCATGAAAATGCAGTGCACCGGCGTCGTGGAATGATGTTTATTCTTTACAAAATAGCAAGGTCGCCGAAAAAAATTCCGGGCTTTTTTATTGCGATTATGCTCATTTCCGCATTAGCCGAATCTCTTAACGCTCAGATAATAATAAACGAATTCATGGCCAATAACCGTTCGGTTTTTCCCGACGTCTGGGACTACGACGATTTTTCGGACTGGATCGAGCTGCACAACACCGCGGATACGGCCGTAAGTCTTGACGGATATTTTCTTACCGACAACTTAAATAATCCTACCAAATGGCCTATTCCAAAAGAGACGACAGTTCCTGCAAAGGGTTTTTTTGTCCTCAGGGCGGACGGGTTCGATGACGTCCCGGGCTCGGTCAGAATACGCGATTCATATCCGTGGACCGATACTTTTACCACAATCCGTTACCATACGAATTTCAAATTAGACGCCGATGGAGAAGAGATAGGTCTTTTCAGATTATTGAACGGAAAAATACAAAGGGTTGATTCGGTGATTTTTTCGGTCCAGCCGGTCGATGTTTCGATGGGGAGACGGCCGTCAGACATATCGGGCGGATGGTATTATTTCGACCTACCTACGCCCGGCGCCGCCAATTCCGGCGACGCGAAATCGACCGAAAAACGTTGCGGAGAGGTGACTTTCAATCCTCCGGGAGGATTTTATCAGTATCCTCAGACCGTATCTCTTGCCGCCGGCGGAGGCGGGGAGATTTACTATACTCTCGACTGCGAAATGCCCTCTGTAAAGTCGTTGAAATACGAGGCTCCAATTACTGTCGGTAAATCGACCGTCATACGTGCGCGCTGCATCGATCCGAACCGGCTGGCGGGGCCTGTTGCAACACATACCTACTTTATCGGCGAGAAGCAACGGTATCTTATGACGGTATCAGTAACCACGGCTTTATCCTTTCTGTACGACAGTCTGACCGGTATTTTCAGAAACAGTCTGAAAAACCGCGAGTTTCCGGTTGCGCTTGAGTTCTTTTCGGAAGACGGCGTACAGGCGGTAAACGTCAATGCCGGTATGTCGCTCGGCAGCCTGAGTAACTTTAAACTTCCGCAGAAACCGCTTCAGATAAAACTTAGCGACGATTACGGCGACGATTATATATGGTACCGTTTTTTCAGTAAGCCTATAGCTTGTCACCGGCGTCTGCGTCTCAGACAGGGAGGAGACGCATGGGCCACAAATTTAATAGCCGACGGAATGATGGAAAGCGTCTTTAACGGACAGATGGAACTCGGGGTTCAGGCATACCGGCCGGTTGTTGTTTTTGTCAATGGACAATACTACGGTATCGAAGATCTTCGTGAACAGTTCGACGATCAGTATTTTATCAACAACTACGCCATAGACCCCACAACCAAAAACGAAGTGCGCACCACGCTGCTAAAGCCGGACAGCGGCTCTTCCGGCCGTATGGCGCTCAACGAAGGATGGGAAACGGTAAGCGGCGAATGGAAGAGCTTCGGGGAACTGATGGGTCTTGTTACCTCGGGAGATATAAATGATTCGGTCAGATATGAGCAGGTTAAACAGGTCGTCGATATTAACAGTTGTATAGACTTCTTCTGCGCGGTTTCTTTCTGCTGCCAGACCACATGGACACATAATCAGGATTTGTGGGAATCGGATAGAACACCATGGAGGTGGCTTGCCGCGGATTTCGACCGTGCTTTCGATATAAAAAACGTAAATCTCAATATGTTTACCAACCGAACCTATGGAATAATACCCCGCGATACGCTTTTTACCGCTCTTATAGGCATCAAAGAATTCAAAAACCATTTTCTGCAACGGTTTGCCGCTCATCTTAACAGTACGTTCAGACCTGAACGTCTTATTTCAATTATCGACAGCCTACGCTCACTGATTCTTCCCGAAATGGCGGATCATGCCGCTCTGTGGGGGCCCCAGGAAGGTATAAAATCGGTCGAATACTGGGAGTCGCAACTTGATAATATGAAAACATTCGCCGCCCAGAGGGGTAATTATATCTTCAGACATCTGACGACTGAACCTTTTAGTGCACAGGGAACCGCCAAACTTACAATCGAATTGTCAAATAAGAATCAGGGAACAATTTTTATCAACGACGTCCCGATGTGCAGAGGGCTCGACACACTTACCTTTTTTGCCGGCATACCCCTGCGGCTCAAAGCCGTTCCAAATCCGGGCTTCATATTCACAGGATGGGAAAACATATCGTCATCGGATACCGTTACGGTAACCATTACAAAGTCAACTTCAATAAAGGCTGGATTTGACAGATCAGAACATTATCAGGCGCCCCTGAAAATAGAAGGCGTCGTTCTTCTCGATAAAACCGACGCGCCTTATGCGGCAGCCGGAGATATTATTGTAGAGACGGACGGAACGCTTGCTGTCGAAAATGGCGTTACGCTGCTTATGCCTCAGAATGCATGCATATATGTAAGAGGCAGATTCTCCGTAAACGGCACTCCTGATGCGCCGGTAAAAATAAAGGAGAATGCAGAAAGCGGCGCAACATGCTGGGGCGCGATCAATTTCGAAAATTCCAGGTCCGAAAACCGGATCGCCTGGGCCGAGATAAGCGGAACTACAAACGGACACGATCCTTTGAACGAAAGAGCCGGTATCAACGGAAATAATTCGGATATTTATATCGACCACCTTACCATGCATAATGTGATATATCCGATGTATTTCGAACACGGAAAGATTTCGGTGACCAATTCATCAATCACTGTTGACCATATCTGTAACGGAGCAATCCATATAGGCAGAGGAACCGCATTGCTTGAAAACAATACCATTATCAGCACCGGCGTAACCATCAATACCGACGCTATCGACATAAAGGGCGTTGACAACTGCATTATCCGCGGAAATCGTATTTACAATTTCAACGGTTTGAACAGCGACGCTGTGGATCTGGGCGAAGAAGCAAAAAATGTCCTTATCGAAAAAAACATAATCTACGGGAGTCGCGACAAAGGCATTTCGGTCGGAGGCGCATCGAATGCTGTCATCAGAAACAATATAATTGCGGAATGCGATATGGGGGTGGGCGTCAAGGACGAGGGGTCGTGGGCGGACATAGATCACACGACATTCGTCCGCAACCGTATAGCGGTTGCCGTTTACTCTAAAGAAATCGGGAGAGGAAGCGGAGGAGCTGCGGTTAAGAACAGCATCCTCTCGTCATCTAAAGGAAGATCGTACTATGCAGACCGGTATTCATCGATCTCCTTCAACTATTGCCTTTCCGATATCGATATTCTGCCCGGAACCGGCAACTTATGCGCTGATCCTTCGTTTATTGAACCCTTAAAGAACAATTTCCAGATTGCAAATAATTCGCCCTGTATCGACGCCGGAGATCCTGCTTCCGCAAAAGACCCCGACGGCTCGGTCACCGACATAGGTGCGCAGTATATATTCGACGGTCGCGACTTCCCCGAACACATCGCACCTTCTGTAGTATTCCCGCAGGTCATAATAAATGAAATAATGTACAATTCTCATTCCGATTTTAAAAGCGGCGACTGGATCGAACTCTACAATCCTTCCGCTACCGCGTTGGCGGTCGGCGGATGGCGCATTACCGACGGCCGCGATCCGGGGACTGTCGTTCCTGACGACGATATATCCGACGACAGTGCATTTACCTTCCCAGAGGGCGCCGTCATTCCGGCCGACGGCTATCTCGTTGTCGCCGAGGACAAAACATTGTTTACAAAAGCATATCCTTCGGTAAAGGGTTGTATAGGCAACCTGTCTTTCGGATTAAAGGCCGGAGAAACGGTTTCGCTGCTGGATTGCGACAACAGGCCCGTAAGCTTCGTTTCTTTCGGAAGCAACCATCCCTGGCCGGTCAGAGCCGACGGCAAAGGTTCAAGCCTCGAACTTGTCTCAAGTAAAGCCCTTAACTATCACCCCCTGAACTGGAAAGCTTCCGAAATATGGGGCGGCACTCCCGGAGCAGTGAATTCGGTAAAAGCGACCGCTTTAGCCGTATTGCCTTTACATTATATTCTCTACCAAAACATTCCTAATCCCTGCAGAAAATATTCAATCATACGATTTTCTCTTCCCGTAAACGGTCGCGTGAAGATAACGCTTCATTCTCTTTCCGGGAAGCTCGTCGAAACTATTACAAACAAACCTTTCTCTGCGGGAAAACACTCTTTAACGGTAAATGTCGAGAAATATGCAGGGGGGATATATCTTTACCGTATGGAAACAAATAATTTCATAGAAACAAGAAGAATGAGTATATATTAAAGGTCGGAAATAAAAACCAATAAAAATCCCCGCCTTTCAACTTACCCATTCAGTAGAGTTGCGCGGCGGGGATTGAAATCACGACCTGACGATTTTTACTCTTTTAACGCAGCCAGGCTTTTTTCCAAAAGCCATTTAACATAAAGGAAATTATGAATTCCGCGGCTTTCGTCTTCGGCGGCCATTAGGTAGTTACAGCATGCGCCCGCTACTTTCTTAGATTCCGATCTGCCGGCAGCGCCGGGAACAAGCGAAACGCCGATTACGGCGCTCGAGTCTTTCTTTAAGATTTTTCGCACTACCAGAGTATCGCGTAATTCCAGCATTAGCGTATTGACCGCGGCTTTAACCGTATCGATATTACCGATAGACAGTATGGCTGCGGTAACGACCGCTTTCGACGGCTTGAATGTATGGTTTTTACCGTCAAGCACGTTTACATGGCACTGTATGCAACCATTGGTAAGAACTGCCGCTGGAATTGTGGTGGGCCTTCCGCCTGTGTCGAGAATAGACTCACATCCTCCGCGTCCTATTAGAACCGAAACCTGAGGACCGTAATGCGATCCGAACCGGTTGGTTACCTTGATGGAGTCGCCCGTTGCAGTATCGACCGGATTGATCGACAATGCCTGATGGCAATTTACACAGAGATTCCCTTTTCCCATGTTGGCAATCGTGTCCGTAGGTTTTACGTAACAGGGAACCTTTGAAACTGTAGAAAGCACCCAATCGGTCGATTCGAAGTTTGTATGAATCTTGTGACAGGCCCGGCAATTGATGGTGGTCATGTTCAGGGTATCTATGGCGCTCTTCGGTTGTCCCCTAATAATTTGAGTAACAAATCCGTTGCCGCTGTGGCACCTCGTGCAAGTGGATTTGCCTCCGGTGCTTGCAAAACCCTTGCCAAGAACACAACGTTTTAAAGAAGCCCGAGGCATTTCAACGCGGTCCGGCCGAGACCGGCGTACGTTCTCGGATCGTCGAAAGCTGAGGGTATAAACTTTCGTGACGATGCTCGCCCGGACGCCGGTTGTGGGGGTTGGGTTAGTGAGGTGTATTCAGAGTCTTATACGGTGCGCATCTTTTCCGTTTTTCTGGAACCGCTCCAGCCATCCGCAGAATTGCAGTCGAGCCTGCGGCTGAAGATGAGGTGTATTCATCCAGATCGAACATGGCGAATAATTTTCCGGAAATGCTTTACACGAGGGTTTTTGTCGATTGGTGAAACCGCCGCACCTGGCTTTGTAGGCGGCAAGGATGAATTATGACCACTCTCAGTGTGTCTGAATCACAAGTTATCTTTTGGTCGACAAGTTGTCCTGTTTTTCTCTCTCAATCTTTTATCCTAAATTCGTAAGTTGAATAAAAATTAAAATGACGTCAAATTTATTAACAATAATTATCGATGACTTACTCTACTGCATCACAGTTGAAAAAAAATAGTATCAAGTTTTATGCCGATACGTATAATCAATGAGTTATAACTTAATGATTTTCAACTGACGAATTTAGGTAGGCGCAAAAAAGCTGCTTTCAGGCAAAGATGCGCCAATTATTGTTTGTGAACTGACCGGGGAGGCACAAAAACAATTCGGATATTCAGTGCGCAATCTTTATAATGATTTCGTTTCTTTTGGATACGAATGCCGTTGCCTTGAACCGGATTTTCCATTGTTATCGGAAATAAATATTAATACGCAAGAAAATGTGCTCTTTAAGAAGAAATAAACAGGTGGGTAGCACTGCTTGTTAATCAGAGATATAAATCATGAGGGACATCACTCGTACGGAAATATCCTACGGGGTCGTAAGACTCCAAACATCTTTAATAATATAAAAGCCACCGGCTTTTCACCGGAGGCACATGAATATTCCTAACGAATCAACCGATTACTTTACAATTCTTACCGGTTCTACAGCCTTTTGTCCCTGCTCGCTTCTCAGCATGATTACATAATTCCCGTTCGCAATCCCGTTGTCAAGATTAACAATATGATTGCCTGCGTCTGCGTTGCCGTTAAAAATGGTTGCAACCCGGCAACCTGTTGCATCGAAAAGAGCGATGGAAAGACGCTGAGGTTGGTTGAGCGTGTAGGAGACTTTCGAGTTTTTAACAGAGAGGATATTTTGAATTGCATGTTTGCTCTGACTTGACGCGACCGAAAGCGGTATGAAACCGAAATCGGCATAAGTCATACCCGTGAAGGTTATTTTTTTAATGGAGATATCTACGGTAGCTTTGGTTTTAAGCTCAAACTGTATTTTTGTTACAGCCTTGCTTCCGTCGTTGGCCCATGTAAGATCGTTTTTGTAGCCATAAGACCATTCTGCAGGCTCAATATCTGACTTAGAAATCACAATATCCTTATAATCTCCGGATGATAAACTGATTTCCGCACCGTAAAAACCCCACTCTTCGTTAGCCTCAATATAATCTTTAGTAATGAAATTCAATCTGAGTTTTCCACTACCCTTTGCCTTTATTGTGAAAGCGGTCATTTTACTAAGATCAACATAGGTTTTTTCTTTAAGGAGATTACACCCGAATCCTACGTAAGAGTCATAAGTTGTGTCCACTCTTGAAAGAACAAGATTCAGGGAATTTGTTGCAGCATCTATAGCGTCTTTAAAGTTGCTTGCTCCGATATCTTTCCCCTCCGGATTTTGGATTTTGGATCCTCTTGAGTCGCAGTAGGTAAACCAGTACCCTTCTCCCATATAAGCTTTTCCCTTGCCGTTTTCGATAACCCCTTTTGCCGCGCCCAGAGCATTCTGGTTCGGATCATCTCCGTAAGCGTTGAGGAAATCATCGAGAACCGCTTCGGATGCAAGGATCTCTTCCGGGGTAAGATCCGACGAGGCAGCCAGTGTAACCCACAAACAGATAAAACATGCCGTCATACGCAACACAGCCGTCATACAACCACTCCTTGAAAGTTTGAAAAATTATAATGACCCTTTCCCCCCTTCTTTTAAACTACACAACTACATTTATTAAATGCAAGTATTTTGTAGTTTTTAAGGGTTCGAAGGTTTTATAATATATTTAAGTGGAAATAATCCTGGAATATGTTTAAATTTTTTATCATTCTTTCCATTTCGATTGTTTTTTTTGTTTTTCCTTCCCGGGCCCATCAGGCCCGATGCACGGGAACTTTCGCTATCGGCAGCCGCACGGAACCGGCGTCAATGGAGATTTACAGCGGCAGTTTAAGTCCTGAACGCCGGTTGTCGAATATAAAAGTAAGAGTCCGATTAAGTGTGGCTCCATCGTTTTCTTACCAATCAGTCATCGATCTCGGCGGTACTATTATCGGAAAGCAAGGCCGAACTTTTTTTATTGCATGCCCATCCCACCTTGTCGAAAAGATCGCCGGGTTGCCCGGCGTGGAGTATTGTTCGGTCTCCCGTATGCCAAGGCCTCTTATGGACAGCGTGCGTTCTCAATGCAGAATAGACGGCGTTCACGGAAAAACCGCATTATCGCTGCCTGTAGCCTATACAGGTAAAGGCGTTCTCGCCGGTATTATCGATACTGATTTTGATACCAGACATCCGGCGTTTCTCGACCCAAACGGACAGACGCGATTTATAGCCATATGGGATCAGTACGATTCATCAGGTGCAAAAAAGAACCGGTTCGGTTACGGGACAATCAAATTCAGAAATGAGTTATTGATAGATACTTTATTCGGTCTCGGCGAAGGTTCCCACGGAACACATACATCAAGCACAATGGCAGGCTCTGACCGTTCGACGCCATACTACGGATGCGCGCCGGACGCAATGCTGATTGCGGTAAGATATGCAGGGGAGAGCGAGATAGCAGACGGGTTGAAATGGATATTCTCAATAGCCGATTCGCTTAAACTACCCTGTGTAATCAATATGAGCATAGGTTTGGCTCAGGGACCGCACGACGGCACATCCCTTGTCGATCGTACCATCGATTCGCTTAGTAAAGAAGGAAGGATAATCGTGGGCGCTGCAGGGAACGACGGAGCCGTGTATTCGCATATTCTCTTCTCTCTCGGCCCCAATTCATCGAAAGGTACCTTTGTACAACCGGTTGTCGATTCAACCGAAGGAAGAATTATTGCATATTCGGGAGCGGATTTCTGGGGAGAAGCCGGGAAGAATTTTTCGGGTAATTTTCAGCTGCTCGATCTCAGGACAATGGAATACCGTCAGAGCAGTAACGGTTTCAACACATCCAGAACCCGTCTCTATGCACCCGATACGATTCTCTGGACGGATTCGGGTTCCGTCTGTACGGATACGTTTTTCATGCAATACGGCGTAGAACGTTCCAACAGCAACAACCGTAAACCTCATATGATCGTATATACCCGCTCAACCTCTCCGCATCTTCTGCTCGGTATTACTATTACAAATTCCTCTTTTTCCGCAAACACGGTAATACACGGCTGGAATATTTCGAAAAAATCATTTACGGATGCGGGTCTTGACGGCTTCGAGAGAGGTGATTCATTGTATTCCGTAAACGAGATAGGGGGGACGGCAAAGCGTATTATCACCGTAGGCGGATACACCGGACGCAGACTAGTTCCTTTGTGGGACAATACTATCTTTACACATGAATGTACCGAGGGAGAAGCATTTCTTTCTTCAAGCTTAGGTCCGACAGTTGACGGAAGAGTAAAACCCGACATAACCGCTCCGGCCTGGTCGGTAATCGCGGCGCTAAACAGAAACGCGGCCCACGATCGTCCGGAAGTGGCGATATGGCCTGACACGTCCAACACCTTTTCCCGTTACGGAGCAGAAACCGGCACTTCGATGTCGTCTCCGATAGTAGCCGGAATCGTGGCGCTTATGTTGCAGGCCGATCCGAAACTTACTCCGGAAAAAGCAAAAACACTGCTTGCCGAAACAGCGATAAAAGATAAATACACAGGAGAGCTTACCGAGCCTTCAAACAAATGGGGAGCAGGCAAGGTTAACGCTATGGGAGCTATGGAGAGAATTCTGGGAATTACGGCGGATAATAAAGTGCAAGCCGGCAAGAATCGTTTCTGTACAATACGGATAAGAGGAAATACGATACTTCTTACTCAGAGAATTTTCAACAACTATACTTTCGAACTGATCACGCTTAACGGAAGAAAAATATTGACAAAAGAAGCTCTGGAAGGAGATATAATTTGCCTCCCGTCGACTATAAGAGCCGGAGCGTACGTTCTGCGGATTTCGGAAGTAAATGGAAAAACAATATACTTCCGGCAGGTAATATTCAATTGATCGTCGCGCGGCTGATTCGCTATTGTTAAGTTGATAACCGATTGTTGAAAACCACTGTTACCGACAGGTAACGATATTTTTAACAAAAGTGTTGACAACATCTTACGTATGGGCTATATTATCGGTCGTATTGTGTAAGATATTTATTTTATTGGAGATATATATTATATAGGTTATTTTGAAGGCTAAAAGATTTTTTAATAAAATTTAGTATTATTTAAAACAATCAATACCTTTCGCAGACTGGACGTAAGATATAAAAAAATGCGTTAACCTCATAGCACACATTATCGCTCGTATGCTAGTTTCCAATTATCTGTCGGAAAAAAGAGATTTTTTAATATTTTCCTCCATTCATCCCCATTTTATTTCGAAAGGAGCCTTTTATGAAATGTAGGTTCAGTCTTATAGTTGTAGGTGCGGTGGCTTTGGTCGTTGCAGGTATAGTGACGGCCCAGATAAGCAGCGATTCATGGAAATCGGCCGCCGCATTGCCTCAGGCGAAGAGCGGTCAGCCAATAATGGTAAAGGTTTCTCCCGAGGGTAACCGTGGGCTTACCTTGAGATATCGGGTACCGGAACTTATAATGAGCGAAATTGTTCAGGATTCCGCATACGGAAAGCGAACCCGGCTGCAACTCGGAAATGCTCCTCTGCGCGGAAATGAAGGCGAACCGGTACTCCCGGTTATACCTGTACAATTTATCATCCCTTTCGGCCGCGAGATTGATGAGATATCAGTCGTCGGTGAAAAAAGAATCGCAATACAGCTCAAGTCTCCTCTGGAATACGGAAGCGCACCTGTTGCGCTTATACCCGGATACCCTGCGAAAAAAGCGATTCCGAAGAGTGAAATTTACGAAAGCGATAAAGTTTTTCCTTCAAAGAATAATAATTTAGTGACTGTACAGCAGAAACGGGGTGTGAGCATAGGAGTAGTAAATCTTCACCCGATCTCTTATTTCCCCAAATACAACCGGATCGAGTATTGCAGGGAATTCGAGATAAAAATAACTTTCAGACAGGCGATGAAAACCGATCCCAAACCGCTTAGGCTTCGTTCTTCGATACATGAATTGAAAAAACTTGGCGTTGAGAACCCGGAGGCAATTCAGGAGTATCGCGACAGCCTCCGGACATCAATACCATTGCAGGAGCCTGCAGAACAGCAAATGCTTCTCGATCCCTCTGAATCATATCAGTATGTCGTAATTACAAGCGAAGCAATGCGTGACGCTTCAACCGACGTTACCATAAACGACCTGATTTCACACCGCAGAGCGCAGGGACTTACCGCAACTTTAGTTACAACAGAGAGTATACTTGCCGATTATTCGGGAGTAGACAATGCCGAAAAGGTGCGTAATTTTATTAAAGACGCCTACGCAAACTGGGAAACAGAATATGTAGTTCTGGGAGGCGATGTAAATATTATTCCTATCCGGTATCTTTACACCGACGGAGACCAATTACCGAGCGATCTTTACTACCAGTGCCTCGACGGTTCTTTCAACAGTGACGGCGACACGTACTGGGGCGAACCTGAAGACGGAGAAAATGGGGGAGATGTAGACCTCTTTGCAGAAGTGTATGTAGGACGCATCAGCGCCGAAAATCCCGAAGAGATGTCGAACGCGGTTTATAAAATTCTGGCCTACGAAAAGGACAACGAATCTGAAGAGTATCTTCGTTCCGCCTGCCTGGTGGGCGAGGAACTTGGCCCCCAGTTCGGCCCCGGAGAGTTCGGTTTCGCTCATCCGTTTATGAATGAAATACGTAACGGATCTTCCGCGGCCGGATACACTACTGTAGGTTTCGTGTCCTGCCCGGCATTTACGGTGGACAGCCTTGACGACTGGGACGCTTACTGGCCGGTAGACAGTCTTATCAGCCGGATTAATGATAATAAATATTCGATCCTTAATCATCTAGGCCATGCCAATACCGACTATGTGATGAAGATGACAAGCAGCCAGGCTGATAATCTCTCCAATACCAAATACCTGTTTGCTTTATCGCAGGGGTGCTTTCCCGGAGATATGACAAGTGATTGTATCGCCGAACACCTGACGACGTCCAACCGCCATGGTTTTTTTGCCGGCGTGTTTAATTCCCACTACGGCTGGGGAGCGTACAATGACAGCTACGAAAACCTCGACGGTCCTAGCCAGCGGATCAACAGGCAGTTCTGGGACGCCTATTTCGGTGAATACCTCTACAACCTCGGCGCAATCAACGCGGACAGCCACGAAGATAATGTCTGGGATATAAACGGCGATCTTATTCGCTGGTGCGTTTACGAAACCAACCTGTTCGGTGATCCGTACACGATTATACAGGGCCAGACTCAGGGGCCGAAAATAGTATTCAAGGCGGCGGATATCGACGACCGCGTCGGAGGAAACGGCGACAATATAATAAACCCGGGAGAGCAGATCGCCGTTTCACTTGCTTTGAGAAATATAGGCAACGGAGCAGCGTCTTCGGTTTCGGCGGTTCTGACAGCAAACGATCCTTATGTTATTGTCAACAGCGGAAATCTTAACTTTGGAGATATGCCATGCTGCGGAGTAGTCACCTCTTCAAGCAATACAGCATCTATTTCTATAACTTCCGACTGTCCTACCCCATACTCATTCCCCCTTACAATAGAAATAACCGACAACAGCGGCAATAGCTGGTTGGAAACATTCACGCTTGTGGTCCATACCTCATATACCATAAGCGGCAGGGTACTCACACTTACGGGATCTAATCCTGTGCCGGGAGCAAAAGTTTCGGTAAACGGCCCTGTTAGCGGAGTCGTAACGACAAACGACGCCGGCGAATATCTCTTTACAGGACTCGAAGGCACCTATATAGTGAGAGCGGAAGCGGTAGGGTATCTGCCGGTGGAACCTGTAGAGGTCACTCTTCCGCCTGATGCTGAAGGGATTGATTTTCTGGTAAGTCGGCCGCACATTGCAGTGGAGCCTGTGTCAATAACTCATACGCTTTCCGTAAACGATTCGGTGGAATTACCTCTGGAGATAATAAACAGCGGAGACGCCGACCTGAACTTTTCGATCAGTGCGGTTGACAATACGGCGCCGGAAGCGTTGAATGCAAAAAAGCTATATGACGCCACCCATTTCGTCAAACTTAAAAAAGGCGACAAGGATCACCGTATCGGCAAACCGGTAACACTCGGTTATGGCGGTCCGGACCGGTTCGGCTATCGGTGGGCGGATTCCGACGAACCGGGGGGCCCGGTATACGAATGGAATGATATAAGCACAACCGGTAAGCTTCTAACCGACGTTTCCAACTGCGACGACTGTTATCAGTCGCAATCGCTTTCCTTCAGTCTTCCTTTTTACGGTACTGAGTATTCGCAGATTTTTATAGGCTCCAACGGTTACTGCACATTCGGCGAGGGTAGTGACCAGTACTGGAATGTACCGCTGCCTTCAGAGGAAGCGCCGTCCAATCTGGTCGCTGCATTTTTCGACGATCTTTATCCGGCAGCCGGAGGAGAAATTTACTTTCAGGATTTCGGGGCTTATGCCGTAATACAGTTCAATAATGTAGCTTATTTCGGTACTTCCGGCAGCGTAACTTTTCAGATAGTAATAAGCCGGAACGGAACAATCACATACTATTACAAAACCCTTACCGGCCCGGTTAACAGCATGACCGCAGGTATCCAGAACGGCTCCAGAGACGATGGACTTACGATAGTTTACAATTCGTCATATCTGAAAAACGAATTCGCAATCAGGCTGCGGCCTACGCCAGGGTGGATGAGTATTTCCCCGCAGGACAGCACTGTTTTGCCCGGAAGCTCCATACAGTGTATGGTAAAACTGAGCAGCATCGACCTTATAGGCGGAGAGTACACCGGAACATTCAATATATTCCATAACGATCCTCAACGGCCCGGCGCTCTGTCGGTTCCTGTGTCTTTGATCGTTGACGGTTTCAAAAGCCTTACCGCAGAGCCATCGTCGGTTAGCTTCGGCAATCTCTGGCTCGGACTTAAAGACACCATGACTCTTACGCTATGGAATACGGGAACTCAGTCGACTATCATAAGCGGGATCAGCAGCGATAACCCGGCTTTTGTTGTAGACACAACGGTTCCCTTTAAGGTAAGACCCGGCCGATCGGCTGCAGTCAGAATTATTTTCACTCCTCAGGTACTCGGCCCTGTGTCGGGAACTATAAACATTGTAAGCGACGCCGAAGACAATCCTTCCATAACCGTTACCTGTTCGGGAGTCGCCACACCAGGGCCGCAGGCTGTTCTGACGCCCTCTGAAATGGTCTTTAACTTAGGCCCCAAAGATGTGCCTGCTGACCAGACTGCTGTTCTTGCCAACACAGGCGGGGATGTTCTTTCTTACAGGGTTTTCATCAGGCAGAAAAGTAAACCTTCGTTCGAATTAGGCGCCGGTTCGTCCAGAAGCAGAAAACCTATCATAGAAAACCTCATCTATAGTCCTTATAACTATATGAACGAATTCGCGCCCGATAGAGTAATAGTAGCTCTTAAAGAAGGCAAAAACGAACTCGGTGACCCGTCGCTGCTTTTGAAGCTTGGAAACGGAAATGTCCGCGAACTGGCTACTGCCAAAATCCCGAAAAAAGGAATTCGGGTTTATAATGGCAAGAAACTAATTCTGGTTCCGCTTGCAAACGGCAGCCGCGATGGAGTGCTCGAGGCCATAAGGCTCCTGCGTCAGGATCCGAATGTGGCATACGCAGAACCGGACTACCGGGTCAGGGCGATAGGGATTCCGAATGATCCTCTTTTTGCCCTGCAATATGCTCTACACAATACGGGCCAGACCGGCGGAACCCCGGACGCGGATATCGACGCGGTGGAAGGATGGGATATGTTTACGGGCGAAAATTCCGACGTCATTATCGGCATAATCGACACCGGAATCGATTACCTGCACCCGGATCTTGCAGGCAATATCTGGACAAATGCTGGAGAAATTCCGGGAAACGGCATAGATGACGATAATAACGGATTTGCGGATGATGTGTATGGATGGGATTTTGCCTATGACGACAGCGACCCCATGGACGTCTACGGACACGGGACTCACTGTTCCGGAATAGCGGCGGGCCGGGGTAACGACGGCGTGGGCGTCTGCGGAGTAAGCTGGGGAGCAAGACTAATGGCGGTTAAATTCCTCGACGACGGCGGTTCTGGCTGGACCTCCGACGCGATCGACGCCGTCGCCTATGCAACCGCAATGGGCGCAACAATAACCAGCAACAGCTGGGGAGGAGGAGGGTATGATCAGTCGCTTTATGACGTAATTGCAGCCGGCGGACTCTTCGTAGCCGCGGCAGGCAATAACGGTAGTAATGCTGATCAGTATCCGATGTATCCTGCGGCTTATGACCTCGACAACATAATTTCGGTTGCCGCTACGGATCATAACGACGCTCTTGCGTCTTTCTCCAACTGGGGGCCGAGTTCTGTGGATATAGGCGCTCCGGGCGTCGATATTCTCAGCTGTCTACCGGGAAATCAGCATGAGGCCAAGTCAGGAACATCAATGGCTGCACCGCATGTTTCGGGATGCGCCGCTCTGTTGCTTGCATACAATCCTCTTGCTACCGTTGCGGAACTTAAGGAAGCAATACTAAAGGGGGTTGACGTAATACCTGCTCTCGAAGACAGATGCGTAAGCGGAGGACGTTTAAACATTGTCAAGGCACTTGAATCGATAACACCCCCCTGGATATCTGTTGCTCCGATGACCCCTGGAACGGTTGAAACTGGTCAGGAACGGCAGTTTACTGTTACCGTAAACCCTGCTGGCCTTATCGCGGGTACATGGTGCGCCGAAGTAGTTTTCGCTACCGACGATCCCTTCAATCCGGACCATATCATTACCGTTACCGCCGAGATCACCCCATGCCGCGCTCTTAACGCGGGCCGGGAAGAGTTGCGGTTCGACACAATATGGGCGGGCCGGGACACCACGGCGCGGTTGGCGCTTGTCAATGAATGCAACGCTCCCGTAACGGTAAGCTCATTGTCGTTCGATAATCCTGCGTTTACAAGCGAACAGACGCTACCATTTACGGTAAGGCCTTTCGGCAGATTCGATCTTCCCGTAAGATTCGCTCCGCATGAAGCGGGCTCATACGACGGATTTGCGACAATAACAAGCGACGCGGAGGACAACCCGTCTCTAACGGTCGCTGTACACGGTATTTCTGTGACGCCGCCTATTATTTCCGTGGATCCGACGTCTATAGAAAGAACGCTGGCATACGAAACTACCGAAACCGTGCCTGTTACCCTTACCAACACCGGAGGCGCGGATTTTCTGTTCAAAACAAAAACGCTCAGACCGCCGAGAAGCGCGTATAATCCTAAAACCTCAATAAGCGACGCCTCTCTTTATGCCGCGTTCGACGACGGATTCATCAGGCGTATCGATCCGGAAACCGGAGATTTTATAGGCGATTCGATTAAAAAACCTGGTTACGGATCAGGACCGGAAGGCCTCGCTTATGACGGTGAAAAACTGTATTATGTTTTTGATACCCCGGATGTAATAGTGATCGATCCCGAGACTGGCAATATAACCGATACTATAAAATGTAAAGTTGATTACGGTTACGGCATAGACGGTCTTGCGGTCACCGATGAATACCTGGTTCTGAATAATTATATATACGGGTTTATTTACGTTTGTGATAAGACTACCGGAGACCTTGTTTCAAAATGGGATGTTTCCGGGTTTATCGGAGGAATCGGCGCTTCGGAAAGCCGCCGCTCGGTCTTTGTGGCCAATTACTACAATTCTACAATCGAAGAACGCTCTATTCTCGACGGCCAATTAATTAACTCTTTTAATGCGAAGTTCGGCGGCATGGGAGTCGGTTTCTCGGAAGGAGCTAATGTGCTTTTTGTAGCAAGCCCGTGGCCGGGGGATGGAATACTGGTTCTCGATCCTGATGACGGAACTGAAATTAAAACTCTTTATCCGAAAACATGGGCATACTGCTGGGCGCTTGCCGCGGATGAGGCAGGAGAGAACACGAAGTGGCTTAGTGCCGATATTAAGGAAGGAACGGTACCGGCAGGCGGCACCATAACATTAAATGCAATATTCAATTCCGCTCAAAAGCTTCCTTTAAGGTATGATGCTATAATACAGATTCAGCACCGTCGTCCGTTTGCTCCGGGGCCGTTCGACGTCGGTTGCAGCATGACGGTGCTTCCGGAAAAACGCTGTTCAGTCTCTCCGGCATTACTTTCGTATAACGAAACTTGGGTAGGCCGAACAGACACTCTTCAGTTATACCTTGTCAATACCGGTAATGCCGAAACCAGCGTTAATTCTATTTCTTCGAACAACTCACAGTTTACGGCATTTACCGCCACACCTCTGATCATTCCGCCGTTCGATTCGGTTTTGGTTCCTGTCGGCTTTACTCCAAGAAGAGCTTCGACCGTCACAGGCCGCCTTACTATAAGGAGCGACGCAGTCAGGTCTCCGACAGTAACGGTTTCCCTGCAAGGTGTCGCGTTGAATCCCCCGCGGATCAGTTATTCTCCTAACCGTATTACCCGTACCATGTTGCCGAATTCTGAGCAACAGGTAACCGTAAATCTCAGGAATACGGGAGGCGCCGATTACCGGTTCAAGGTGAGTATCGAGTCAGTTGAAAACAGCTCGGGACAGGCTAAACTTCTGGGCATTAACGGGGGGGGAATTTACAATCTCAACCCGACTACAGGTGAACTTATTTCTTTGGTTAGCGGAGAGTATCCTTACGGCCATTGTGCTTTCGACGGGCAATACCTGTTCGTCTTCAGGGATTGGTCAGATTCCATAGAAGTGATGGACCCGGAAAACGGGACGATAATACGATCTTTCAGACTTGAAGGAAAAGGTGATAGCTATCCTTATGAGATGGGAATCAATGACCGTTACATATTCATGTTGACATATGATTATTCCGACACGGCAAAAGGATATACTATCAAAGTATGCGACAAGACCGACGGAACGCTCCGGTATTCATGGCAGGTCGATTGGTCGGTTGAGGGGTTGTGCAACGGTAAAAACGCCGGCACCGTATATACATATAATTATTACAACAATACGCTTGAAACACGAAAGATCGAAACGGGCGAAGTCATCAATACCGTTTCGGTTCCGGAATACGGCTGGACTCTCACATATTCACGTGCGCTCGACGTGATCTATATGTCGACTAATTATGAAGTCACGATGGTCAATCCGGTAACAGGAGAAGCCATTTGTTCTTTCTACTTGCCTGATTATATGTATATTGCCGCCGACGAGGCCGGAGGAGTTTCGTGGCTCAGACCCCAAGTTGATTCCTCTGCGGTGGTTGCTCGCGGCTCCTGCAATCTTGTCTTCAGGCTTAATACGACAAGGATGCTGCCGGGCGTCTATAACGCCAACATTAAGATAGCTCATCATAAAGGTTGGACTCCTGGGCCTTTCATCATCCCCTGTCAGCTTACGGTTTTGCCGATCAAGAAGATGGCGGTGGTTCCCGGAAGCATTGATTTCGGAAATGTATGGATAGGCAAAGACAGCGTTCAGGCTCTATGGCTTAAGAATGACGGCAATGTGTCTACAAAGGTATTTTCCATAGCCAATCTGAACCGTGCCTTTACATTCGATCCTCAGGCGCCGATTACCGTAGGCCCATTCAGTTCCGTAAAGGTAAACGCAAGATTCACTCCTGTAAATTCCCGGCGGGTAAACGACGTTGCGATTGTTATAAGCGACGCAATCGATTTACCCGTGCGCACGGTAAGACTGGCTGGATGCGGGGTCACCCCTCCGGCCATAACAGTAGAACCGGCTGAATTCACTTTACAATTGCCTGCCGGCGGTTCGTCGCAGGAGACGCTCCGTCTGACAAATACCGGCGGCGCGGAATATGCTTTCAGAATCAACGGTTTCAACCGTACGCCGGGAAGCGGTAACGGCCCTGTGCTTTATGCGTCCGCCGGAAATATGATACTACAACTCGATCCGGCGACCTTTGAACAGATCGGCAATCCGATAGTTCCCGATCCCGACAACTATATTGAAGGTCTTGCTTTTGACAACCGGTATCTATATATTCCCAATTCATATAGTGAGGAGGGGTGTCTGATTTACAAAATAGATCCGGCTGATGCGACAAATGTTGATACCATCCATACCGAAATAGGCTACGGATGGATTTCGGGGCTCGGGGTTATGGAGGATATGCTTATTGTAATGGAAAGCAATTATAATAAGATTTATTTCATCGACAAAAACAGCGGAGCGACTATAAGGTCGCAAGACCTATACGGCGGATACGGTGCTCTTACTGCCGCGGCGTCGCGTGAAAGTTTCTTTATTTTCAACTACTATAGCTGGACAATAGAGGAAAGAAGCATTGCTGACGGCACGCTTAAAAATCAACTGCCGGTTCCTGAAGGTATCGATTATCCTACCGGAGCGGGTTTTTCGGTTGCCGATAGTGCGCTGTTTATATGCGACTATTATGGGAATATCGTTAAGATCGATCCGGATAACGGCGCGGTTATCTCTTCGGCGTATACCGGAATGTACGATATGTACGGTTTGGCGGCGGATGAAGCGGTTACGCTTCCCGCATGGCTTAGCCTTTCGGCAAAATCCGGCATTGTTCCGCCTGGAGGCAGAGTCGATATCGGAGTATTATTCGATGCTTCCACTACTTCGCCGGGAAGCTACTTTGCCGATATTAAAATTACGCCTCTTGTTTCCGGAGCGCCCGGCCCGTTTACAATCCCCTGCAACCTTTCGGTAAGCGAAAGCGAGGCTGCAAGGAGATAACTTTTTTATTGTCGGTATATTCCACCTATCAAACGCCGTTTGAAAAAAACGGCGTTTTTTTTGTTCAGGCGGCTCGGAAATATCTCTTTGATGATATGCCCCACACCGCTTTTTATCATCTCAAATATTTTATTTGTCCGTTCTGTAAACCATTAATTATTATTTATAATCAATAAGAAAAAAACCGCAGAGTCCGCCGAGAGAAAAATCGCCGAGAAACATGTTCGATTGACAATTATCAATTCCATATTTTATGATATTATTTTTTCAACACGAAAGGGCACGAAGACTACTAAGAAATTATAAAACGTATCTTTTCGACTATTACTTTATAAAATATACTAACCATAAATCAAAAACAATGATAAAAACCACGGAGAACACGGAGAGCACGGAGTGAATTTGTGTAAGTAAATAGATCCTGTCTCCACGAACCTATATCTCTAACCACGAAGACCACTAAGGTTTTATGAAATATTCAAAAACATATTTAAGATAAAATATCTCCGGTTTCTTTGTGTTCTTTATATTTTTTCTTTGTGAACTTCGTGGTTTAAATATCAGAAAAGAATTTTCTTTTGATGGCATGTGTTTACTGAATGGAAATTATTTTTCTCCGTGTTCTCCGTGGTGAAAAAATTATAAAATTCCGTTTTTTTTACGACTTGATTCTTAATATATATATTCCACCGGCGATTCCAGAAAGTGATCGCGTTGCTGCGACAGGAAGAGCGATTGGGCAAAAACAGCGTCGTCTATGGCAAACAGAATTTCGCCGTGTTCGATCTGGATGAATACACCGACATTATCGCACACCTCAAACACCAGGCGTAGGCGCACTTCTGTGCATTGCTGGAACGCTTCCGCACCAACGGGAAAATGCGCACCTCTTGAAAGTATGAATCCACCACACTGACATCTGTACAGCCCGCTCCCACGCGCCTCTGCCAGAGACCTTCACCAATCCCTCAGTGAAGGTCATGGACGGGTCGTATGAGCCGGCCCGGCAAGAGTCGCCGTCGCCGGCGTCTCTCTAACCCCAAAAATCAGGCCCCTCGTGCCACTGCCCATGTCTTGTCCATACACGCAGTGTCTGAATCACACCGATGATATTAAAAGACTATGGTCTTTTCTTTATTAGAATTATATAATATTAAAATGCGGTCGTTTTTTTATGATTCATCGCTCTCACTATGCAGATAGATAATGAAAAAATATCCCGGTTGACGATTCAATTCGCCCGATCGGTATGTACGACGCTAAAGGATATGATGGGGCTCGGTTACTCCATCTTGGAAAACACATTACATAATGAACCGTTTTCTTCTGCGAAAGGCATTATTGCTTTTGTCTATTTCAGCGGAGCCATTCAGGGAAACTGTATTTTGAACATTCCGTCGGATGTATACCGCCGGTTAACGATAATCTTTCAGGATAAGGCGGGTTTACAGAAAGTTGACGGCGAAACGCACGGTATGGAGGATGTTATAGGAGAAATGCTGAATATTTCGGTAGGCCTGCTGATGCCCTCTCTCGAAAAGGAGATCGAAGCCGTCACCTGTATGTCTCCTGTGATAATATCCGGAAAAACCATATTTCCGAAAATAGCCTCGAATAGCATAAAGATCGACGGAGACGCCGGACCCTTAACCTGTGTGGTTTCTCTTAATATGATTCGTCAGAAAATCACCCAGACTCTCCAGTCTCTGGCCGAGGCCCTTGCCAAAAAGTCGGAACAGGTATATATAGATTCGCTTACGGGCCTTAAGAATAGGCGGTACTTCGATGAAGTATTCCCGCAACTAGTGGACTCCTGCCTGAAAACAGAGGCCAGTATGAGCATTTTGATTATCGATCTTGATAATTTTAAATCCATTAACGATCTTCTGGGGCATCAGATAGGAGATCAGGTTCTCTCTATCGTAGCGCAATCTATCGCAGGATCCATACGTGAAATGGATATTGCCTGTAGATACGGCGGAGATGAAATCGTCGTCATTCTTCCCGACGCCATCCTTAAGAATGCAGTAGGGGTTGCCGAAAGAATCCGGAATAGCCTGAACCGAAATAGTATTAAACTGAAAGAACAGATAAACATATTGACCGAGCCTACAATAAGCATAGGTGTTGCACAGGCTCAACCAGGTGATTCGTGCGATCAATTTTTCAAAAAGGCCGACGCCGCTCTTTACTACGCAAAACGAAAAGGTCGCAATTGTATAGAAACATTGCCTTCTTCGGGTTGACTCCCGCGTATAAATGAACCTGGGTACGTTCCATAAACCCGCATTTCATATTTGCTCTATAAAAAGCAGCGAACAATAAGCAGAAAATCTAAACGCAGAGAACGCCGGGGGCGCAGAGAGAAATTACCGCAAAGAATTACGATTGATTATCAATTATCAATTTCCATATTATCTTATTTTCCCACCGCGAAGGACACGAAGGGCACGAAGATGTTAGTATATTTGGATATTATTTGTCTACATTCATATTTTATTATCTTTTTTCACCACGGAGAACACGGAGAGCACGGAGAAATCCGTTTCTGTCAAACATTCCCGTTTCCACTAAACTATATATTTAACAGCAAAGACTACGAAGATTTTACGAAATATTCAAAAACATATTTGAAATAAAAAATCTATAATTCCTTTGTTTTTTTTATTTTTTTTCTTTGTGATCTTCGTGGTTTAAATAGCAGAAAAGAATCTTTTTTTTGATGGTATAGTTTTACTGAATGGATATTTTTTTCTCCGTGCTCTCCGTGGTGAAAAATAATATAATAAAATATGAATATTGACAAATAACACTCAATCGTACTATTATCTTCGTGCCCTTCGCGGTTTAATAA
>FWPV01006176.1_pt1 | contig 23129 bp, 26 predicted proteins | sample 2228371 | NCBI WGS metagenome assembly FWPV01 (sample SAMEA103939776, study PRJEB20133) | metagenome | reverse complement strand
CTTCATGCTGCTGAACACCGGCACATCCCCCGTCCGATCCGAGTCTGGTCTCCTAACGACCCTCGCCTACAAGATCGGCGACGCGCCGCCAGCCTATGCACTGGAGGGCTCAATTGCCATCACCGGTGCGCTTGTCCAATGGATGAGGGACAATCTGGGCCTGATCCACAGGAGCTCCGAGATCGAGGAGCTTGCCCGGACTGTCGAGGACAACGGCGGCATCTACTTCGTGCCCGCTTTCTCTGGCCTCTTCGCGCCGCACTGGCGGTCCGACGCCCGGGGTGTCATTGTGGGTCTAACCCGCTATGTCAACAAGGGGCACTTGGCGCGCGCGGTGCTGGAAGCCACGGCCTACCAGACGCGAGAAGTGCTGGAGGCCATGAGAGAGGACAGCGGAGTTGACCTGGCTGTTCTGAAGGTCGATGGCGGAATGGTTGCCAACGATCTGCTCATGGGCTTCCAGGCGGACATCCTTGGCGTTCGTGTCGTCAGGCCCGCCGTCGCGGAGACCACGGCGCTGGGAGCCGCCTACGCCGCGGGGTTGGCCGTCGGCTATTGGAGCGGGCTCGAGGAACTGAGGGCCAACTGGCGGGCAGATCGGGTCTGGGAACCACGAATGGATGTGAAGACCCGCGACCGTCTGTACGCCAGATGGAAGAAGGCGGTAGAGCGTAGTCTCAATTGGGTGGACGAGGGGGTCTGAGCAGGCGGCGTCACCCGTGCCAGCGAAGCGGGGCACTGGCGCTCCCGCGAGGGGGCCGCAGGCAAAGGCAAGGGTCTCGCACATCAGCCGAGACCCTTGCACGCGATATCCATTATCCGCTCCCCCGGGCGCCACTAGCCCGCGCGGATTGAGAAGTAACGTCTGAGCACTGAGGCAGAGGCGACGGCGGGATTTGAACCCGCGTATCGGGGTTTTGCAGACCCCTGCCTTACCACTTGGCTACGTCGCCCGGAGACTGGCCGCTGACGGCTTCGAGGAGCGGGCGATGGGATTCGAACCCACGACCTTCTCCTTGGCAAGGAGACGTTCTACCACTGAACCACGCCCGCGTCTGGCGGCGGAAGAATACCGTGAATCCGGAGGGCTGTCAAGCAAACCTCCGCAGCCGTGCTACACTAAGTAGGCCTTCGCCCCAGGCGGAGGTCCACGACCGCGCCAACCAGGAGGAGTCATGAAGGTCATCCAAAGTGGCGTCGGCCCCCTGCTGCAGCCCCCGGATATCAACGCCTTCCGCGAGTGGAACCGGTCCAAGCCGAAAGGCCTGGTCGACAAGAGGATGTCTGAGGCCGAGGCCATCGCCCGCTTCGTGCACGACGGCGACTACATCGGCACGGAGCTCTACGGCACCGTCCGCTGCCCGATGTCCCTCGTGCGGGAGATCATCCGCCAGGGGAAGAAGGACCTGCGCGTGGCGGGGCAGGGCGTGCTCGAACTCGACCTGCTGCTCGGCGCCGGCTTGGTCCAGGCCATGGACATCACCTACATGGGTCTGGAGGTGTACGGGGTCTCCCACTGCTTGCGCCGAGAGGTCGAGAGCGGACGCGTCCACACCTGCGTCGAGTGGAGCAACGCCAGCATTGCCTGGCGCTTCAAGGCCGCCGCCATGGGCGTGCCCTTCCTGCCGGTGCGCTCGATGCTCGGCAGCGATACCTTCCGCTACAGCGCGGCCAAGGTCGTGGAATGCCCCTTCACCGGCGAGCTCCTCTGCCTCCTGCCCGCGCTCATCCTGGACGTTGGGCTGATCCACGTCCATCGCGCCGACCGCTACGGCAACGCCCAGATCGATGGCATCAGCGGCTTCGCCGCCGAGATGGCACGCGCCAGCAAGAGGCTCATCCTCAGCGCCGAGGAGATCGTGCCCACCGAGGAGATCCGCACGCGTCCGGATCGGACGGTCATCCCCTACTACCTGGTGGACGCCGTCGTCGAGGCACCCTTCGGCTCCCATCCGGGCGAGATGTGCTACCTCTACGAGCGCGATGAGGAGGGCATTCGGGAGTGGGTCGAGGCCTCGCGCCAGGAGGAGACGACGCGGGCCTACCTGGAAAAGTACGTCCACAGTGTTCCCGATCACGCGGCCTACCTGGACCTGATCGGCCAGGAACGGCTGGAGCGCCTGCGGGCCATGGTGCCGGGGAGGGGAGGATGAAGCCCGACTACAATCCCACCGAGCTCCTGATCTGCACCGCCTCGAGGCTGATGGAAGACGGGACGACGGCCTTCATCGGCACCGGCATTCCCATGCTCGCCGCCTCGCTGGCACAGCGCATGCACGCGCCCAACCTCGTGGCCATCTTCGAGTTTGGGGGAACGGGGGCCCTCCTCGAAGCCCTGCCGCGCGCCGTCGGCGAACGCCGCACCTTCCACCGCGCCCTGGCTGCCTCGGGTATCTGCGACATCGTCGAGACCGCCCAGCGCGGCTTCATCGAGTACGGCTTCCTCGGCGGCGCGCAGATCGACCCGTTCGGCAACCTCAACAGCACGGTCATCGGCGACCACGACCGACCCAAGGTCCGCCTGCCCGGCAGCGGCGGAGGCAACGACGTGGGCTCGCACTGCTGGCGCACCATCGCCATCATGCGCCACGACCGCCAGCGCTTCGTCGAAAAGGTCGATTTCATCACCACACCCGGCTACCTCTCGGGGCCCGGGGCTCGCGAGGCCGCCGGCCTGCCGCCCGGCACCGGCCCCTATCGCGTCGTCTCCAACCTCGCCGTCCTCGGCTATCACCCCGTGAGCAAGCGCATGATGCTCCTGGCTACCCAGCCCGGCGTCTCTGTGCAGGACGTGATCGAGAACACCGGCTTCGAGCTCGTCCTGGCGGATACCATCCAGGAGAACCCGCCTCCCACAGCGGAGGAACTGCGCATCCTGCGCGAACACGTCGACCGAGATCGCTTCTACATCTGACGCGATGCCCGAGCCCACACTCCCCCTGGACACCGTCCTCGAAGGCGACTGCCGGGACATCCTGCCGACGCTGCCCGAGCGTTCGGTCGACATGGTCTTCGCCGATCCCCCCTACAACCTCCAACTCTCGCAGGACCTCTTTCGCCCGAACATGACCCCGGTCGATGCCGTCCGCGACGCGTGGGACGCCTTCCCCAGCTTCCAGGCCTACGACGAGTTCTCGCGCCAATGGCTGCAGGGCTGCCGCCGCTTGCTCAAGGACAGCGGCACGCTGTGGGTGATCGGCACCTACCACAACATCTTCCGCCTCGGAGCTCTGATCCAGGACCTGGGCTTCTGGATCCTCAACGACGTCATCTGGATCAAGACCAACCCCATGCCCAACTTCCGCGGCGTCCGCTTGACCAACGCGCACGAGACCCTCATCTGGGCCGCCAAGAGGCGCGGCTCGCGCTACACCTTCAACCACCACGCCCTGAAGGCGCTCAACGATGACCTGCAAATGCGCAGCGACTGGACCCTGCCGATCTGCAGCGGCCTCGAGCGCCTTCGCGCCAACGGCCGGAAAGTCCACCCGACCCAGAAACCCGAGGCGCTGCTCTACCGGGTGCTCCTGGCCTCGACCCGCGCCGGAGATGTCGTGCTGGACCCGTTCTTCGGCACCGGCACGACGGGCGTCGTCGCCAAGCGGCTGGGCCGTCACTGGGTTGGCATCGAACGGGAGCCTGCCTATGTGGCCTTGGCAAGGGACCGGATCGCCGCCGAACCGACGCCGCTCTTCCTGGAGCCCATCACCGCCGTCGAGAAGGGCCGGCAGGAGAAACGGCGCCTCCCCTTCGGCAGCCTGCTCGAGGCCGGGCTGCTCCGGCCTGGAGACCGCCTGTGGTTCGGCGGAAAGAAGGAGATCTCAGCCGTCGTGCGGGCCGACGGCAAGTTGACGATCGACGCCTTCGTCGGCTCCATCCACCAGGCTGGCCGACACCTGACCGGGGCGCCGTGCAACGGGTGGGAGCACTGGTACTACGAAGCGGAGAGCGGAGAGCTGCGCCGGATCGATGACCTGCGTCAGCGGCTGCTCGCCGAGTCGGAAGAAGAGCGCTGACCCGGCCGTCGCACGAAACATCGCGGCAGGCGGGAACCGCCTGCCGCTGACGCGTCGCCTGGTGCCGAGAGCCAGAATCGAACTGGCGACACCGCGATTTTCAGTCGCGTGCTCTACCAACTGAGCTATCTCGGCGTTCGCAGGCATTGTACCCAGCCGACCGGAGGGTGTCAAGCGACGGCCCCCGCGCCGCCATTCTGCAGGTGACAGCCAGAGGCGATTGTTCGATAATGGACCGGGTTCGGGGCGACCAATATGGATGCGCTTGCGATCGGACTGATCTCCGTCGGCCTGGCGATGGACGTCTTTGCCGTCTCGCTCGGCCTGGGCTCGGCCGGCTACGCGGCGCGGCCGCGCCCGATGCTCCGCCTTGCGTTTCACTGCGGCCTGTTCCAGGCGGGGATGACTCTCGTGGGCTGGGCAGGCGGCGCCGGCTTGGTCCGCCTGATTTCGGGCATCGATCATTGGATCGCCTTCGCCCTGCTGGCCGTCGTCGGCCTGCGCATGATCCGCTCGGGCTTGATGGCCGATGGTCCCTCACGCCCAGGCGATCCGACGCGCGGCGTCAGCCTGGTAGTGATCTGCCTGGCGACGAGCATCGACGCCGCTGCGGTGGGGCTGAGCCTGGCGTTCTTGCGCGGCAGCATCCTACCGGCGGCCCTTGCCATCGGCCTGGCTTCTCTCGCCCTCGGGCTGCTGGGCAGCCGCCTGGGCGACCGCCTCGGCCGCCTCTTCGGCAAGCGGATGGAGATCGTCGGCGGCCTAATCCTGCTCGGCATCGGGCTGCGGGTCCTTTGGGACCACCTGAGGTAGCCGGTACGGCTGCAGCGCGGACGAGGGGACGTCACGCGCAGGCACGCCGCAGAAGGCTCATTCGGGCCTAGAGCAGCTCCAACCGCAAGCCTCGCATCTCCAACCATTGAGGCTGGCGGGTCGCCAGAACCCCAAAGCCGAAGCCCTGCCTCGGTGAGACGACGGCATACTGATTGTCGATCCAGGCCACGAATCCGAGGGGCGGTGGCGGTGGGTCTGGCGCCACCAGGAGGGTTTCCCCATCCACGCCAAAGAGCACTTCGCAAGGACGCCACTCAAGGCTGTACGTGTGCCATTCGTCGAGCGCTGCCGCCAGGGCGCACTCGCTGGCGCGCACCATCCGCAGCGCCGCGCGCACGATCAGGCGGCGCAGGCCGGGGACCCGGCTCAAGGCGAACGCCGCAACCGCGCCCGGAAGCAGGACCGGCGATGGCAGCGGCGGGCCGCACACCGCCATCGCTTTCCAGCCGTGTGCGGGGACTCCTTTCGTGAACGTGAAGTCGTTCGGGGGCGAGCCGTAGAAGAACCAGATGGCGTGCGGCGTGGCCGGGAGCCTGCGGGCCGCGCCGGCCTCTCCCAACGACAGGCTGAACGGATCGTTCCAGAAACCGAAGCCGAGCGTCCCGAGGGGCGCCGCGCTCGAGGCGCGAGCCTCCACCGTCAGGCGCAGGGGCGGCCTCCAGCGGAAGCGCCGCCGCGGCCGCCGCTGTGTGTCGTCCAGTTGGGCGTCGGCGTAGCCTCGGCTCACGGGCGGAAGGACCAGGCGCAGGGCGTCCGTGGATTCGCCCTCGAGCTGACCGCCGCCGAGCAGGCTGCTCGAGTCCCATGCCAGCGATTATACGAGGCGGCGCGGAGCCTGCCCATCCCGCTCTGGCCTCGGCGCTGCGGTCGGGTATAATCGCGGCGGAGCAGGAGGGGCCATGGAGATCATCTGGTACGGCCTGTCGTGTTTCCGCCTGAGCGAGCGCAACTTCGCCAGCGTGGTCACCGACCCGTACGACCCCAGCCTCGGCCTCGGCACGCTGAAGCTGAAGGCGGATGTGGTGACGATCAGCCACGACACGCCCGAGCGCAACTACACGAAGGGGGTCCGCGGCGAGCGCCGCGTCATCACCGGCCCCGGCGAGTACGAGATCGGCGGCACGTTCATCACCGGCATTGCCACCGGTGAGCGCAGGGGCAAACGCAATGGCAAGCCGAACACCCTGTACGTGTTCGACTTCGACGGCCTAACCGTGGCCCACCTGGGCAATCTCGCTCAGGTGCCCACGCAGTCTCAGATCGAGGATATGGGCGCGGTGAACATCGCGCTGGTCCCGGTCGGGGGCGGATCCGCCCTCTCGCCCTCCCAGGCAGCCGAGGTCGTCAGCCTGATCGAGCCCTCGATCGTCATCCCGATGCACTACAAGACGGGCCAGGTGGAGCTCAAGCTGGGCGGCGTGACGCGCTTCCTCTCGGAGATGGGCATCAAGGACGTGCGCCCGCAGCCGCAGCTGAAGGTGTCCAAGAGCGACCTGACGGAGGAGACCCAGGTCGTGGTCCTGGAACCGAATCGGGGCTGACCTGTTCGGGAGATGCCATGGGCGTCAAGCTGCTGATGACCTGGGATGTGGTCCCCGGCCGGGAACAGGAGTACTTCGAATTCGTGGGGCGGGAGTTCGTGCCCGGGATGCAGCGGCTGGGCATCCAGCCCACCGAAGCCTGGCTCACCACCTACGGTCAGCGGCCCCAGATCCTCACCGGCGGCGTGACCGAGACGCTGCAGCAGATGATGGAGGCGCTCTCGACGGCCGAGTGGCACGACCTGCGCGAGCGCCTGATGGAGTTCGTCACCAACTTCTCCTACAAGATCGTGCGCGCCACCGGCGGCTTCCAGATGTAGCCGCGCAGGTGCAGCGAAAGCAAAGGAGCCTGGCACGGCCAGGCTCCCGCGGCTTCGCGGCGTCTCATTCGTCGTCGCTCGACGCGACGCTCTTGCTCTCCTCGGCGGGTTTGGCGCTGCCTTCCGCCTTGTCCCCCTTGCGGGCCGGGCTCTGGCCCGACGGCGAGCGGTGATCGGTGGCGTAGAAGCCCGACCCCTTGAAGACAATGCCAACGGGCAAGAAGACCTTGCGCAGCGAGTCCCTCCCGCACTCGGGGCAGCGGGTGAGGGCGGGATCCTCGTATCGCTGCGTGCGATCGAACTGGACACCGCAGTGTTCACAACGATACGTGTAGACCGGCATAACTCCCTTCCCTCAGTCGCCGCATTATAGCCGTGGAACCATATGAATACAAGGGCAGGAAGGTTAGATTGACGTTAGCGCCGGCGCAGGCAGGCCCGCTAAGGGGCGGGGGGATCGCTGCCCGGGCCAGGAGGTGCCTTCGCGGCGTGGGGCCTCAGGCCGTGCCGGGCGCTGCGAGAGGTTGACGCGCTATCGGCGAACGGTTATGATGAAGACTGCTTGTCGGTCGGCCGGGCGATCGCGGGCGCTGGCTGCGCCCGAGGAAAGTCCGCGCTCCGCAGAGCACGGTGCCGGGTAACACCCGGGAGGGGAAACCCTCGGACAGGGCCACAGAAAACGACCGCCCCGGGCTCGCCCGGGGTCAGGGTGAAAAGGTGGTGTAAGAGACCACCGGCGCCGGCAGCAATGCTGGCGGCCAGGCAACCCCCACCGGGAGCAAGGCCAAGCAGGGGCGATGCCCGCTAGCAGGCGAGGTGCTGCTCGCACCCCTCGAGCCCCGGGTAGGCCGCTTGAGCGGCACGGCAACGTGTCGCCCAGAGAGATGATCGCCCATGCGCGGGGTAGCGGGAGGAAAGGGCAACCCGTAAACCGCCCCCGGCAGGACAGAACGCGGCTTACAGGCTGACCACAGGCAGCGCGCGGCCCCGGCAACAGTCCGGGGCCGCTCCGTTTGATCGCCCTCCACCTCAGCCGGTGGGCAGCCCGGGCCGGACCGGCCGCACGGGCGCGCCCTACGGCGGGGAAGGCGTCTCTGCCTTGCCGCACCCTCGATGGGTCCACTGCAGGAAGATGTCCGGCAGGCGAAAGTCCACGGCGCAAGCGCACCTGGCTGGGCGCGGCCAACATCAGCGGGGGAAAGATCAGAGCAGTTCGAGGAAGTCGTCGAGCGTCAATCTCGCCTGGCTGAGAATGTGGGAGAGCGTGGACCTCTTCACCGGTCGATGGGCCGGGATTGTGAGCTTCAGCAGTTCACCACCTACGCGCTTCTGCATCCGAATGTGGCTCCCCTTCCGCCGCACAACGGCCCAGCCATCCCGCTGGAGAGCCTTCACGATCTGCATGTACGGCAGGCTGGGAACCTTCGTCAAATCTCGATCTCCTGTACCTTGACACGATCGTCCTCGACCAAGTCGTCTTCAACCGGCTCAAGGTACAAGGCAATTGCCTCCTGGATGTTCGCCAGGGCCTCTTCCTCCGTTTCACCTTCGCTGATACATCCCGGCAGCGAGGGGACGTAGACCGTGAACCCGCCTTCGTCGCTAGGCTCGAGCACAACCTTCAGGCGCATCTCATGCCTCCACCGTCTGGGCTCCCTTTGCCGTTCTATTCTAAACCAGGTGCGGCATCCCGCAGAACGGCCTCCATGCCGGACGCCCATCCGCCGCCGAGCGGTCCAATCACGTGATCCGAGGGCGCTCTCTCCTCTGACTCACAGGAATCTGTCCTGGAAGGGCGCGCGCCTCGTGTCCGGAGTGGAGCGGGCGCCGGTCGCCGCCACTCGTGGGAACCGACGGACGAGCCCGCGTGCCGATGATGTGGGGGTATGGCGCGCGGGAACCGCTGGCGATGGGTAGGACGAAGGTACTGCCTCCGGGCTTTTCCCGGGCCTATTGCGCATAATCGAAACTGTGATATATACTGTGGGCACTTGTGGGGAGGAGTGGGGGGTTGTGGGACGCCGCCTTGGTCGGCGTCCCACGCATGAAGGCGGCGGATAGAACGCATGTTCCTGGGCCAATACACGCATACCATCGATGCCAAGGGCCGCCTGATCATCCCGGCGCGCTTCCGCGCCCACCTCGCGCAGGGTGCCTACATCACCCAAGGCTTCGACCGAAACCTGTTCGTCTACACGACAGAGAACTTCCAGCGACTGGCTCAACGCGCCTCGATGCTCACCGCCACCAACCCCGAAGCCCGCGCCATCCGGCGCCTCATCTTCGGCGGAGCCACCGAGGTCACGCTCGACAGCGCCGGCCGCATCCTGATCCCGCCCTTTCTGCGCCAGTACGCTGGCCTCGACGGCGACACAACGATCGTCGGTGCCGGGGACTATTTCGAGATCTGGAACGCCGCCGCCTGGAGCAAGGAACTGGCTTCGGTGACCGATCCGGAGTCCAACGCCAGGCGCTTCACCGAATTCGACCTCTCCGCGGGGTAGGCCGTGGGCGCGTCCACAGACGCGGCCGGTGCCGGATCGCACACCCCGGTACTTTACCAACAAGTGCTCTCCGCCCTCCAACCGAGTGCGGGGAGCCGTCATATTGATGGCACGATCGGAGCCGGAGGACACGCCTTTGGCCTGCTGCAGGCCTCCGCACCGGATGGCCAGCTCCTGGGCCTCGATCGGGATCCGCAGGCCCTGCGCGTGGCCGGGCAGAGGCTCAGGCCGTTCGGCTCGCGCCTGCACCTCCGCCGCGCTTCGTTTGCCCTCCTCGCCGACTGCGCCGCCGCGTTGGGCTGGTCCCACGTCCAGGGAATCCTGCTCGATCTGGGCTTGTCGTCGCTGCAGCTTGGCGACGCCTCGAGAGGCTTCTCCTTTCTGCTGGATGGCCCCCTCGACATGCGCTTCGACCCGGATCAGCCCACCACGGCGGCCGACCTGGTCAACGGCCTCGCCGAGGACGACCTGGCGGACCTGCTGCACCGCTTCGGCGAGGAGCCCCGCGCGCGGCGCGTGGCCCGGGCCATCGTCGCCGCTCGGCCGATCCTGACCACTCGTCACCTGGCCGATGTCGTGGCCCGAGCCGCGGGCCGCACGCGCCCACGCCTCCACCCGGCCACCCGCACCTTCCAGGCGCTTCGCATCGCGGTCAACGGCGAACTGGAAGCCCTGGAGGCGGCCCTGCCCCAGGCGCTCGACCTGCTCGCGCCCGGGGGTAGGTTGGCCGTCATCTCGTACCACTCGCTGGAAGACCGCCTGGTCAAGTCCTTCCTGCGGGACGAGAGCCGGGACTGTCTGTGCCCGCCTGGCCAACCAGTCTGCACCTGCGGCCACAAGGCCACGCTGCGCCTGGTGACGCGCAAGCCGATCCGGCCCGAGGCCGAGGAGATCGCTCGCAACCCCCGTGCCCGCAGCGCTCGCCTGCGGGTGGCGGAGCGGCTCGGGGAGGCACGGTCCTTGCATGGTTAAGGTAGAAACTCTGCGCGAAAGGGAGAGCCCTTGGTTGGACGTCGCAAGCCTGCGTTTCGCCAGGCGCCCTGGAGACTCCAGGTACGGCTGACGGGAGGCCTAGCCCTGCCCCTCGTCGCCCTGCTGATGGTGGGAGGCATGTACCTGGCGGTGAATGCCAAGGTGGCTGAGGCCGGCCGCCGCGTCCTGGTCTTGGAGCGAAGGCGCGAGGAGCTCGAGCGGACGAACGCCGAGATGCTGACACGTCTGGCGCAGATGACTTCGCCGCAGCGGCTGCTCGAGCGGGCGTCTTCGATGGGCTTCCAGCCGGCGCGGCCGGACGAGATCGAGTACCTGGCCGTGCCGGGATGGACGCCGCGGCCGGACTTCGCTGCGCCGGCCCCGCCGGGCAGCGGCCGGCCGCCGGCGGCCGGCCTCTCCCCGGCGTTTACCGAGACCTGGGGCGAATGGCTCAGCCGCTGGCTCGGCAGCGAGGAGCCCCGGCCGTGATCCCGCTCGACGTCGTGCGGCGGCGCGTGCGCTTGATCCTGATGGCCATCGGGCTCGTCGCCCTCGGGCTGGTGGTGCAGCTGATCCGGGTGCAGTTCGGACCGTATGCCCCCGTCTTTGCCGCCATCAGCCAGATCCCCTTGGGGCCGGTGGAAGAGGTTCGGCCGGCGCGTGGCCTGATCTTCGATCGCGACGGGATGCTGCTGGCGACGAACTCCTCCATGTACTACCTCGAGGTCGAGCTGCGCCAGATGGACGGCAACGAGGCAGTGATCGCCGAGGTGCTCTCCCAGCTCCTAGACTTGCCCCTCGAGGATGTGTACGGGCAGCTAACCTTGAAGCGCAAGGCGGCCGGGCCGTACCGGATCCGCCTCACCCGAGAAGACCCCGCAGCCGGGCGCTGGCCGATCCTCGTCGACCAGACCGTGGCCGACGTCCTGAACGGCTTCCTGGCCGATCCCGAAGCCCCCGACTTGAGCGGGCTCGACCTGGTGGCGGCACCGCATCGGGTGTACCCCGGCGGCACGCTGGCCGGGCACGTGCTGGGCTTCGTCAACCAGGAGGGCAAGGGCTTCTTTGGCATCGAGGGCTACTACGACGAGTGGTTGGCCGGGCGCTCGATCACCATCCAGCGCTCTGCCATTCCCCCCGAAGCCCGCCTGCCCGCCAACCCGCCCGCCGGCGTGAACCTGGTCCTCACCCTCGATGCCGAAGTCCAGCAAGTCGCGGAGATCGTCCTGCGCGAGACCATCGAGGCGAGCGGGGCCGACAGCGGCCAGATCATCGTGATGGACCCGCGCAATGGGGAGATCCTGGCGATGGCCGCCTGGCCCGAGCTCGACCCCAACCGCTATCAAGTGTGGCTCGAGGGGCAAGAGCCGCCCGCAGCCGAGGAGGCCAGCGACGGCCAGCAAGCGGACGACGAACCGGTCATCAACCCTGCCGTCGGGGCCCAGTATGAACCCGGATCCACCTTCAAGGTGCTGGTGATGGCAGCGGCGGTGGACGCCGGGCTGGTGCGGCCGGAGGACGTCTTCGTCGACACGGGGAAGATCGAGGTGGGAGGCCACGTCATCCGCAACTGGAACAACCAGGCGTGGGGCCCGCAGACGATGGTCGGATGCCTGCAGCACTCGCTCAACGTGTGCCTGGCCTACGTCGCCTCGCAGAAACTCGGAGCCGAGCTGCTGTACGACTACTTGGTCGATTTCGGCATCGGCCGCCTGACCGGCATCGATCTGGCCGGCGAAGTCCCCGGGCAGCTAAGGACCCCGCGTCACCCGCAGTGGACCGAGTCGGACCTGGGGACGAACGCCTTCGGGCAGGGTGTGTCGGTGACGCCGATCCAGCTGATCACGGCGGTGTCGGCGCTGGCCAACGGAGGCGTGATGGTTCAGCCGCACGTGGTGCGGGAGGTCGTAGGGCCCAACGGGGTCTACCGCCCGGGAACGACGACCCTGGGCCGGCCGATCTCGCCCGAGACCGCCCGCACCCTGACCGAGATGCTGGCCCAGTCGCTGGCCAATGAGACGCGGCTGGCGAATGTCGCCGGCTACGCGCTGGCCGGCAAGACGGGGACCGCCCAGATCCCCACCGACCTGGGCTACGACCCTCGTTGGACGGTGGCGTCGTTCATCGGCTGGGGGCCGGTGTCGGATCCGCGCTTCATCGTGCTCGTACGTCTCGACCGGCCGGAGACCTCGCCCTGGGGTTCGGTGGTCGCCGCGCCGGCGTTCCAGGAAGTGGTCGAACGGCTGGTGGTTCTGCTCGAGATTCCGCCCGATGCAGTTCGGGCAGCGGTGCCGAATGGGCAGTGAGGTGGTGAGCGAGCGATGCTCACGCTGGCGGACATGATCCAGGCCCTGACGGGCAGCAAGGTAAGTGCTGCGGGTCACGTGATTACGGACGCCGCCATCGACTCGCGCCTAGTCATCCCCGGAGCGCTGTTTGTGGCCTTGCCGGGCGAACGCACGGACGGGCACGACTACGTGCAGGCGGCCTTCGAGCGAGGCGCGAGCGTCGCCTTGATCGAGAAGGACCTGGTGCAGCCCTTCCCTGTGATCGACCTGCGCCAGCCGCTGCCGGCGGAGGGACTGGATTGGCGTCTTCCGCTCTGCCTGCGAGTGGAGAACTCGCTGGCCGCGCTGCAGCAGATAGCCCGGCACTGGCGCGCCCAGCTCTCGCTGCGCGTCATCGGGGTCACCGGCAGCGTGGGCAAGTCGACGACCAAGGAGCTGGCCGCCGACGTGCTCGAAACGCGCTACCGCACGCTGCGCAACCCGGGCAACCAGAACAACGAGATCGGCGTTCCCCTCAGCCTGCTGCGGCTGACCGAGGCGCACGAGCGCGCCGTCCTGGAGATGGGCTTCTACGTGCCGGGGGAGATCGCCTTCTTGTGCGAACTGGCCCGGCCGTGCGTGGGCGTGATCACCAACGTCAGCCACGTGCACATGGAGCGGGCCGGCAGCCTGGAGGCCATCGTTGCCGGCAAGACCGAGCTCGTGGCCAGCCTCCCGCCCGCGCCCGAGGGCGTGGCCGTCCTGAACTACGACGAACCGCTGGTGCGGGGCATGGCCGAGCACACCCGGGCGCGCATCCTGTGGTACGGCCTGTCGCCCGAGGCGGACCTCTGGGCGGACGAGATCGAAGGCCTCGGCCTGGAGGGCGTGCGCTTCGTGCTCCACTACCAAGGCGAGGCCATGCACATCCGCGTGCCGCTGTTGGGGAGGCACTCGGTCCACACCGCGCTGCGGGCGGCGGCCGTCGGCCTGACCGAGGGCCTGACCTGGGACGAGATCCTCCACGGCCTGCAGTCGACGCAGAGCCAGCTGCGGTTGGTGGCGGTGCAGGGGCCGCATGGATCGCTGCTCTTGGATGACACCTACAACGCCGCGCCGGCCTCGGTGACGGCGGCGCTCAACCTGCTGGGCGAGCTGGACGGCCGCCGCGTGGCCGTGCTGGGCGACATGCTCGAGCTGGGGGAGTACGAGGAGCAAGGGCATCGGCTGGTGGGAGCGCGTGCGGCCCAGGTGGTGGACCTGCTCGTGGCGGTCGGGCCGCGGGCGCGCTGGATCGCCGAGGAGGCGGTGCGCGCCGGCCTGCCGGCCGCATCCGTGCTCCATCTTCAGGACAGCCAGGCTGCCGTCGAGCCGCTGCGGCAGCTCATCCAGGAAGGGGATGTGGTCCTCATCAAAGGATCGCGCGGGATGCAGATGGATCACATCGTCAGCGCCCTGGAGGAGACCGCATGAGCGAGACGGCGATGGCTCTCTCCCTGGGCGGCGTGAGCTTCCTGCTCACGGTGATCTGGGGCGGACCCCTGATCCGCATCCTGCACGCGCTGAAGATCGGCAAGCAGATTCGCATCGAGGGCCCCCAGCGCCACATCACCAAGCTGGGGACGCCGACGATGGGCGGATGGATGGTCGTCATCCCGGTCCTCCTGATCACGGGCGTGCTCAACCTGGTGAGCCTGGTCAGCCCGCTGAACGTGATCGGACGCTCGATCCTGCTCCCGATGCTCGTCCTGCTGGCCTATGCCTTCCTGGGGGCGCTCGACGACTACCAGGGGGTGCGCGGGCCTCTGCGCGGGCTGGGGATGCGCGCCCGCTGGAAGTTCCTGTGGCAGGTGGTGATCGCCCTGGGCGCGGCGCTCGTGCTGAAGTATGGCCTCGACGCCCCGGAGATGTTCCTGCCCTCCTATCCCGACGCGATCGACCTGGGCGTGTTGTACATCCCCGTTGCGGCCTTCGTCATCGTCGGCGCCTGCAACGCGATCAACATCACCGACGGCTTGGACGGGCTGGCGGGGCTGATCGCCGCCACCGCCTTCGCCGCCTACGGCGCTGTCGCCATGCTGCAGGGCCAGGTCTTCCTGGTGCGCTTCTGCTTCACCATGGTCGGCGCCCTGTTCGCCTTCCTCTGGTACAACGTCCACCCGGCCGAGCTCTTCATGGGAGACACCGGCTCCCTGGCGCTGGGGGGCACGCTTGGCGTGGTGGCGCTGATGACGGGTCACTGGGTGCTGCTGCCGGTGATTGCCATCATCCCGGTGAGCGAGGTCGTCTCCGACATCCTGCAGGTCGCCTACTTCAAGATCACCAAGGGCCGCCGCTTGTTCAAGATGGCGCCCCTCCACCACCACTTCGAGCTCCTGGGGTGGAGCGAGACGCAGGTAGTGCAGCGATTCTGGTTGGTCAATCTCCTGGCAGCCATGATCGGCGTGGCCTTGGCGCTGATCTAGAGAAAGGAGAGGCAATGGACATTGGCATGCTCTGGTTCGATGACAGTGCCCGCCCGCTGCACGAGAAGGTCCAGCGCGCCGCGGACTACTACGCCCAGAAGTACGGGCGCGTGCCCACGCTGTGCCTGGTGCACCCGAACAGCCTGCAGGGCGCGCCGCGCCTCGTGGCCGGGGTGGAACTGCGCGGGGCGCGCACGGTGATGCCGAATCACTTGTGGATCGGCGTCGAAGAGAAGCTGGAGCTCAAGCGGCCGGTGCGGCGCACGGCCTCGAGCGCCAGCCTGCTGGAGAAACGCCCTCTGCAGCCGACCGGGACCCGTCCGCTGAGCGAGGGGCGCGCCCGGGCAGCATGAGGCCGGTGTGGAGTCCTGGCGCGGCCGACGGGTGGTGATCCTGGGGCTGGCCCGGCAGGGCAAGGCTCTGGCTCGTCACCTGGCGGAGCAGGGCGCCGAGGTCACAGTGAGCGACCTCAAGCCCGCTGAGCGCCTGACACGGGAGTGCGAAGAGTTGTCCGACGTGCGGTTGCGGTTCGTCCTTGGCGGTCATCCGCCGACGCTGATCGAAGACGCCGACCTGGTGTGCCTGTCCGGCGGGGTTCCCGCCGATCTGCCGCTGGTCCATCAGGCGCGCCTGCGGGGCAGCCCTCTCTCCAACGACTCGCAGATCTTCCTGGAGGGTTGCCCCGCCCCGACGATCGGCATCACCGGCTCCGCCGGCAAGACGACCACGACGGCGCTGGTGGGGAGGATGGCCGCCGCACACCTAGCCAGCAGCGGGCGGCGCGCCTGGGTGGGCGGCAACATCGGCCGCCCGCTGCTGAGCGACCTGTCGGACATCCACCCCCAAGACTGGGTGGTGATGGAGCTCTCGTCCTTCCAACTGGAGATCATGACGCGCAGCACCCGCGTCGCGGCCGTGCTCAACCTGACTCCCAACCACCTCGACCGTCACCACAGCATGCGCGCCTACACCGAGGCCAAGGCCCGCCTGCTGGACTACCAGGAGGCGGACAGCGATGCCGTTCTCGGGCGCGACGATCCCGGAGCCTGGGGGCTGCGCCGCCGCGTGCGCGGCCGCCTGTGGAGCTTTGGGATCGGACCGCTCGCGCAGGGGCAGGGGACGTATGTCGCCGCGGGGCACATCTGGCTGCGCAGCGAAGGAGACGAGCGCCCCGTCTGCCCGCTGGAGGCGGTGCGCCTGCGGGGCGAGCACAACCTGCTCAACGCCGCCGCGGCCTGTGCCATCGCAGCCGCTGCCGGATTCTCCGCCGAGGCCATGGAGGCTGGCATCCGCGACTTCACCGGCGTGCCCCACAGGCTCGAGTTCGTGCGCCGAGTGCGTGGCGCCGATTGGTACAACGACTCGATCGCCACCGCGCCCGAGCGGGCGGCGGCGGCCATCCGCTCGTTCCACGAACCGATCGTCCTGCTGGCCGGCGGCCGCGACAAGGACCTGCCGTGGGAGGACCTGGCGCGCCTGATCTGCCAGCGGGTCGATCACCTGGTGCTCTTCGGCGAGGCGGCGCCCAAGGTCCTGCAGGCCGTTCAGGCAGCGTGGAGCGGGGAGAGGCCGTACAGCATCGATGTCTCGCCCGGGCTGAAAGGCGCGGTCCAGATAGCCGCCTCCCGCGCCGAGCCCGGGGACGTTGTGCTGCTGGCTCCCGGTGGGACGAGCTTCGACGAATTCGTCGACTTCGAGGACCGCGGCGAGCAGTTCAAACGCTGGGTGCAGGACCTGTGACCGATCACCCGCTTTCCGACAGCATCCGCACCGCCTCCGCCCCGGCGCGCTGGCGACCGCTGGGATTCGACCCGTGGCTCCTGCTGCTGGTGGGGGTGATGGTCGTGTTTGGGTTGGTGATGGTGTACTCGGCGTCGTGGGACGTGTCCTGGCGTCTGTATCAGGACCCGAGTGCTCTGTTCCGGCGGCAGGTGGGGAATCTGTTCATCGGCCTGGTGGCGCTGGCCGGGGCCGCGACGGTCCCCGTCCGCTGGCTGCGCAAGTTGGCGCTGCCGATCATCCTGCTCAGCATCCTGGCGCTGATCGCCGTCCTCGTCATCAACGTCGGCCTGGGCCCGAGGCGCTCCTTCCTGGGAGGATCGGTCCAGCCCTCGGAGATGGCCAAGCTGGCGCTGATCGTCTACCTGGCGGTGTGGATGGAGTCCAAGGGTGAGCGCCTGACGGAGTGGGGCTACGGCTTCTTGCCGCTGATGGTCATCATCGGCGTGATCGGCGGATTGATCCTGCTCCAGCCCGACTTGAGTGCGGTGCTCACGGTGGCGGCGGTGGCGCTGGGGATGTTCTTCCTGGCCGGTGCCCGGCCGTCTCAGTATGCGCTGGTCACTCTGGGCAGCGGGGTCGTCGGGTATGTGCTCGTTTGGCTCACCCGCACCGGGCGTGAGCGCTGGACAGCCTATCTAGCCGGCCTGGTCGACATCCAGGAGGCCTCCTACCACGTGCAGCACTCGCTGCAGGCGTTCTACACCGGCGGCATCCTCGGACGCGGGCTGGGCGCGAGCCGGCAGAAGTTCGGCTTCCTGCCCGCGCCGCACACCGACAGCATCTACGCCATCATCGGCGAGGAGCTGGGTTTGGTGGGGGCCCTGCTTGTGCTGGTCCTGTTCTATCTGCTGGTGTGGCGCGGCTTCAAAGTGTCGCTCGAATCCTCCGACCGCTTGTCGATGCTCCTGGGAGGTGGGGTCGTCTTCTGGATTGGGATTGAGGCCATGGTGAACATGTCCGTGCTCCTGGGCCTGCTGCCGTTCGCGGGCAACGCCCTGCCCTTCTTCTCGTATGGAGGCTCCAGTTTGGTGACGACGCTGGCAGCGGTCGGGCTGCTGCTCAACATTTCGCGGCGGCGGGCGCCGGAGCCCCCGCTCCGAGGTCACGATGCGGTTATTGGTATCGGCTGGCGGCACGGGCGGAGGCGTGTATCCCGCCTTAGCCGTCGTGCGCGCCCTCGGCGAGAGCGCTGACGTGCTGTGGGTCGGCGGGGAGGGAGGCATGGAGGCGTCCCTGGTGCAGCGCGCCGGCATCGCCTTTGAGGCTGTGCCCGCGGCGGGCGTGCACGGCGTGGGCCTGCGTGCGCTTCCAGGGAACCTGTGGCGGCTGCTGCGCGGCACGCTGGCCGCGCGCCGCGTGCTCGCCCGCTGGCGGCCGCAGGTCCTCTTCTTCACCGGCGGCTACGTGGGCGTTCCCGTCGCCGTGGCAGGGCGCGGGCTGCCCAAGGCGGTCTATGTTCCGGACATCGAGCCCGGCCTTGCGCTGCGCGTGCTGGCGCGCATGGCGGACGTGGTGTGCGTCACCAGCGAACGCTCGCGCCCCTTCTACCCGAAGGCCCGGCGCCTCATCGTCACCGGGTATCCCACGCGCCCCGAGCTGCACCAGCAGGACCGGGCTGAGGCCTGCCAGGCTCTGGGGCTGGATCCCGGGCGCAAGGTGCTGCTGGTCTTCGGTGGGAGCCGAGGCGCCAGGTCGATCAACCGTGCCCTCTGGCAGTGTCTGGAGGCGGTGTTGAAGGAAGCGCAGGTGGTGCACGTCACCGGTGCGCTGGACTGGCCGGATGTGGCCTCTGTCTGTGCCAGGCTGCCTCAGGCGCTGGCCGCCGACTACCACCCCCATCCCTACCTGCACGAGACGATGGGGGCTGCGCTCGCGGCCGCCGACCTCGCGGTTTGCCGCGCCGGAGCCTCGACGCTGGGCGAGCTGCCGCTCTTCGGGCTGCCGGCGGTGCTCGTGCCCTATCCGCATGCCTGGCGCTATCAGCGGGTGAACGCTGCCTATCTGGCCGAGAGTGGGGCCGCCGTCGTGGTGGAGGATGCCGTTCTGTCCGAGCGGCTGGCCGAGGTCGTCCTCGGTCTCCTGGGCGACCCCGAGCGACTGCGGGACATGGGCGCCGCCGCCAGGCGCCTCGCCCGGCCCGAGGCAGCCCACGCCATCGCCGGCGAGATCATGCGTCTTGTCGAGGCGAGGAGGCCGGCATGATCAGCCTGGTCGTCCTCTTCGGCATGTTCGTCGTGCTCTTCGCCGTGATCGGCGCCATGCGCGGCTGGGCAAAGGAACTGTTGGTGACCAGCGCCGTCGTGCTGGGGCTGTTCCTCAACGCCATCCTCGAGACCTACATCACGCCCTACCGGACCGCCCTGCTTCTCCAGCCCGGCGGCACCCAGTTCACCGTCCGCTCGCTGCTCCTGGTGCTGCTGGCGTTCTTCGGCTACCAGACGCCTCACCTGCGCGCCCTGCAGCCGAAGGTCACGCGCGAACGGCTGGAGGAGCTGCTCCTCGGACTGGTGATGGGGCTGCTCAACGGATACCTGCTGGTGGGTTCACTCTGGTACTACCTGCATCAGGCGGGCTACCCGACGACGCTGATCATCCCCCCGGCTCCTGGATCGGAGCTGGCGCAGCAGATCGCGGCGACGGTGGAGTACTTGCCGCCGGCGCTGCTCGGCATCCCGCAGGTGTATTTCGCCGTCGGTGTCGTGTTCGTCTTCATCATCGTTGTGTTCGTATGAGCCGTCGCGTGCATCTGGTGGGAATCGGAGGGACAGGGCTCTCGGCCATCGCCCGGGTGCTGCTGGAACGAGGAGACGAGGTGAGCGGCTCGGATCAGGCGGTCTCATCCTACGCGCAGGGATTGGAGCGAGCGGGCGTGCGCGTCCACTATGGCCATCGCGCCGAGAACGTTGCCGGGGCGGACCTGGTGATCGTCTCCTCGGCGGTGCCCGACACCAATCCAGAGGTGGTGGCGGCTCGGCGGGCCGGCGTGCGCGTGGTGCGGCGCCCCGAGTTCCTCGCCGAACTCACCGCCGGATGCCAGACGATCGCGGTCGCCGGGACCCATGGCAAGACGACCACCACAGGACTGATTGCCTGGCTGTTGGAGCAGGCGGGGCTGTCGCCTTCGTTCATCGTGGGCGGGATGATGAAGGACCTCGGCACCAACGCCCGCGCCGGCCAGGGGCCGCACTTCGTAATCGAAGCCGACGAATACGACCGCGCGTTCCTCGGGCTGCAGCCGGTCGTCGGCGTCGTCACCAATGTCGAGCACGACCACCCGGACTGCTATCCGACGTTCGCCGAGTTCAAGGCGGCCTTTCAGGCGTTCGCCGATCGCGTGACCGACCACCTGCTGGTGTGCCTGGAGGATCCCGGGGCGGCCTCGCTGCAGCCCGCCTCCGCCTCCCGCCTCACGTACGGTTTCCGGCCCGAGGCCGAGTGGCGGGCGGAGGAGGTTCGCCCGAATGCGGCCGGCGGATCCGACTTCCTGGTGTCGAAGCGGGGTGAGCTGCTGGGGCTGGTGCGGACGCGGCTGCCGGGGCAGCACAACGTCTTGAACGCCGTGGCGGCGCTGGCTGCGGTGGACTGTGTGGGTGTGCCCTTTGGCGAGGCGCGCCGGGCGATCACCGAGTTTCGCGGCATCGGGCGCCGCTTCGAGATCACGGGCGAGGTGGGCGGGATCTGGGTGGTCGACGACTACGCCCATCATCCGACCGAAATCCGGGCCACGCTGGCGGCGGCGCGATCCCGCTTTCCCGGCGCCCAGGTGTGGGCCGTCTTCCAGCCCCACACGTTCTCGCGGACCAAGGCGCTGCTGGAAGACTTCGCGCGGGCCTTTGGCGATGCCGACCATGTCATCGTCGTCGACATCTTCGCCTCGCGCGAAGCGCCGGATCCCTCGGTCAGCGCGCAGAGGCTCGTCGAACAAATGAGCCACCAGGACGTTCGGTTCATCCCGGATCTGGCACGGGCGGCACGGACCTTGCAGGAGCAGGTTCAGGCGCCGGCGGTTGTGGTCACGCTGAGCGCAGGGGACGGCAACCGGGTAGGCGAGCTCCTGCTGCAGGGGCTGTCCGGCAAGCAAGGAGGGTAGGCCATGGCCACGAAAGCAATCGAGCGAAGGCTCTTCGAGGTCGACCGGCGCATGGAATTGAAGATGCGTCTGGCGGCCAAGAAGGCGGCTCAGTCGGTGCGGCAGGGGATGCTGCCCTTGGCCTTTCCCGAGCCGCCCGAGCGAGAGGTGGTGGAGCGGCTGTTGGATCGGGTCCGAAGCCTGTGAGATCGAGGCCGCTGTCGCCGGAACAGGTGCGGGTGCTGGCCGAGGCCTTTGGGCCGAGGCTGCAGCGGGACGTCCCGCTGGCCCCCTACACCTCGGCCCGGATTGGAGGCCCGGCGGACTATCTGATCGTGGTCCGCTCGGCCGATGAGCTGGCGGCGGCGGCGGAGGTGCTGTGGCGGGTGGAGGCGCCGTTCCGGGTGTTGGGGGCGGGCTCGAACCTGCTGGTGGCGGATGCTGGAGTGCGTGAGGTGATCGTGCTCAACCAGGCCAGGCAAGTGCGCTTCGCCGGCGACGAGGACGAGACGCCGTGGGTTTGGGCCGAGGCCGGGGCGTCGCTGAGCAGTGTGGCGCGCCGGGCCGTCGAGCGCGGCTGGTCGGGTCTGGAGTGGGCGGCCACGGTCCCGGGGACGGTGGGCGGGGCGGTGGCTGGCAACGCCGGCGCCTTCGGCAGGGACATGGCCGCGTCGCTGCATCAGGCCGAAGTCGTGCTGCCTGGCGGGGCGCGCGAGAGCTGGCCCGCGGAGCGGATGGAATACGGATACCGGGATTCCTGGCTGAAGCGGAACCCGGGCAAGGCCGTCGTGTTGGCAGCGACGCTGCAGCTCGGGCGGGATACGCCGGAGGCGACGCGCGCCCGGGTGGACGAGTACGTGGCGCGCCGCAAGGAGACGCAGCCCGCCGGTGCGAGCATGGGCTCGATGTTCAAGAACCCTGCCGGCGACTATGCCGGGCGGCTGATCGAAGCCGCGGGGCTGAAGGGACTGCAGCAGGGCGGCGCGCAGATCAGTCCGCGCCACGCCAACTTCTTCGTGAACGTGGCGGGGGCGACTGCGGCCGACGTGTGGGCGCTGATCCAGAGAGCGCGCGACGAAGTGGCGCGCCGGTTCGGTGTGGAACTCGAACTGGAGATCGAGCGCATCGGCGAATGGCCGGAGGAGCAGAGGTGAGCGCGAGGCTGCGGGTGGGAGTGATCTTCGGGGGGAGGTCCGGCGAGCATGAGGTCTCGCTGATGTCGGCGCGTTCGGTGCTGGCGGCGCTCGACCCGCAGCGCTATGAGGTCCTGTCCATCGGGATCACCAAAGACGGCCGCTGGTACTGTGGGGAAAACGTGCTCGAGCGGCTGAGGGCCGGGACGACGGAGGGCCTGATCCCGGTGGCGCTGCTGCCGGAGCCGGGTCATCGGGGCCTGCTGATGCTGGAGGGCGGATCGGCGGGGAGGGTTGAACCCCTGGACGTGGTGTTCCCGGTGCTGCACGGCACGTACGGCGAGGACGGGACGCTGCAGGGGCTGCTGGAGATGGCCGATCTGCCTTACGTGGGGGCCGGGGTGTTGGCTTCGTCGGTGGCGATGGACAAGGGTTTGTTCAAGCAGGTGATGCGGGCCCACGGCATCCCGGTGGTCGATTCGGTCGTGGTGCTGGCGACGACGATTCTGGAGGACATGGATGCTGCGCTGCGCCAGGCGGAGTCCGTCGGGCCGTACCCGCTTTTCACCAAGCCTTCGAACCTGGGGTCGTCGGTGGGCGTGAGCAAGTGCCGTTCGCGCGCCGATTTGATGGAGGGCCTGATCGACGCCGCCCGCTACGACCGACGCGTGGTCGTCGAGCGCGGCGTCGAGGCGCGCGAGATCGAGGTCAGTGTGCTGGGCAACGAGGAGCCCGAGGCCTCTGTTGCCGGAGAGATCATCCCCAGCGACGAGTTCTACTCCTACCGGGCGAAGTACATCGACGACGCCTCGCAGCTCCTCATCCCCGCGCCGATCGACGAGGTGACCGCGGCCGAGGCCCGCCGTCTGGCGGTGGAGGCCTTTCGCGCCATCGACGGCGCCGGCATGGCCAGGGCGGATTTCCTGCTCGACAAGAACACCGGCCGGCTCTACCTGAACGAACTGAACACCATCCCGGGCTTCACCCAGATCAGCATGTATCCGAAGTTGTGGAACGCCAGCGGCATCGACTATCCGACGCTGATGGACCGGCTGATCGAGCTGGCGTTCCAACGCCAGCGCCAGAAGGACCGGCTGCTGCGCAGCTACGAGGGGGCCGCATGACGGCCAGCGGGCGGGCGGTGCTGCGAGCGGGTTCACGCGCGGATCAGGTGCGGGCGCGCCGCATTCTCGAGGAGCGCGTCATCGAGCCCGCCCCACGCGAGC
>FWPV01006175.1_pt1 | contig 23139 bp, 23 predicted proteins | sample 2228371 | NCBI WGS metagenome assembly FWPV01 (sample SAMEA103939776, study PRJEB20133) | metagenome | reverse complement strand
AGGGCTTGACAGCCCTTACTGCGCCGAGTAAGGTGATAGCCCGTGAGTTTGCCGCATACACGTACAGGAAAACCGCCAATGAGCCGTGTTATTCACACCGACAGCACCGGCAAAGAGCGTAATCGCCTGATGCGCTCCTGCGCTGAGTTGCTCCGCCATCTGAGCGCCAAACAAACTGTCGATGACGAAGCCAAAGACATGACCGCCTGCCTGATCCTCAATCTGCGCGAAATCGACCGCGGCATCGATGAGTCCGCTGCCGTCTGGGAAAAGCGCGACTACTGGCTGAAAGCCGAACAACTCCGCCAGCGATGGGGATGGGTTTCCTACGCCGCAGATCAACTGGAAGCCCTGATCCGCCAGGAGGCATGGCATCGCCTGCCAGAGCTGATGATCAAGCTTCTACCTCATTTCGCCGAAATCAAGATCACCCGCTTCACTCGCGAGTCTGACCTGTGGGATGGCTGCTACCAGCGGCTGTTGAGCACCCTGCAGTAATCAGCGCAGCTTCGCGCTCAGCCAGGCATCCAGGGCTGCATAGTTGGGGATGGCATAGCCTTCCGGTGAACGCTGGATAAGGTCCCGGTCGATCACCAGCCGGTCAATAGAACCCACGGCACCGTCAAGAACCAGCGCCGGTGCCAGGGCCAACAGATCCAGCGGCGTCATATTCGTATCGACTGCCCGGAAAAAGGCTGCCACAGCCGCCGGCAGGCGCGGCCAGTTTTCCGGCTTCACCAGCGCCTGGGTCAGGGCAACCATCACCTGTTGCTGGCGGGCAGCGCGGCGGTAATCGTCATCTGCGTGGCGGGTCCGGGCATAGGCCAGGGCCCGCTCACCATTCATACGCTGCCAGCCAGGCTCAAACTGAATGGTTGTTGTGCCGAAATCGTCGGTGGGATAAGCATAATCAATCAGCAAGGAAGGCACTTCCACATCGATTCCGCCCAGCGCATCGACAACAGCAATAAAACCGTCAAAGTTGATGCGGATGTAGCGATCAAGCGGGATGCCAAAGCTCTGCGCTATCGCCTGCGCTGCCAGCCGCGCCCCACTTCCGGCCTGATCCTGCTCTCCGAGAACATTGATGGTATTGATACGCTGCAGGCCATAACCCGGCGTGTCCACAAACAGATCGCGCGGGATAGAAAGCAGGCTGACATCAAGCTTTGCCGGTTGCACCCCCATGATGATGATACTGTCCGTGCGGGTTACAAATCCCTCCCCGGCGCGCGCGTCCAGCCCCAGCAGCAGGACATTCATGGCTGCTGGCGGGAACAACAGGTAGAGCAGAATATACAGGCCCGACAGAAACACCGGCAGCAGGGCGACCAGCACACCAGCCAGCACCAGCCACACCACGCACCCTCGTCGGGGAGCCTGCCGAACAACCTGACCGTGAACCAGCCCCGATCCTGTAGCAAAGTTGGGCCGGGTATCTTCATTCGTTGCTATCTGCGTATTCATTGCACCTTCCTTGAGAGAACGCCCTTTATTGTCCACGTTTCCGCCAAAGTGACCAGTCACTTCTTAGTGCGCCATGTGAATAGCGCCGTATCACCGGTCGTCGCGTATCCTTGACGAACGCCTGCCAATCCACTACAATCGCCCCGTGCCCACAAGGGATATCAGCCATGTTTGAGAACCTGACCGAGAAACTTCAGGACATCTTCGATCAACTGGGGCGGCAGGGCAGACTCAGCGAGGATGATGTCGACAAAGCCATGCGCGAGGTGCGCCTGGCTTTGTTGGAAGCCGATGTCAACCTCAAGGTGGCCAAGGACTTCATCCGCCGTGTCAAAGAGCGTGCGGTTGGTGCCGAGGTCACCCGTAACCTCAACCCGGCTCAACAGGTGATCAAAATCGTCCATGAAGAGCTGATCGATACCCTGGGCGAGGCTGGCCGCTTGAACCTCAGCGGCCCCTCCCCCCGTGTGATCATGCTGGTTGGGTTGCAGGGTTCTGGCAAAACCACCACTGGCGCCAAGCTGGCCCTCATGCTTCGGCGCGAGGGGAAGCGTCCCTTCCTGATCGCCGCTGACACCTACCGTCCGGCAGCGGTTGACCAGCTGGTGACGCTGGCCAAACAGATCGATATCCCCTACTGGGAGGAAGGCACCACCGTTCCGCCGCCGGAGATCGTCCGTCATGGCCTGCAGAAGGCCCGCGATGCCAATGCTTCCGTCGTCATTGTGGACACCGCTGGCCGCCTGCAGATCGACGAAGAAATGATGGCCGAACTGGAAGCAATCAAGGCCCTCAGCAATCCTGCAGAAATCCTGCTGGTAGCGGATGCTATGACCGGCCAGGAAGCGGTGCGCATCGCCGAAGGCTTCAATAACCGGCTGAACATCACCGGCCTGATCCTGACCAAGGTCGACGGCGACGCGCGTGGCGGCGCAGCTATCTCGATGCGTGCCGTCACCGGTGTGCCAATCAAGTACCTGGCAACCGGTGAGAAGCTGGATGCGCTGGAAGTCTTCTATCCAGATCGCCTGGCCTCCCGCATCCTGGGTATGGGTGATGTCCTCAGCCTGATCGAAAAGGCGGAGGCCGCCTTTGACCAGCGTGAGGCGGAGCGTCTGCAGCGCAAGATGCTTCGCAACGAGTTCACGCTGGAGGACTTCCTCCAGCAAATGCAGCAGGTCAAGCGGATAGGCCCTCTTGGCCAGATCCTGGACATGTTGCCCGGTATGAGCCGCCTGACCAAAGAACTGGACATGTCCAAAGCAGATCAGGAGTTCCGGAAGATCGAGGCGATCATTCGCTCGATGACTCCCCAGGAACGCCGCAACCCACGCCTGCTTAACGCCAGCCGCAAGCGGCGCATCGCCGCCGGCAGCGGGACACAGGTTCAAGACATCAACGCGCTGCTCAAGCAGTTCCGTCAGATGCAGCGTCTGATGCAACAGATCGGTAAAGGCCGGCTGCCTCGCTTCCCCGGTTTGCTGAACTGAGGCAGTCGCTAACGCTTAAGGAGCAGGTCACACAACTATGGTTCGCATTCGTCTACGCCGTGTAGGTTCCAAGGGCCAGCCCAGCTACCGTATTGTGGTTGCCGATTCGCGTAGCCCGCGCGATGGTCGCAACATCGAAGTCATCGGCTTCTACAACCCACGCACAGAGCCGGCCACGATGGAAATCAAGGAAGACCGCGCCCTGTACTGGCTCAGCAATGGTGCCCAGCCCAGCGACACGGTGGCATACATCCTGACCACCCTGGGGACGATGGATCGCCTGGCCCGCCTGAAGAAGGGCGAAGCCCTGGAAGCGCTGCTCGCTGAGGCAGAGGCGGCAGCCGCCGCCCGTGGCAAGGTCAGCCCCAAGACCAGCCGCCCGGCCAAGCCCAAGAAACAGGCAGCCCCGGCTGCAACGACCGAAGAGTAACCGCGCCCGGATCGATCCCGAACAGGGCTGCACCGTCCTTGCCCCGGTCGGGTACCGGGGTGTGGCCGTCAGCGGCCAGGAGGCAAGCTCACTGTGAAAGAGCTGGTCGAGTATGTCGCCAAATCGCTGGTCGATGACCCTTCGCAGGTGACCGTGACAGAAACGGTAGCCGGGAATTCTGTCATCCTGGAACTGCATGTGGCGCCGGAGGATATGGGGCGCGTCATTGGCCGCAACGGTCGGGTCGCCAACGCGCTGCGGATGCTCCTGCGTGTGCAGTCGGCCAAGCTGGGCAAGCGGGTCACCCTCGAAATCGTCTAAAGTAGTCTACCGGGTACCTGCCATGCCAGAGGTCAACCAGCCTGTAAAGCGCCAATCCGAGGCGGGCCGCAAGCCCGCCTCACAACCTGCCTTCCTGGTACTGGGCCGTCTGCTGCGCCCGCACGGCGTGCGCGGTGAGATGCTCATGCAGGTGATCACCCACTACCCCGAACGCATCAACAACCTGGAAACGGTATTCATTGGCCCCGATCCTTATGATCGGGAGGCAGCGATCGGCTTTTCGCTGGTCAGGACGCGCCGCCATCGCGGCCAGCTCCTGGTCACCCTGGCGGGAATTGGCACCCGCGAGGACGCCGACACCTATCGCAATCAGTACCTGATGGTCGCCCTGGAGGACGCCGTACCGCTGGAGGAGGACGAATACTACCTCTTTCAGGTACTCGGCGCGCGCGTCTTCTCCACGACCGGCGAAGACCTGGGCCGCGTAACCGATGTGCTGGAGACAGGGGCCAACGATGTCTTCGTGGTAACTGGCGGACCATACGGCGAGGTGCTCATCCCTGACATCGCCGAAGTTGTGCTTGATATCGACCTTGAGAACAACCGCATCACCGTCGCCTTGCTCCCCGGGTTGCTGCCGGAATGATCCCGCGCTGGCTCCGCGTCGCTTGACAGCCTATGTGCCGCCTGCTATCCTGTCTGCCCGGCAGCCGCTGTTCGCCCGGGTGCGTCCGGCCAACCGTCCGGCCTGGCTCCGGCGGAGGGAGCACGCTTGAGCGCGCGCAAGTACTGGATTGGGTTCAACCATGTCGCCGGAATTGGGCCGGCGCGTCTGAAACTGCTGGCCGGGCACTTTCCCAGTCTGGAGGCCGCCTGGCATGCTGATGAGCAGAGTCTGGCCCGCAGCGGTCTGGATCAGCGCACCATCAGCAGCCTGGTTCAAACACGCCGCAGCCTTGATCTGGATGCTGTTCAGCGCCGCCTGGATGATCTGGGAGCCTCGGCGCTTACCCTGGAGGACCCTGACTATCCCGTTCTCCTCAAGGAATTGCCGGACGCCCCGCCGGTGCTGTACGTCCGGGGTTCATTGACCGACCGCGATCGCTGGGCCATCGCCATCGTCGGGACACGCAAGGCCAGTCATTACGGCCATGATACGGCCTTCCAGCTGGCATTTGACCTGGCCCGGGAAGGACTGACCGTCGTCAGCGGCCTGGCGCTGGGCATTGACGCGGCGGCTCACCGGGGCGCCCTGGAAGCAGGCGGACGCACCATTGCTGTTCTACCCTGCGGGATCGATACCGTCTACCATCTGGCACGCCAGATCGCCGATCAGGGCGCGCTGGTCACCGAGTTTCCGCCCGGTACAGCGGCGGAAAGCAAGAACTTCCCACCGCGTAACCGCATCATCAGCGGCCTTTCGCTGGGAGTGATCGTCGTCGAAGCGCCGGAAAAGAGCGGTGCCCTGTTGACCGCTGAGAGCGCCGCCGAGCAGGGACGCGAGGTCTTCGCTGTCCCCGGCCAGACAACCAGCGCCGGGAGCAGGGGCAGTAACCGCCTGATTCAGGATGGCGCCAAGCTGATCATGAGCATCGATGATGTTCTGACCGAACTTAACCTGACCCGCGAGGCTGCCCAGACCCATGTCGAAGTCGCCCGGATTGCGCCCGCCAATAGCCAGGAGCAACAGATTCTGGAACAATTGGGAACAGAACCGTTGCACATTGATGAGCTATGCCGCCAGCTAAACCTGCCGGTAGCGGCGGTGAGCAGTACCCTGGCCCTGATGGAACTCAAGGGGATGGTCCGGCAGGTTGGTAACATGCAGTATGTCCTTGCCGCCGGACCGAAAACATCTTATATACTGGACTGATAATCCAGACTGCCGGGGGCGGGCGCTGATCCGGCTCCCGGAGATAAATAAACGGAACATAACACCATGGTGTACAACCCTGAACACTACTATGCGCTGATCATGGCCGGCGGTGGCGGGACACGTCTGTGGCCACTGAGCCGCAAATCGCACCCCAAACAGATGCTGCCCCTCATCGACGACCAGCAAAGTATGTTCCAGCTGACCGTCCGCCGCCTGCAGCCACTCCTGCCGCCTGAGCGCATCTTCGTCGTCACCGGCCCGGAGATGGCCCCCAAGCTGCAGGCCGATGTCCCGGAGATACCGGCGGATAACTACGTGATCGAGCCGTTCGGGCGCAACAGCGGTCCTGCCGCCGCGCTGGGAACAATGATTATCACCGAGCGCGATCCGGATGCTGTGATCGCCGCGCTCTCGGCAGATCACCACATCGCCAATACCGAGCGCTTCCGGGAAGTGCTGGCCGCTGCGGCGGAGCTTGCGACCAGCAAAAACATGATCGTCACCCTGGGTGTCTCGCCATCGCGCCCCGCCATTGAATTTGGCTACATCAAGCGCGGGCAGCCGCTGGGCAACGTTGGCGGCTTTGACTGCTTCCGGGCGGATGGATTCACGGAAAAGCCCGGCATTGAAACCGCGCTCAAGTTCCTCAGTTCCGGCCTCTATAGCTGGAACAGCGGTATGTTCATCTGGACCGGACGCCATGTCCTGCAGGAATTCGCCCTCCAGCGGCCTGATATCTATGCGCTGATCGAGCAGGCGCGGGAACGCCTGGGGGCTGAGGATTTCACTGCGGCCATCACCCCGCTGTGGGAACAGATGCCCAGCATTTCGCTCGACTACGCCATCATGGAGAAAGCAGCGTCAATCGCTGTGATCCCGGTCGACATTGGCTGGAGCGATGTCGGAAGCTGGGAACTGCTTTACGAAGTACTGACAGCGGACAGGAATGGCAATGTGGCCCGCGGCCAGGGTACCAACCATATCCAGATTGACACTGCCAACACATTGATCATCAGCAACCGGATGGTAGTCACCATTGGCGTGGAAGACCTGGTCGTCGTGGATACGGATGACGTGGTCATGATCTGCCACCGCAACCGCGCTCAGGATGTGCGGGAAGTTGTGCAACAGCTACGCGATAGAGGGGCCGATTCATATCTCTAGGGATGATACTGGAATCAATCGGGGTTCGTTCATGAGCGAAGCATTGCAGGCCTATTGTGTGAAATGCAGGACAAAGCGGGAGATCGCCAGCCCGCAGGCAGTCTACACGGCAACCGGCACTCCTGGCACGCGGGGAACCTGCCCGGTTTGTGGCACAACGCTCTTCCGTACAGGTCGGACAGAGGCCCATGCCAATGTGCCCAGGCCAGAGGTCACGGCTACCCGTAAGCGCAGGAAGGCAACCAGCCAGCGTAACCGCAATCCTGAGGAAAACCCGGCAGATTCCCGCCATGGCCGCCTGGTGATTGTGGAGTCGCCGGCCAAAGCCCGGACCATACAGCGTTTTCTGGGCAAGAAATACGTGGTCAAAGCCTCGGTTGGCCACGTGCGCGACCTTCTGCGTTCTCGCCTGTCGGTTGATGTCCACAACAACTTCACGCCAGAATACCGTGTGCCGAACGAGAAGCGGCAGATCGTGAAGGAACTCAAGGAGGCCGCCGCCAGGGCCAGGGAAATCTACCTGGCCACTGACCCAGATCGGGAAGGCGAAGCCATCGCCTGGCATCTGATGGCAGCGGCGGAGATCGACGAGAGCCGCGCGTATCGCGTCGTTTTCCATGAGATCACCGAACGCGCCATTGCTGAGGCCTTTGCCCACCCGCACAAGATCAACCTGAACCTGGTCAATGCCCAGCAGGCTCGCCGTATCCTGGATCGGCTGGTAGGCTACAACATTACCGAATTGCTCTGGCAGAAAGTCCGCAACCGTCTTTCCGCCGGGCGTGTGCAGAGCATTGCTTCCCGGCTGGTCGTTGACCGCGAACGAGAGATCCGGAACTTCGTCAGGGAAGAATACTGGACTCTGGACGCTGAACTGGCCAGACAGCAGGCCAACGGCGCCGCCAACGGCCCTCAGAGCTTCGTCGCCCGCTTGATCAAGATCAACGGCCAGGATGTTTCCTTCCGCGTTGAAGATGATGTCAGGCCCCATCTGGACGTGTTGCAGCGGTCGTCCTTTGCCGTGCTGGAGGTCACCCGTGGCACGCGTCAGCGTCGACCTGCCCCACCCTTCACAACCAGCACGCTGCAGCAGGAAGCCTCCCGCCGCCTGAACTTCAACGCCCGGCGCACGATGAGCATCGCCCAGGAGCTTTACGAAGGCATTGATGTTGGCACCATGCAGGTCGGCCTGATCACCTACATGCGCACCGACAGCACAACCATTGCCATAGAGGCCCAGCAGGAAGCCCGGGCGTACATCGTGGCCAATTTTGGCGAATCTTTCGTGCCCAAGCATCCGCCTGTCTACCGCACCAGGGCCAAGAGCGCTCAGGAGGCTCATGAAGCCATCCGCCCGACCAGTGTTGAACGCACACCGGAAAGCCTCAAATCGCACCTGACACGGGATCAGTACCAGCTGTATACCCTGATCTGGCAGCGCTTTGTGGCCAGTCAGATGGCCAACGCTGTCTACACCACGCAGCGCGTGGATATCCTGGCCGGGCCAGCCGACCAGCCGGAGAAACCCTATCTGTTCCGCGCTTCAGGCAGTCTGCTCAAGTTTCCCGGCTTCCTGCGGATGTACGAGGAGGCTTCCGACCAGGAAGCCGATCCTGATGACGACACTGGCCGCCTGCTCCCGGAGCTTACAGCGGGGGAAGCACTGCGGCTGATCCGCCTGCTGCCAGCCCAGCACTTTACACAGCCGCCGCCGCGTTACACAGAGGCCACGCTGGTCAAGGCGCTGGAGGAGAATGGGATCGGGCGGCCCAGCACTTACGCCCCGACTGTCGCTGTGATCCAGAACCGGGACTACGTCACCCGCGATGGTCGTTACCTGGTACCTACGGAAACCGGGGAGCTGGTCAATGACCTGCTGGTAGAGCACTTCCCGGAAATCATGAACATCAACTTCACCGCCAAGCTGGAAAGCCAGCTTGACCATATCGCCGCTGGCAAGGAAGACTGGATTCCCTTCCTCCGCAGGTTCTACGGGCCGTTCGCCCAGGAACTGGAACGGGCGCGGCAACGCATACCAGCTCTACAGCAGGAGAAGACCATTGGCCGCAGCTGTCCCAAGTGCGGTAGCCCACTGGTACTGCGTTATGGGCGCTACGGTAAGTTTGTTGGCTGTTCCGCCTATCCGGAATGCCGCTATACCGAGCCGTGGCTGGAGAAGATCGGCGTGACCTGCCCTCTGGACGGCGGAGAACTGGTTGAGAAGAAGACGCGCGGCGGACGCACCTTCTATGGTTGCGCCAACTACCCCCACTGCCAGTTCACAACCTGGAAGCGCCCGCTGGTTTCCCCCTGCCCGAACTGCAACGGGCTGCTTGTTGAGCAGAATAAGAACCACGCGCAGTGCATTGCCTGTGGCCGGGTCTTCGAACGGGACGAACTCCCCGAACCGGCCATCGAGTCCGCAGCCAATCCTGAGGACTGATACGCAACAGCTATCCACAATGGGGGCCGGGGCCATGATCGGATCCGGCCCCTGTTATGCTTGCATTCACGCGCGATTTGTATATAGTGTGAAGCAGCCTGCTGGCATGGTTGTGCAGGTATCTGCCAGCCAGTAGAATAGGCGTATTCCAGTATCATACAACCTGGTGAAACACCAGTCCGCCGCTGCAGACAGCTCACTTGCCGAGAAAGGTCAAGGACTATGTCAGCTACCGAACAGGGCGTCACGCCGCCTGCTCAACCTAAAGGAGCAAACCCCGCGCTGGAACAATGGCGCGTGACCATCCAGCGTGTTCGGCCACAGCTCATCGGGGTGCTGGTTTTCACGCTGGGGCTGGTCGCCGGCCTGGTCTGGGCTTATGGCATCGCGCCCACCATCTGGACGGACGCTGAGCCAATCCACCTTCATCAGAGCTACAAAGAAGAGTGGGTCAAGATGGTCGCCGACCAGTACAGCATCTTTGGCCGCCAGGGACAAACCCACGCCCAGGCGATGCTGGCCCGCGTTGGCAATGCCCAGGCCATCATTGACACCCTGATCGCACAGAACAGTAGCGATCCCGCCCTGGTCGGACGGCTGACTGCGATCCGCAGCTTTGCCCCGGGCGCGGATAACCCGGAGTTGAGGAAACTCGAATACGGCGCCCTGCAGACGCTTAACCCGATCTTTCTGGTTCTGGCCGTGCTGATCATTGGTGCGCTCGTTGTGATCCTGTGGGGCATGTACGGCCTGGCTGCCGGGATGATTGTCCGCGGACTGTTACCCTCGCGCCGCCGCGCCGCTCCCGGCGACAGCGTCATCAGCGAGGTCGGACGTGTGGAGCACGAACGCCGCCGTATTGTCCAGGAGGCCACCCAGCAACGGCAGGCCCAGGCAGCCATGCAACCGCCGGTTGGTGCACCGCCCATCCGCCAGTATGTTTCCACTTACCTGCTGGGAGACGATTACTACGACGAGTCCTTCAGCATTGAGGACGAGTCAGGCGGCTTCCTGGGGGAGACCGGGGCCGGCATCTCTGAAACGGTTGGCATCGGCACACCCAAGAAAGTCACCGCCATCGAAGTCTGGCTGTTTGACAAGAATGACATCCGCACCGTGACCAAGGTGCTGATGAGCGAGCACGCTTATCGGGATGACGCGATGCGCTCCAAGCTGGCTTCCAAAGGGGAGGCGGTACTGGCGCAGCCGGGTGTTCCGGTCGTACTGGAGACACAGACTCTGCGCATTGTAGCGACCATCCGCAACCTGAAGTACGGCGCAGACCCTACTCCCGCACCCAACAGTTACTTTGAGAATCTGACCCTGGACATTGCCGCCTACGCCAAAGAAGGCGCAACCTCCGCCCCCGGGACGGCTATCGGCGACCGCTACGGCACCCTGTAACCGATAGCACCCCACAAACATAAAGGCCCTGCGGTTTTCGCAGGGCTTTTTTGTGGCTGGCTCAGGAAGTTCCGCCGGAGCTTACTGGCGGATTTCCAGAATATGATACTTCATGGTGCCCAGCGGAGCATGGTACGTGATCTTTTGCCCTACTCTGGCTCCCAGCAGCGCCGCCCCCAGCGGACTTTCGTGGGAGATCTTCCCGTCACGCGGGCTGGCTTCCGCGGCCCCGACGATGGTATAGGTCTCCGGCGATTCGCCGGGAGTCTGGATGGTCACCGTAGAGCCAATCCGCACCACGTCAGGGGCCTGATCGGAGTCAGAGACAATGGTCGCCGTGCGCAGGATATGCTCGATGTAACGGATGCGGCCCTCCAGAAATCCCTGCTGTTCTTTGGCATCAATGTAGTCAGCATTCTCGGAGAGATCACCCATCTCTTTGGCCTCTCTGAGCCGGCGGGCCAGCTCCGGACGCTTAACGTTGATCAGTTCCTCAAGTTCCATCCGCAGCTTTTCCGCACCTTCTTCAGTCAGGTACACTTCCTCTACCATATCCGTTTCCTCTGCAGCACCGTGATGATGAGATAGGGTACAACCTTTGGGCAGGCGGGTCAAGATGCACAAAAACCATCTACTGCCCCCGATAATCCGGGTATAATACCCGCCATCTAACGGTTTTGTCTATACCCGTTCCATCAGCGAGGCACTCATGCCCAGACCTTACCAGGAATATCTGCAGGAAATCCTGATTGATGAAGCCACGCTCCAGCGGCGCATTGCCGAACTGGGCCAGCAAATCTCCCATGACTATGCCGGAACCAGCGACCTGCTGCTGATCTGTATTCTGAAGGGTGGTGTCCTGTTTCTCACTGACCTGATGCGGCACATCGATATCCCCCACCACATCGACTTCATGGCCGTCTCCAGTTATGGTGCTCAGGCGCGGCAATCCTCCGGCGCCGTCCGCATCGAAATGGATCTCCACACCGATATTGCCAACCGCCATCTGCTTATTGTCGAGGACATCATCGATAGCGGCCATACCCTCAGCTACATCCTGCGCACCCTAGAAGCCCGCCAGCCAGCCGATGTGAGAATCTGTACCCTGCTCAGCAAGCGTGAGCGGCGTGAAATCGACATCCAGGTGGATTACATCGGCTTCGAAATCCCGAACAAATTCGTCTTTGGCTATGGCCTTGACCTGGACGAGTACTACCGCAACCTGCCCTTCATCGGTGTTGTCCGCCCGGAAGCCTACGCGACACAACCGCCAGACGCATGACCGATTCCCTTGCAGTGCCCGCTTCATCCCCACGCCCCCTGCATTGGCCGGCGATTGTCCATGCGCTCAAGCACATTCTTGAAGAGGAAACTCAGGGGGTCTACCTGGTCGGTGGTGTGGTGCGCGACGCCTTCTGGGGGCTGCCAGCCCACGACATTGACCTGGTAGTTGCGCGGGACGCTTTCCGCATTGCCCGCCATATTGCCAACACCCTGGATGGGGCGTTCTATCGTCTTGATCCGGAACGGCAAACCGGGCGAGCGATTGTCCAGGTGGAAGGCCAGCGTACCATCATCGATGTGGCAATGTTCCGGGGTGGCAGTCTGCTGGAGGATCTGGTCGGTCGAGATTTCACCCTGAATGCTGTGGCGGCCCCGCTCCCGCAGGCCGAGGACAACATCGTCATCGATCCCCTACAGGGTCTGCGCGACGCCCAGGACCGCATCCTGCGACGTTGCAGCCCGATCTCCATCGCCAGCGATCCGGTTCGGGCACTGCGTGCCATCCGCCTGAGTGTCCGCTTCAGGCTGCGGATCGAGCCGGAGACGCTGGCGGATATCCGCCAGGAAGGACCGGGCCTGGCCCGCGTCTCTCCGGAACGGGTGCGGGACGAGTTCATGACCCTGCTTGGTGGGCCTCGCCCCGCCACTGCCCTGCGGACACTGGATGCACTGGGACTGCTGGCCCCGGTGGTTCCGGAGATTGGTGCCCTGCGCCACCCCTCTCGATCGACCCCGGCCCTGCCGGATGCCTGGGCATATATCCTCCGGGTCATCGACCGCCTGGAAGCTATCCTGCAGACCATCGGCCCTGACCGTACCGATAGCACCGCAGCCCAGATCGGGCTGGGCATGATCGTCTATTATCTGGATCGCTTCCGCCCTGCCCTGCAGCAACACCTCAGTCAGCCATGGCCCAACGATCGAACGCACCCCGGTTTGTTGACGCTGGCTGCCCTGCTGCACCCCCTGCCATCAACAAACGAAACGGACCTGTCGGCGCTCACTGAAGCCGCTACGCTGCGCGGTGAAGCGTTACGTCTGAGCCGCCATGAGATCGAGCGTTTACAGGCCATTGTCCGCCATGCGCGTTATCCAGATCGCCTGGCCAACCAGCCCGAACTCACCCGACGGCACATCTACCGTTTCTGGCGGGACTGCGGCCCGGCAGGCGTGGATGTCTGTCTGCTGGGACTGGCCGGTTATCTGGCCACCGCCGGCCCGACCCTTTCCACAGCCAGCTGGAGCCACTACCTGGAAACCACCGGCACCCTCCTGGAAGGCTGGTTTCCCCCCTCTGGTGCACCGCGCATCACCGACCTGCCCGCCCTGATCTCCGGGCGTGACCTGATGCGCCGCCTGGGCCTGCAACCCGGCCCGGAGATCGGCGATCTGCTGGAAGAGATCCGGGAAGCGCAGGTTACCGGTGAAGTGACATCTGCTGATGCAGCACTGGCGCTGGCCCGCCGGCTCCTGGCAGACAAAAAGCCCTGCCAGTAAGCAGGGCCGCACTCGCTACTCCCTCAGTTACCGCTACTCGCCAGGATGTTCAAAAAACCACAGGAGGGTTTGCCCGTAACGGCGCTCGTCGTAGGCTTCCAGCGCCTGAAGGGTAATCGGTTCCTGCTCGCGGGGATCGATCTGCACCACGACAATCGCCTCCGGATTCAGCCAGTCAGGACGCTCATCCAGCTTCAGCAGCGCCTTTTGCCACAGGCCCTGATATTGCGGCGGGGCGATATAAACCACATCGAACTGCCGGGAAGCTGGCCGGCTCAGGTAGGCAAAAGCATCGGCCTGGATCACCTGTGCGCCTTCCGTCAGACCGGTGCGGGCCAGATTCTCCTGAATCGTCCGGATGGCCAGACCAGCGCTGTCAATGAAAACCACGCTGGCAGCACCACGGCTGAGAGCTTCGATACCGACGGCACCCGTCCCGGCAAACAGATCGAGCCAGGCGCTACCGGGAACCTCGGCCCACAGGATGTTAAACAGCGCCTCCTTGACACGATCCATGATCGGACGCGTCCCGGCACCGGGCACCAGCTTCAGCGAACGCCCCTTGGCTTTCCCCGCGATCACCCGCATGGACATGCGCACGCCTCCTAAGCAGAGACTTCGACCGCCTCGCGCACGGCGCGGATGTTAGACCACGGTGTGGTGATCATCATCACACAGCCCGTGGACAGGATAAAACGCCGACGACCGGTCTGCTCCAGCGCAGCAAGCACCTGCTCCCGGATTTCCGCCGGAGTCCCATTGTGGACAGGATTCCAGTGGGAAAGGCCACCGCACACCGCGCCGGAGAATTTCGTTTTGCCGATCGCCAGATCAGGCCCTGCATCACGATCATGCCAGTTGATGGCCTGCACAGGATAATCCACAAAAAGATCGAACATTGGCAGTTCATCGCCATGCAAATGGAGCATGTTGAACCACCACTTGCTGCTCAGAGCCTCCAGAATGCGCAGATCATACGGGCGACCAAAGGTGCGGTATTCGTCCTCTGTCAGGAAGCTGTAATTAGCCAGTTGCACGGCATAGTAGATACCAGCCAGGCGCGTACGGCTTAACTCACTGAGGAAGCGCAGCGTACTCTCAGTGATGATATTCAGACCGGTATGCACACGCTCCGGCGCCGTTCGGATGTGTTCGATCAATACATCCTGCCCGCCCACCAGATGCCGTGCCTGGGCCAGGGGGCTGAAGATCGTGTGGATTGCCGGGACATCCTCCGGCAACCCGTCCAGGATCAGCCGCGTTGCCTCCAGTTGCCGGCCCAGCCCTCCACGGCGCGGATCCAGAACGCGCAGGCTTGTCCAGTCCAGGGTGCGCTTTACCACATAGCGGGTGTACTCGCGGGTGCCTTCCAGGTTGCCTACCCAGCGATCCTGTACACCGTAATCCGTCAGGCAGAAGCTACTGGCCGGGGAGATCTTCACAAAGTCCCAGTCATAGCGCTTCTGGAATTCGATCGTCGATTGCGCCAGATCAGCCGCCCGCTGATCATCGCCGGGCCAATGCCGCCACAGAGCTACCGGCACGCGGTCAGTCTCTTCTCCGGCAAAGGCTCGCTCCAGCCTCTCACGCTTGGAAAGCATCAGCCATTAGCCCTTGATCATGGAGATTTGCTGCTGGGTCATGCGGCGCAGCATCTGAATCCGGTTGGCATCATCAGCGTTGCTGGCTTCCTGGCTGGAAAGTAACTCCAGAACCTTATTGAATGTCTCGCGCGCTTCCTGTCCCTGCCCGGCACTGCGCAGCGCCATGCCCAGGCCATACAACGCATCAATGTCATTGGGGGCAGCGGCAACCAGCTTACGGAACTCTTCAATTGCCGTATCGTCGCGGCCCACTGTATGAGAGTGCCAGGCACGACCAATGGGGCTGTTCCCTTTTTCCGACATGAGCAACCTCCATGCAAAGGACATGCAGACAGGTTACGCCAGCCTAACTGGCTGGATTATAGCCTGGCAGGGGCGCCCTGCCAAAGCCCCCTGCCCTGTTTTCTGCCAGGCGGAATGTTCAGGTAGCGCCAGGTGTAACCCGCTCACGCAAAGACCAGATCGGCGATCTGGTCGGGAGTCTCCGCCACCGGCACGCCGACCTCATTGAAGCGCGCGATCTTCTCCGCAGCTGTGCCGATCCCACCCTCAACGATCGCACCGGCATGGCCCATCGTCCGCCCTTCAGGCGCCTTGCGGCCAGCAATAAAGGCCACAACCGGCTTGGTCATATGCTGCGAAATGTAGGCGGCTGCCCGTTGTTCGTCCGTTCCGCCGATCTCACCGATCAGCACGACCTTGTCGGTCTGCGGGTCTTCCTCAAATAGCTGGAGAACATCGATGAAACTTGTGCCGTTAATTGGATCGCCACCGATCCCGACACAGGTGCTCTGTCCGATTCCCCGCCGGGTCAGGGCGTAGATGGCCTCATAGGTCAGCGTGCCGCTACGGGAGACCACCCCTACCGAGCCAGGCATGGCGATATGGCCCGGCATGATGCCTACCTTTGCCTGGCCGGGCGTGAGCAGGCCGGGGCAATTGGGGCCGATCAGCCGCGAGTGTGACTGCTCCAGCACCCGCCGAACCACCATCATATCCTGAATCGGGATGCCCTCCGTGATGGCAACAATCAATTCGATGCCAGCATCGATTGCCTCAAGGATGGCATCGGCTGCCGCCGGGGCCGGGACATAGATCACGCTGGTATTGGCGCCGGTTGCTTCCCTGGCCGTCCGCACGGTATCAAAGACGGGCTTGCCTTCCACCCACTGGCCGCCCTTGCCTGGCGTCACACCACCCACCACGTTGGTGCCATAGGCGATCATCTGCCGGGTGTGGAATAGCCCCTGCTGGCCGGTAATCCCCTGCACAAGCAAGCGCGTGTTGCGGTCAATCAGAATGGCCATTGTCCTTTATGCCCCCTTCACTGCCGCAACGGCCTTTTGCGCCGCCTCGGAGAGCGTCGTTGCCGTGATAATATTGGGAATGTGTGCTTCTTCCAGCAGCCGGCGACCCAGTTCCTCGTTCGTGCCCACCAGGCGAACCACCTTGGGAATGTCGGTTTCAAACTCCGAAAACGCCTGGATCACGCCTCTGGCAACCTCATCAGCGCGTGTGATCCCACCGAAGATGTTCAGCAGAACTACCCTGACATTGGGGTCAGCCAGGATGATCCGTAGCGCCGCAGCCACCGTCTCCGCGTCCGCCCCGCCGCCGATGTCAAGGAAGTTGGCCGGACCGATGCCGTCCGCTTCCCCATAGATGCTGGTCATGTCCATGGTGGCCATGGCCAGCCCGGCTCCGTTAACCAGGCACCCGATCTGACCGTCCAGCTTGACATAGCTCAGCCCGGCTTCACGGGCCCTGGTCTCCTCCAGCGGTTCAGCTTCGGTATCCCGCAGCGCGGCCAGGTCCGGATGACGAAACAGGCTGTTATCGTCGATCGACATCTTGCCGTCCAGCGCCAGCAGCTCGCCACCCTGGGTAATAACCAGCGGGTTGATCTCACAGAGAGTCGCATCACTGGCAACATAACAACGGTAAAGCCCCTGGGCGATACGCTGAAACTGGCGCCACAGTTCATAAGGCAGCTCGATTCCGGCGGCCAGGGCGTTGATCTGGTACCCCCGCAGCCCCAGCAGCGGGTTGATGTGCTCGCGGATAATTGCTTCCGGTTTGACCCGGTTAACCTGTTCAATATCCATACCGCCTTCTGCGCTGCACATGATCACCGGCATGCGCGCCAGACGGTCATTGGTAATACCCAGGTAGATCTCCTGTCTGATGGCCGAAGCCGGATCGATCAGCACTTTGCGGACGACATGGCCCCTGATGCTCATCCCCAGAATCTCACCGGCGACAGCTTCCGCTTCCACCGGAGTCTGGGCCAGCCTGACTCCGCCGGCCTTCCCTCGACCGCCAGTCAGCACCTGCGCCTTGATGACGACCGGGCCGCCCAGTTCCTCCGTAACGAGCCGCGCCTCCAGAGGATTCGTGGCCAGCTTTCCGTGAGGAATCGGGATTCCGAATTCCTCAAAGCGCCGCTTGGATTGGTACTCATGCAAGTTCACAGACTGCGTCTCCAGTCTTGAAACGTTCAGATATACGGCTGCAAGATGTTCTAAAAGACACAAATTGCGTGAGAGTATAGCGCCCTGTCCGGGGCCGTTCAAGCGCAGTTCATGGCACACCGCCTGCCAACTTCCCGTCCTGGCCTGCATCGCTGGAGCAATAAACGTCAGACCGGAGTATACTTCTGGCCGGTGCGGTGCTCGCGCTGTGAGGCATCCGCCCCGGACAGACGCTGGCTGTATCCCTGCACAGATCATGACTCTGATTTATCTGACTCTGGCCTGGGCAATCGGGTTAGTTCTTGCCGATCGCTCAACCAGCCTGACTCCGTCCATCCTGCTCATGCTGGTACTGCTGGCCACCGCCAGTGCGCTACTATTGCGCCGCGACCGGCAACTGCGCCTGCTTCCGTTATGCGTCCTGGCGACCCTGCTAGGGATGCTGCGCATGGAAGCCACCAGCACCGTTGGCCCCGACGCCCTGGCTCACTATAACGATCAGGGCTGGCAGACCTTCACCGGCACAATCGTCGACGAACCGGATGTCCGCGACCGGCAGGTGAATCTGCGTGTTGAGGTAGAAGCGCGGCTGGCTTCCGGCAGGACACAGCCAGTGCGCGGCACGGCGCTGGTACAGGCCCCGCGCTACGGGGACTATGCCTACGGTGAGCGCATCCGTTTCTCCGGGACACCGCTCACACCGCCGGAGTTCGACGATTTCTCCTACCAGGATTATCTGGCCCGACGTGGCATTCTGACGCTTGTGCCCAACGCCCAGGTAACCATCATAGAAGGCGGTCACGGTAATCCTCTCCTGGGCGCGCTCTTCGCTCTCAAGGGGCAGGCGCAGACGCTCATCGCCGGGGCCATCCCGGAACCGGAAGCCTCCCTGCTCACCGGCATTCTGCTCGGCGTGGAAACCGGGATTGCCGCCGAAGTGCGCGAGGCGTTCAACACTACCGGCAGCGCCCACATCATCGCCATCTCCGGATTCAACATGACGCTGATTGCCGGTCTGCTCAGCCGCAGCCTGAGCCTCTTGTGGCCCGATCGCCGTCGCCTGACTGCTCTGCTCAGCTTGCTGGCCATCGGCATCTACACGGTGTTCGTTGGCGCGGATGCGGCTGTCCTGCGTGCCGCCGTGATGAGCAGCCTGCTAATCGTCGCCCCTCTCCTTAACCGACGCACTTACATCCCGGCCTCGCTGGCTTTTGCCACGCTGGTGATGAGCCTGCTGGATCCGTTTGTGCTGTGGGACGTCGGCTTCCAGCTCAGCCTGGCTGCTGTTCTGGGGCTGGCGCTGCTGGTCACACCGCTGGAAAATTGCTTCCGGTGGTTGCTGGCGCCTTTCTTCAAGACCGAAACAGTGACCCGGCTTCTTCGCCTGCTCAGTGAGCCGCTGATCGTGACCCTGGCGGCCCAGATCACCACATTGCCTCTCATTGTCCTGTACTTTGGACGCCTGTCGCTGGTTTCACTGCCAGTTAACTTCCTGATTCTGCCCGTTCAGTCTCCACTGCTGGTGCTGGGCGGGTTGGCGACCCTGATCGGGCTGCTCGCCCCACCGCTAGGGCAGCCACTGTTCTGGGCAGCCTGGCTGCTACTGCGCTGGACAACCCTGGTTGTGCGCTTTTTCGGGGGCCTGCCAGGAGCCAGCATCACCGTGCAGGTCAGCAGCAACGCAGTCAGTGTGTTCTTCCTGGGCTTGCTGATCGTGATGATCCTGCAAGGGACGCGCCCCGGCTGGCACAGGGTATTCCACCGCTTCCTGAAGAGACGCGCAGCGGGTATCGCCTTGCTGGGCAGCGCCACGATAATGACCGGTCTGCTCTGGTTGGGGGTATTGGCGCTGCCGGATGGTCGGCTGCATGTCCACTTTCTGGACACCGGTCATAGCAACGGCATCCTGATCCGGACGCCCGCCGGGGCACACATCCTGATCGACGGCGGGCAGTATCCAACGCGGCTGTTGACAGCACTCGGCGACCGCCTGCCCTTCTGGAAGCGGGAGATCGATGTGCTCATCGTCACCCAGCCCAAGAACAGCCAGGTAGCCGCCCTCCCCGCGGTGCTTGAGCGCTACCGGATCGGGCAGGTTCTAACCAACGGCCAGGAGTCCGACACTGAGAACGTCCTGGCGCTGCAGGCGGCGCTGGTGGAACACCAGATTCCCGTCCTGCCGGTCTATGCAGGGTATCGCCTGGAAACCAGCGATGGCCTGCGCCTGGAAGTCCTGCACCCACCGCGGCTCCCTGAGCCTGGAAGCAATCCGGTCGACGAAGGGCTGGTATTACGCCTGACCTATGGGGCAGCCTCTTTCCTGCTGACCCCCGATCTCAGCCCGGAAGCGGAAAGCGCCCTGCTCCGCAAGGGCTACGAGCTGGATGCAACGGTGCTCCAGCTTCCCTCCCACGGCGCCGCGAGTGTGTCAGGAGAAGAGTTCCTGCGGGCTGTTACGCCGCAGGTGGCGGTGGTTCAGGTAGACCCCGGCAATCGCTACGGCCATCCGGCCCGTGCAGTGATCGATCGGCTGGCAGCTACGCCCCTTTTCCGCACCGATACCCAGGGCGCGATTGAGATCGCTACCGACGGGCAAACGCTGTGGATCGCGCCGGAGCATCCCTCTTAGAGACGCTCACGGGGCAGTTCAGCGCCGTCGGCGCCCCCGGTTGAGCGTTTGCAGGTTGATGGCAACACGCATGGTCGCTGCACCGAGCAAGAAGAACACCACAGCAACCACCACCAGCAGGACGATCTCTGTCCCATCGCCGGTTGTTGTCGTCGCCGGAGCGTTAGTGGTCGTCGTCTGGGACGAGGCAGCGGCGAGCAACGCAGCGGTCAAGTCCTCACGGTTGCGGGTGTAGGCCAGCTGAAGTGTGAACATCTGCCCAGCCTGCTGTGGACCAAACCCGCTGCCGCGATAGACCAGCCCATCCTGCGAGCCAGTCTGAACATTCGGCAGGGGTGGCTGTATGCTTAAATTCTGCGTGCCCGGTGGCTCCTGGAATTCGATCGAAAGACTCTCCACAGCATAGTCGCCGGGCCAGGTGAAGGCCGCTGTCCGTCGCTCGCCATCCCGTGCCAGTGAATCGTAGTATTCAAACTGGAATTGGGGGCCATTCGCCTGGAAGGTGATCACGCGCCAGTCACCTTCGACCGTGCTCTCATAGCTCACCTCATCAATGGGCTGATCGATACCGGTCTGGGCAGCCACCACATGCGGCGCGGCCACCCGCGCCGGCATCCGCAGCCGCACGATGGCGGGATACACCGTATCCGGCGCGAGTTCGCCCCAGTAGATCACGAGCAACGACCGCTGATCATATTCCGGCCACAGCCCTACCCGCAGCGAAGCGAGCCGCAACACTCCCTGAGCCTGTAGCAGAGCCGGATAGCAGAAAACAAAGAGTGCCACCAGCAGGATTGCATGGAACAGACGCTTCATGGTCGATCACCTCTTGGGAAGATACAGCTGCGCTGCTACAGGGTCAGTAGCCGCCCGTCTGCCCGCGCGGTATACTGAGTCTGGGACAACATGTAATGCCTCGGTGACTGTTACTGGCGTAACCCGGCAACAAAGAAAGTGTTTATCACTATGGAAAAGCCCGTTACCAGAGACTACGAGCATGCGGATGATGCTCAACTGGTGCGCTGGGCGCGTGACGATTCCGAGGCGTTTGGCGAATTATACAGGCGGTACGTCAGAAAAATCTATAGCTACATCTACTACCGCACCAACAATCACCATGACGCCGAAGATCTGACAGCACGCGTCTTCTATCGGGCTTACGGGCACATTGACTCGTACACCGACCGGGGCATCCCGTTCTCAGCCTGGCTGTACCGTATCGCCCACAACCTTGTGGCGAACTGGCACCGGGATCGGGGGCGGCGGCAGATCATCTCCCTGGATGATTACTTTGGCTCCGGCCTGCACGAGGAAGGCCCCGATGACCAGTTTGAGACGGATGAGGAGAAAGAGGCGCTGCTCAAGGCCCTCCGGACATTGCCGGAAGAGCGCCAGCAGTTGATCATCCTGAAGTATGTGGAGCGCCTGTCCAACGCCGAGATCGGCCAGATTATGGATCGCACAGAAGGCGCTGTGAAATCGCTTTATCATCGGACGCTGCTGGCGCTACGCAAAGAGCTATCCGGAGGCAACAGCCAGGAGTCCGAGACAGAGGCCTAACCTGATCTGCGCAGAGGATGCTGCTTCCAAGAAGGTGAACTATGACCATGACGTCCCCATCGCAGGATATCCAGATCGCTGGATTTCTGACCGACTACGTCGACGGCGTCGCACCACTGTCAGCCCTGTTGCGTCGCTACAATCTTACCTACGAGGAAATCGCCGATCTGGTTAGCCTGAGCGATCGTCTCCGGGCAGCGCTGGTTGAGGTCACCCCGGCTGAGACTTTTGTGGCAAATCTGTATGGCGAACTGTTACAGCGGCGCCATGCCGGACGGGGTTGGTGGAGCCGGGTTGCGTTGTCCATGCCCAGGCGTATCCCCAACATGTCCAATCGAACCAAGATCGCTGCTGGTATTGGTGGGCTGACCCTGTTCTATCTGACGGCTCGTTCCCTTTCCCACCTGTTGAGCAACCGCCAGCGGCAAGAAACATCTCGCGAAATGGTTGCCTGATTCCCCAGACACTCCCCACGGATGAATCCCGCGGCGCCAGCATAATAGCCGGTGCTCCGGGATTCCTGGGCGCCACCAAGCCACCGGTTAGCGACCAACGCCCGCATTGCCAGCCCTTGGATGACGTATACCTTTCCACGGGATCAGGCTCTGCTTAGTCTGCAGAGTAGCCTGAAACAAAGCCTCGGACAATTGTTTGTAAGGGGCCGCGAAGGTGTTGTATGATTGAACTGGCAGGCTCACCATGCCAAATACTCGCGGAAATCGTTACATCTGTTATTCATGATGGTATACTGCATCAGGCGAGGGTGCCCGGCACCCGCATGACCTCTTTGAGAGGAATCCGATGGTCAAGCAGAGTCAGGAAGACGACCTGGACAGGATCAGCGTTCTGATCGTCGATGACCATCCCCTCTTCCGGGAGGGGTTATCCAAGATTTTTGCTCTGGAAGATGATATCGATGTTATTGGGGAAGAATCTGATGGCGAGAAAGCGCTCCAGATGGTGCGCGAGAAACGGCCTCATGTGCTGGTTATCGACATCAACATCCCTTCAATGAACGGGTTGCAGGTCACCCGGCAATTGAAGGCCGAACGTATTGACTGCGCTGTTATCATGCTAACCGCTTACCACGATCAGGAGCAGGTGCTGCACGCCATGCGTGCCGGCGCGTCCGCTTACTACCCCAAGGATGTCGAACCGGCGCGGCTGGTGGAAGTCGTTCGTCAGGTAGTACAGGGCTTCTACATCGTTGGCGACCAGCTCTTCGATGAAGCCAGTCTGCGCGCCTGGTTGGACGCCGGTGTTGAAGCGGCTACCGGCCCCTACATGATTGACCCTGGCGAGCATTTTGTCCCCCTCAGCCCGCGTGAGATGGAGATTCTGCAATTCGTGACGCGCGGCATGAGCAACAAGCAGATCGCTCTTGCACTGGGCATCAGCCACCAGACGGTCAAGAACCACATGACCGCCATCCTGAAGAAGCTGGATGTGGAAGATCGCACCCAGGCTGCTGTCTATGCCCTGCGTCGCGGCTGGGTGCGAATGCAGGATACGCTCTCCGAAGCGGATGATTAGAACTC
>FWPV01006174.1_pt1 | contig 23143 bp, 19 predicted proteins | sample 2228371 | NCBI WGS metagenome assembly FWPV01 (sample SAMEA103939776, study PRJEB20133) | metagenome | reverse complement strand
ACTGACGTCCGAGGGGTATGCACGGCGGTTCATGCTCTAAACATAACCGCAGTGCCTGATTTGGGTAAGGTGGTTTGTAGATTCTAGGCCGAAAGCCTAAAGCCGCTGACCCTAGGCCCCGTAAGGCACCCAGATGTTCTTTATCTGGGTGGCTTGCCGCAGGATTTCGTCGGTGTCGGGCAAGGCTCCGCTCTCGGGCAGCGTCCAGGTGCGTTTCATGTTCCCGGCGCTGGCCTTTTCGACCAGGGCGCGTCCGGCCTGGAGCCCGGCGTACCAGACTGCGTCCACATCGTCGTGCTCGGCCAGGGTTTTGGCCAGTTCGTCGCGCTCGCCGGTCACAATGTTGAACGTACCGGCAGGGATATCGGAGGTCTCGAGCACCTGATAAAAGTCGGTGGCGGTCAGGGGGGCCACCAGCGAGGGCACCACCACCAGGGTGTTGCCCAAGGCCAACGCGGTTCCGGCCAGCCTGGCCAGGGCCAGCAGCGGCTGGTCGTCGGGGCAGAGAATGCCCATCACGCCAATGGGCTCGGGAACGGCCAGGGTTACGTTGCGGATGGGCGTGGGGTGCACCACCCCTTCGTATTTGTCGGCCCAGGCCGCCGCCGTGAACAGGGCCTCGAGGGCCGCTTCTACCTCTCTTTGGCCGTCCTGTCCGGTCTGTTGGTGGATGCGGCGGGCAAACTCCTCGGCCCGCTCGGACAGGTTTTCGGCCAGAAAGTACAGGATTTGCGCTTTGTTGTGCGCGGTGGCCTTGCGCCAACCCTCAAAAGCAGCACGGGCAGCCTCCACCGCATTGCGAATATCCTTGCGGTTGCCCAGCCCCACCTCGCCCAGAAGTCGCCCATCCGGGGCATACACCGCCTTGCTGTAACCGCTATCGGGTCGGGTCTGCTTGCCGCCGATAAAGAGCTTGGCGGTGCGGTCTATGGGGGGCAACACTGCTTCGCTCTGCTTAGGGCCGAGGGCCGAGGGCTGAGGGCCTTTCTTTCTCTTGATTTGCGCCCTATGCTCTCGACTTTCAGCTTTCTTCACATACTCCCACAGCCCCTCCTTGCCCCCCTCGCGCCCAAAGCCCGACTCGCGGTAGCCGCCAAAGCCGCTGGCTGCGTCGAAGAGGTTGGTGCTGTTAATCCAGATGGTGCCGGCCTTGATCTGGGTGGCGATGTCTAAGGCCAGGTTGATGTCCTCGCTCCAGATGGAAGCAGCCAGGCCGTAGCGGGTGTTGTTGGCCAGCCGGACGGCCTCTTCCGGGGTGCGGAAGGTCAGGGCGGCCAAAACGGGCCCAAAAATTTCCTCCTGGGCGATGGTGGAGGCCGGGGCAACCTGGGTGAACAGGGTGGGGGGATAAAAGCACCCCTGGCTTGGCACCGCCCAGCTCGGCTGCCAGAGTTCGGCGCCCTCTTCCAGGCCCTTCTGCACCAGGCGCTCGATTCTTTGGAGCTGTACCGGCGCCACAATGGCCCCGATGTCCACGGCCTTGTCCAGTGGGTCGCCGCAGCGCAGTTTTTCCATGCGGGCCCGCAGCTTGGCGTACATCTTTTCGGCGATGCCCTCCTGAACCAGGAGCCTCGAGCCCGCGCAGCAGACCTGCCCCTGGTTGAACCAGATGGCGTCCACCACGCCCTCCACCGCGCTGTCGAGGTCGGCGTCTTCGAAAACCAGGAAGGGCGATTTACCACCGAGCTCGAGCGAGAGCTTTTTCCCGCTGCCCGCTGTGGCTTTGCGGATGAGCCGCCCCACCTCGGTCGAGCCGGTAAAAGCTATCTTGTCCACCCCCGGATGCGCCACCAACGCCGCCCCGGTTGAGCCGTCGCCGGTGAGGATGTTCACTACTCCCGGCGGAAGCCCGATATTCTGGCAGATTTCCGCAAAGAGGAGCGCAGTGAGGGGCGTAAACTCGGCAGGCTTGAGCACCACCGTGTTGCCCATGGCCAGCGCCGGGGCAATCTTCCATGAGAGCATCAGCAGAGGAAAGTTCCAGGGGATGATCTGCCCCACCACACCCACCGGAGCGTAGCCGGGCAGCTCGCTTTCCATCAGCTGGGCCCAGCCTGCGTGGTAGTAGAAGTGGCGGGCCACCAGGGGAATGTCGATGTCGCGGGTCTCGCGGATGGGCTTGCCGTTGTCCAGGGTTTCCAGCACGGCAAACAGCCGGGCGTGTTTCTGTACCTGCCGGGCCAGGGCATACAGGTAGCGGGCCCGCACGTGGCCGGGGGTCTGTTGCCAGCCCGCCAGGGCCTTTCGGGCCGCTTTGACGGCTTCGTCTACATCGGCAGCGCTGGCCTGGGCCACCTCGGCCAGCTTCTGGGCGTTGGCGGGGTTGTGCGTGGCGAACCATTCTTTCTGGGCCGGGTCGCGCCACCTGCCCCCAATGAAAAGTCCGAATTTGCCCTGGTGGGCCTTCAGCCAGTCCAGCGCGGGTTGGGCGGCCTCCGGGGCGGGGCCATAGGGAAGGGTCTCCATAAGTTCGCTAAGGGTCATGCTTTGCTCCAGTTCAGGGCGGGTTTGGCTCTTGGAGAACTTGGCTTATTGCCGGGTAAATAGGCGCAATAGAGCTAAGTGCTCTGGTAACTTTATTTTCTTGTCATTCCGAACGGAGCGAAGCGTAGTGAGGAATCTGCTGCGCCACAGGCCACTGTATTTCGTGTACCGATGCAGTATCAGATTCCTCGTTGCACTGCATGCGCCTCGGAATGACAACGAGAAGTCAAGGGTAAACGTTGGGTTCATTGGAGGTCTCCAGATTACTTTGTCACCAGACCACTAGGGTGAAGTCTCTGGGCTATCAGCTATAGACCATCGGCCATCAGCATTCTTCTACCCCAGGGGCTGGTACTGCATCGAGGCATAGCGCCCATAGGCGAAGTGCTCGAGCTGCCGCTCGATGTCGTTCAGGAGGGCGCTGGCCCCAATGCGGAACAGATGGGGCTGCATCCATTCGTGGCCCAGCTCCTCTTTCATCAGGATGAGCCAGTCCAGGGCCTGCTTGGCGCTGCGGATGCCCCCGGCGGGCTTAAACCCTACCTTGTGGCCGGTCTGCTCGTAGTAGGCGCGGATGGCCCGCACCATCACCAGGCTGTTTGGCAGGGTGGCATTTACGCTTTCCTTGCCGGTGGAGGTTTTGATGAAGTCGGAGCCGGCCTGCATACAGACCATACTGGCCTTGAAGACGTTTTTGAGGGTGCCCAGCTCGCCGACGGCCAGAATGCTTTTCATGTGCGCCGGGCCGCAGGCCTCGCGGAAGTCGCGCACCTCCTGATAGAGGGCTTTCCAGTTGCCGGTGAGCACATGGCGGCGCGAGATGACGATGTCAATTTCGCTGGCGCCCGCCGCGACGGAGGCCTCGATCTCTTGCAGCTTGAGGCGGTGGGGGTTGAGGCCCGCCGGAAAGCCAGTCGAAACCGCAGCTACCGGTATGCCCGAACCGTCCAGGGCCGCTACTGCGGTGGGCACCATCTCGTGGTAGACGCAGACCGCCCCGGTAGTAAGGGGCAAGCCGGGCACCCCCAGGTCCTGTAGCAGCTCGGGGCGCACCGGCTGGCGGGCCTTGGCGCACAGGCGCTGCACGGTGCCGGGGGTGTCGTCGCCCGAGAGGGTGGTGAGGTCTATGGTTCGGATGGCATGCAGTAGCCAGGCCGCCTGCCATTCCTTTTTAACGCTGCGGCGGGTGGGCAGGGTAGCAGCCCGGCGTTCGATGGCGCTTTTGTTAACCAGAGCGCCCTCGAGGGCACTGGGGTCGAAGGGGGTACCGGGGTTGCGCTCCGGCACGTGGGGTTGTGGTACGGTTGCGGTTGCCATAGGTTGGCCTCGAGTACAGCCGATTATAGCCCAGCCTGCTATCCTCTGGTTGAGGGTGACAGCCACTGGCTGAGGCAGTTGGCCGGACATCATCCGAAGGGACATTCGGTCCCGCCTGAGCTGCCATGCTGGAGGTTGTACAGGAGGGTTCGGCTTCTGCCCTGACTTCGGGAGGTGAAGGATGGAAACCCTGGAAGTGGCCAAATGTCCGGTGTGTGGCGGGTTGGTGGAGGTGGCGGGCCCGTGGGTGGGCCTCGAGGTGGAGTGCCCGGATTGCACCGAGATTCTGCGGGTGGTCTCGCTGCACCCGCTCAAGCTCTACTACGCCTTCGACCCCGACGAGGAACCCCTGCCCGAGGAGGAGCATCGGGTGCCCAGGGGTGAATAGCGAACAGCGCCGGGCGGGGAAATATCGCCTGTGGTGGTTTATTCCGGCCCCAGCACGATAATCACATCGTAGCCCCTGGGCTCGAGGCGGATGCGGGTCTGGAGGGGCAGGTGTAGCAGATCGGCGTAGTCCTTGGCTAGCAGAAAGGCAGGCGACTCCCGCCCCACAATCGAGACCCCACTGCGCACCAGCACCAGGTTGGTGCCTCCTACCTCGCCTGCTTGCACTTCCGGGGGGGGGATGCCCAGCTCCACAAAGCCTTGCCGGTAGCGTTCGCCCAGCCCCGCCCCACTCCGGTCCAGGAGCAGGGTTTTGAGGCCCAGGGCTTCGGCCTGTACCATTCGGGCCATCACCTCAGCATCGGGGGTGTAGCCCAGCAGACCCGCCGTGAAAGAAGCCATGGCAGCCTGGTCCAGTACCAGATAACTGCCTTCCTCGAGGGTGGGCAGGGTTGCGCTCTTGAGGGCCAGACTCCGTAGGTTGGGCAGCCGCTGCAGGGCATCGGTGAGGGGAAGGGTGGTCTCGAGGGCGTTCCACACCGCGCTGGCAACCCCGGGCAGGCGCGGCCAGTAGCGAGGGCTTTGGGCTTTCCGCAGGGCCAGCCCCATCACCTCCTTGATGCGGTCCAGCCGGCCCAGGTCGGAGCCTTCCCAGCGGCGAAAGCGCATGTATTTGACGGCATCTTTCCCGTTCAGATGCACTGGCCCTGCCGGAAAGTCTATGTACAGGCCCGCGGCCCGGTCGGTGTATTTCATCGGATAGGGCAGCACCACATCCACCCCATCCACCGCATTCACCAGCTTCATCACGGCCTCGAAGGTCAGGATCACGTAGTGCTGCACCGGCACGCCCAGCAGGTTTTCGACGGCATGCCGCAAGCCCTCGGCCCCACCGCCCCGCTCGTAGACCGAGTTAATCTTGCCTTCGTAATACCCCGCAGGGGTTTCGCCGCTGTAGCGCAGGTCGCGGGGAATGGCTACCACGGTGGCTTCTGAGCCGCGCAGCCGGATGTAAAAGATGGTATCGGTACGCAGCCCCGGCCCACAGGCCGTATGGTAGCCGCAGTATTCGGTGTCACGGGCGGCCACCACCAGGCTCAGCTCCTCGACCGGGCCACTTCCCCGGTACTCGCCAAAGAATCCCGCCTGCACCTCCCGAAGCTGCGGCCCATACGCCAGGGCCCCTGCCAGGGTCAGCAGGGCCAGCCCGAGCAAAATTAGCGAAAGCCGCGGCCCCGCACGGCGAGTTCGCACCAACGACCCCCGTCTGGCCCGATGGGGTGTTCGCGGTTGTGCCATGACCCATAGATTACAAAACCTGACGACGGGTAGCGTAATAGACCACCCAAAAAAAGCCCTGGGTGAAGTACCCAGGGCAAAATGGGCCGGTTACGTTTTAACAGTCCTCCCCGCGCTGTTCCAGGACCGCTTTGTAAGCGGCCAGGGTTCTTGGATGGGGTTCGATGCCCTTGCTTTGTAGATACCTGACCTTGCAGATGACGGCTTTTTGGTAGGCCTGCAAAAGCTGCCCGGCAAGTGCCAGCTCCCGGATGTCGTGGTTCACCCCCCGGCCCGGCTCCGAGACATCGGCAATGTAAAGGGCCATGCCCAGCCTGTGATCGGGGCGAACCCCGTACACGTGGCCCTCGATGGCCTCGAGCACTTCTTCATCCACGATGCCCCATTGCTCGGCCAGCTTGCGCCCAGCACGGCCATGAAGTGATAGGGGATGGTTGCGCTCGAGTGCGATTTCCGGCGGAGCCAGCTCCATCAATTGCTGCTCGTTCAGATCGCGGGCGGCATCGTGCAGGATGGCGGCCAGGTAGGTTTTTTCCACGTCAAGGCCGTTGGCTTTAGCAATTTCTGCGGCCAGCTCGGCGACCCGCAAAATATGTTCGTAGCGCTCAGGTTTGACCTGCTGGCGTACTTTTTCGGCCAAATCAACGACAGAGATGGTGCTTATCAAGTGAAGCCTCCGCCGTGGGCGGGAGCAGGTTTGGGAACTCCTGCCCATCCGCAGAAGAGAGCCTACCATATTTTTGGAAATTTCCAAGCCAGGTTGCCCTTCAAGCCTAAACGGAACTGCAAGCGTGCTTCCTACCAAATCCACCAGTACCCCTTTCCTCCTCCCCTAGCGGGAGAAGGTGGCGACACCCCGTTAGCAGTACAGGAGAATAGTGCTGAAGACGTTATTAACTGCGTCTGGGGTGTCGGCGGATGAGGGGGTATAAGAATACCCCTCAAAAATAACCATTCAGGTAAGTTGCTATTCCTCGCGATAACCCTGGATGATTCCGCAGACCCTTCATGCGGTTTGGTTCCACAGAGTGCTGTGGGTCAGTTGGGGGAGTCTCATGCTCGAGCGGCACTTGAAACTATTCGCCATAGCCGCTATAGTTGTCAGTTGGCTGGGTCAAAAGACCCGAGCTGTTTGTTGGATTGCACCGGCATCCCAAACGGCTAACTGGAGAGTGTGGTCATGTACGCAATTATCAAGACGGGTGGTAAACAATACCGCGCAGAAGCAGGCAGCAAGCTGCGCGTGGAGAAGCTCGAGGCCAACCCCGGTGATACCGTCGAGTTCGATGCCCTGATGCTGGGCGGCGAGAAGCCGGTGATCGGCACGCCAACCGTTCCGGGTGCCAAAGTAGTGGCCGAGGTGGTCGATCACGGCAAGGGCAAGAAGGTGGTGGTGGCCAAGTTCAAGGCCAAAATCCACTACCGCCGCAAGCGGGGCCACCGCCAGCCCTACACCGAGATTTTGGTGAAGGAGATTCGCGCATAACACTGCTGGAGGCCAAAGGCCCAAAGCCGAAAGCCAAAACGTAGCCTTCAGCGTCCCGGAGGGAGTATATGGCACACAAAAAAGGTCTGGGTTCAACTAAAAACGGGCGCGACAGCCAAGCCAAGCGCCTGGGGGTCAAGCGCTTCGAAGGTCAGGTGGTCAAGGCCGGTAACGTGCTGGTACGCCAGCGCGGCACCAAGTTTCGCGCCGGCGAGGGCGTGGGCCAGGGCCGCGACTACACCCTCTTCGCCCTGGTAGATGGGGTGGTGGAGTTTGCCGACAAGGGCCGCATGGGCCGCTTTGTGCGGGTCAAGCCTGTGGAACTGGCCAGGGCGGGCGACTAGGTTTTGCCAGTAGCCGAAGGCTGAAGCCCTCGTGCTCGGCCTTCGGCTTTAGCTTGCGGTTATGTTCAGGGACATCCTCGAGATTACCGTAGCCGCCGGGCGCGGAGGCGACGGTTGCATTAGTTTTTGGCGTGAAAAGTACATCGCCAAGGGCGGCCCCGACGGCGGCGATGGCGGCGATGGAGGCTCCATCATTCTGCGGGCGCTGGCCCAGGTAGACTCGCTTTCCAACCTTTCCAAGCGGGTCTACAAGGCCGAAAACGGCCAGCACGGTATGGGTAAGGGGCTATTTGGCAAGTCGGGGAAAGACCTGATTATTGAGGTGCCTCGGGGTACACGGGTCTACGATGCCGAGACCGGCGAGTTGCTGGCCGACCTGGTCGAGGAAGGCCAGACCTTCGTGGCGGCCAGAGGGGGCCGGGGCGGCTGGGGCAACCCCCGCTTCGTGACCCCTACCCGTCAGGCCCCCCGCTTTGCCGAGGCGGGCGAGGAAGGGGAGAAGCGTAAGCTGCGCCTCGAGCTGATGCTCCTGGCCGATGTGGGCCTGGTAGGCTACCCTAACGCGGGCAAGAGCAGCCTGCTGGCCGCCCTGACCCATGCCCAGCCCAAGATTGCCAGCTACCCCTTTACCACCCTTTCGCCCAACCTGGGTGTAATTGAGCGCGACCTCGAGCGCATCACCATGGCCGACATCCCCGGCATCATCGAGGGGGCGGCTAAGGGCAAGGGCCTGGGGCTGGAGTTTCTGCGACACATTGCCCGGACTCGAGTCCTGCTCTATGTGCTCGATGGCGCCGACCAGCCGCAAGAGACCCTGCAAACCCTCCAGGCCGAACTGCGCTCCTACGACCCCGAGTTGCTCACCCGCCAGGCCCTCGTAGCCCTGAACAAAACCGATCTGCTAGCCCCCGAGGAGACCCAGGCCCTGCTGAGAGAGCTTTCCCAGACCGGCCTGCCGGTGCTGCCCACCTCCACCCAGACCCGCCAGGGGCTACCCGAGCTGGTAGAGGCCCTGTTTGCCCTGGTGCAGGCCGCGCCCAAACCCAGAATGGAGCAGCCCAGACCCAGGCCCGAGACCCCCGACTACATCAAGGTCACCCAGGTAGAGGAGGGGGTGTTTGCGCTCGAGGCCCCCCAGGTCGAGCGCCACCTGAACCGGCTCAAGGGCGACCTGATGGAGGCTGCGGGCTACTTACAGGAGCTGTTCAAGCGCTACCGGGTCGAACAGGCCCTCAAGGCCCACGGCGTGCGGGCCGGCGACACCGTGCGCTTTGGGCAGCACGAGTTCGAGTACATTCCCGAGGTCAGGTAGACAGTGCAACCCATTGTGTACAATGAGGGCGAATGGTCAAAACCATTGACACCCAAACGCTGATTGAGCACATCAAACAAGCCCTGGAGGACAAAAAGGCCGAGAACGTGGTCGCACTCGACCTGACCGGCGTCTCCGACTCGCTGGACTACTTTGTGATTGCCACCGGAACCTCCCAGCCCCACCTGCAAGCCCTCGAGCGGGCCGTGCGGGAAAAACTGCAAGAAGACGAAGGGATTAGGGCGAATAAGGTCGAGGGTCCCAGCCCGCGCTGGATTCTGCTGGACTATGGCCCGGTGCTGGTTCACCTGATGAGCGCCGAAGCCCGCGAGTACTACGACCTGGAAGGCTTCTGGGCCGATGCAAAGCGGCTATAAACGGCCCCATTCCCAGGGTTGCTCCAGCTTCAAATGCTGAAAAGGGCCGAAAGCCTGAGACCTGCGACATGGAACCTTGATCTACTTTGCGTTGGGCGGGTTGGCCGGGCGGTAGTTACGGACGGGGCCAAAGATGAACTTGTTGAACACGATGTAGGCCGCCAGGTAGGCGCCCATCTGTACCCAGAAGTTGTTGAAGAGCGTCACCCCGCTAGCCCCCAGGAAGGTCATGAGCAGGGTGAGGGGCATAACCACAATAAAGGCCCGCAACAACAGGCTGGGAAAAATACGCAGCATGTCCCGGCCTGAAAGCGGGGTGCGCTGTTGTGCTTTGCGCTTGAGCTTTTCTTCCCGGCGTTTCTTACCCATGCCCTCAAGTTTAAGCCCTGGACTTTGCGTGAACCAGGGGCTTGGCGCACAGAGCCTGGGGTAAAGCTGCCAACTGTCGGTTTTTGCTTTCGGTCTGGAGCCTCCAGCCTTATGCTGGGGCCGTGCGAAAACTCTGGGAAGCTCTTTGTGCCTTGCCGCACCGGGGCAGCGCCACGGCCCTCGAGGCTCAGGCGGCCCAGCAGCTCAAAGATTACCTGGCACGCCCTGGGTCAGGTATCTCGGTAGAGACCCAGGCCTTCCGAGCGCCCCGCAGCTATGGCCCCGAGCTCATCCTGATTAGCCTGTTGCTGGCCTCGGGCGGATTGGGGGGGCTCTGGTGGCTGGCCCTGCTGGGAACCTATGGCTTCTGGGCGCATTTTTCGGGTTGGTGGGTGCCCTGGCGGCGGCTCTTTGACCGCTATCCCTCGCAGAATGTGCTGGCCCAGGCTGGCCAGGGCCGCAAGACCCTGGTCCTGATGGCCCATTACGACACCGCCAAGACCTTTTTCCTCTACCACCCAAAGCAGGTGAGGTATTTCCGACGCAATTTTTTGCTCAATGCGGTGCTGGCTACGGCGCTGCCCTTTGGCGCCCTGGTGCCGGTGGTGTCGCAGTTGCTGGGCCTGTATTTTCTGGTGCAGGCCGCCCTCCTGATCCTGCGGGAGTTGCGGGAGCCCTATGTCAACGGGGCCAACGACAACGCAACCGGGGTGGCGGTGGCGGTGGCGTTGTTCGAGGAACTGACCCAGAACCCCCTGCCAGACTACCGGGTGATGCTGGCCCTCACCGGCAGCGAGGAAGTGGGGGCCAAAGGGGCTGAGCACCTGGCGCGCTCGAGGTGGGTTCCACCGGATGCCCTGGTGCTCAACATAGATAACGTGGGCAAGGGTGAGCTGTTTTATGCCACCGGCGAGGGAATGCTGGTCTACCATGCCTACCTGGGGGGCTTGCTCGAGCGGGCCCGGATGCTTCCCGGCGCAAGGCCCCTGGTGTACACCCTGGCCTTTTTCGACACCCGACCCTTTGCAGCCCGTAAAATTCCATGCCTGACCCTCATTCGATTAGAAAACGGGACACCCCCCCACTGGCACTGGCCCTCCGACCAGCCTGGTGGGGTGGACTGGAATGCGGTAGAGGAAACCCTGAACTACGCGCGTACCCTGGTGCGCCAGCTGGCCTGATCTGGAGCGATACCGCGCTTGTGCGTAGCCTCGGCTCACAAATTGCTGTTCGTCATGGGTTGCCTGCTCGAGGGTGGGCGAAATGCTTGTGGTGCCATGAGGTCATCTGGCCTTCAGCTTTGGGTTTTCGACGGTTCGCTCCAGGTAAACAGAGCAGAACTCTAAGAGGGGCACATGACCGCGCTGATGTTAAGGTTTGTTCATTTAGGGCAACCTTTTGAGAATGGGTGAAATATACTCATGAGCGTGGGTTGGAAAGGTGCATCGGGATCGTTGCCCCAGCCGATATAGATAATCGGCACTCATTGCAATACCAGCTGGGCCGCAGCTTCTGTTAAACACTGATTCAACCCACCCGGTCAGGTGTTGACCCAAGGGAGCCTCCAAATGAGTACCACGCAAACCCCCACTCCCATTGCTGAAATGCTGCGCAGCATGGTTCAGGCTCGGGCCTCGGATATTCACTTGCAGGCTGGGGCGCCCCCCACAGTACGCATTGATGGCAAACTCAAGCCCTTTGGTAGCAAAGTTCTTTCGCCGGGTGACATCGAGGCCATTGTCCGCGGCTTGCTGAACCCCATGCAGCAAGAAGAACTCGAGTACAAAAAAGAAATGGACTTTGCCTATACGGTGCCGGGTCTGGCCCGTTTTCGCTGCAATTTGCTGCACCAGCGGGGCAGTTTTGGGCTGGTCATGCGGGTGGTGGCCGAGTCCATCCCCAGCTTTGAGGCGCTGGGCCTGCCCCGCCCGGTCATGGAGGAGCTGGCCTCCAAAGAGCGCGGTCTGGTGCTGGTTACCGGCCCGACCGGCTCGGGAAAGTCCACCACCCTGGCCGCTCTGATTGACCACATCAACCTGCACTTCCCCAAAAACATCGTTACCATTGAAGACCCCATCGAGTTTTTGCACAAGCACAAGAAAAGCCTGGTGGTGCAGCGCGAGGTGGGAGTGGATACCGACTCCTTCAGCTCGGGCCTGAAATACGCCATGCGCCAGGATCCGGATGTGATTCTGATTGGCGAGATGCGCGACCGCGAAACGGTGGAAGCAGCCATCATGGCCGCCCAGACCGGCCACCTGGTGCTTTCTACGCTCCACACGCTGGATGCGGTGCGTACCATCAATCGCATTATTGACTTCTTTCCGCTGCACGAGCACCTGCAAATCCGCATTTTGCTGGCCGAGTCGCTCCTGGGCATCATCTCCCAACGCTTGCTGCCCAGGGCCGATGGACAGGGGCGGGCGCTGGCATTGGAAATTCTGCTGGCCACGCCTTTTGTGCGCGACCTCATCAAGGACGAAAACAAAACCCCGCAGATCAAGGACACCATGCTGCAAGATAACCTGCGCGGGATGCAAACCTTCGATCAGCACCTGGTAGAGCTTTACACCCAGGGCCACATCAGCCTCGAGGACGCCGAGGGCTCCGCCACCAGCCCCCACGAGCTCAAGCTGATGCTGACCAAGTTCACCGGGCGCGGGTACTGAACGCAAACGCGATATACCAACTTCAGACGCACAACCAACTTTCAACGCACAGGGTGAAAGGGGGTGGTAGGTAGGTAGCAGGTTTCTATCGCCTGTTACCTGCCCCCTAACCCCTGTCTCCTGCATAACCGCCCCCATGTTTTACAAAGCTTTCAGGCAAAGATAGCATTCGTCGGCAGGTCTGTAGCCTGCTGTGCTTTATTGCAGAGGGTTCGATTCGGGTAAAGTGAGGCCAGTCTGGAGGTTGAGCGATGCGCTTGCTTTTTCTTTGGTTAGCCGGGCTTTTGCTGCTGGTTTCGTGTGTTCCTGCCAGCCAGGTACGCCAGGTGCAGGGGCTTGCGGGGCCGGTGAACATTACCTTTGACCGCTGGGGCATTCCGCATATCCGGGCCCTCTCGAGCGATATGGACGTGTTCTTTGCCCAGGGGTATGTGCACGCCCAGGATCGGCTGTTCCAGATGGAGCTGGGCCGCCGTGCAGCGCAGGGTCGGTTGTCGGAAGTGCTGGGGAGTGGGGCCCTCGAGCAAGACCGATTCTTCCGCACCTGGGGGTTTTACCGAGCGGCCCAGGCTTCGTTTCCCAACCACACCGAGTTCACCCGCCGGGCCCTGGAAGCCTACGTAGCGGGGGTCAATCAGTTTATTCGCGAGGGCAACCTGCCCCTGCCCTTTGCCCTGCTGGGCTTCACCCCCGAGCCCTGGACACCCGCCGACACCCTGGCCTGGGGCAAGCTCCAGTCCTACGACCTCGGACAGGTCTGGCAGGACGAGATTGACAACGCCTTTATCCTGAGCAAGGTCGGGCTGGAGGGCTTCAACGACCTGCGTGGGGCCTATCCGGAGGGGTGGCCCACCGTTTTGCAACCGGGCGACCTGCGCGGCAGTGATGATCGGGCCAATCCAGGCCAGCCCACTCAACTGACGTCGCTGTCGCCCGCAATGCTAGCGATGCTGCAAGAGCTGGCCCAGTTCTCCGAGACCCTTCGCATGGCCCCCCAAATCGCCGACCAGGGCTCAAACAACTGGGTGCTGGCTGGGTCACGTACCACCACCGGCAAACCCCTGCTGGCCAACGACCCTCACCTGCGCCTGCAAAACCCGGCCTTGTGGTATATTGCCGACCTGCGCGGCCCCAGCTACCAGGCCATCGGGGCCACCATTCCGGGGGTGCCGGGGGTTTTCCTGGGTCGCAACGACCGGGTGGCCTGGGGGGCCACCAATGTCCGGCCCGATGTGATGGATTTGTTCGTGCTGGATTTGGAAGGGCAGTCCTACCGAACCCCCACCGGGCTGGTGCCGCTACGCCTGCGCCAGGAAGTGATTCAGGTACGCGGGGCCGACCCGGTGACCCTCACGGTGCGTGAAAGCGAGTACGGCCCGGTGATTTCCGATCTGGGTCGGGCTTTCTTGCGGCCTGGCCTGACGGCCGGAACGGCCATTGCTGGCGAGAACCAGGCGGTAGCGGTGCGCTGGACGGGCCTCGAGCCCCAGGACACCACCCTGGATGCCTACCTGGGCATGAACCGCGCCCGCAACGCCGCCGAGTTCCGGGAAGCCCTGAGGCGCTACGCGGCCCCTATGCAGAACTTTGTCTATGCCGATGTGGACGGCAACATTGGCTACATTGCGCCGGGCCTGATTCCGGTACGCGACTGGGACGGGCGCTTTCCGGCCAGCGCCCGCCAGGGGCAGCAGTGGAAGGGCTATGTGGCTTTTGAGCGCCTGCCGCAGGTGGTGAACCCCCGCGAGGGGTTTGTCAGCAGCGCCAACAACCGGGTTTTGCCGCACGGCGGGCCCGACATCTCCAGCTACACCACCGAGGTCTTTCGCGCCCAGCGCATCCGCGACCTGATTCTGGCCGCGCCCAAAGCCAGCCTGGCGGACATGGCCCGCTGGCAGGGCGATACGTACTCGATTATCGCCCGGGAGATGCTGCCGGGCCTCCTGGCCCTGCAACCCCAGAGCGAGGCGGCGCGGCGCTTGCAAGACGCGGTGCGCGGCTGGGATTTGCGGGCCGAGCTGGATTCGATCGGGGCCACGGCCTTTGCTTTCTATTACCGCGAGATTTCCCGGATGCTCGAGGACGAGCTCGAGCTGCGCTACCCGCCGGTGCCCTATACCTTCGTCAAGACCTTGCGGGAGGATGGACGCTGGTGCAAAAACGCCAGTGCCGGTATCCAGAACTGTGCTCAGTTCATGGCCCAGGCCCTGGAGAAGGCTGGCGCGGAACTCGAGCGCCGCCTGGGCAAAGACCCCGCCCAGTGGCAGTGGGGCCGGCTGCACCAGGCCAGCCTGATCTCCCCCCTGGCCTCCACGCCCCTCATTGGCGGCCTGTTCAACCGCACCCTGCCCACCCCCGGTTCCATGCATACCGTCAACGTGGCTAACTACAACCAGGACACCTTCCTGCACACCTCCGGGGCCAGCCTGCGCACCCTTTTCGACCTTTCCGACCCCGACAACAGCCGCATCATCTACCCCATGGGCCAGTCCGCCGATGTGTTCAGCCCCTACTTCGACAACCTGCTGTGGCTCTGGCGGGACAATCAAACCGTGCCCATGAGCACCCGGCCTGCCGACTGGGGCCAAACCTGGACTTTGGAGCTCCGGCCCTGAAGATGGGGCAAGTTTTCGGCTCCAGGCTGTGTTTTGCCAGAGACCAAACCTTACCCGGAAGCTGGTGATGGTACAAGAGCTTCTTGGGCCTGTGATACTCTGGCGTGCTTGGAAAGGGGGTATGCAGGGGGTTCTACTCGGGCAGAACAGGTTTCGGCTAGCGGCGCTCGAGCTCTCTCCTGCTACACTGGAACCATGCAAACCATTGCCAAACCCATTACTGCCGAGGAGTTTTGGCAAATGCCCGAAGGTGAGGGCAAGCGTGAACTGGTGCGCGGAGAGGTGGTGGAGTGGATGCCCGTGGGTGGCCTGCATAGCGACGTGGTATTGGAGCTAGCGGTTCGTCTGCGAACCTGGGCGAAACAGGGAGGTCACGGCTATGTGGGCACCGAAGTGGGCTACCGTGTGCATCGCAACCCAGACACCGTGCGGGCTGCCGACATCAGTTTTGTGAAGCAAAGCCGAATGCCCGAATCGGGGATACCCGAGGGCTTTATGGATTTTGCCCCCGACCTGGCCGTGGAGGTGGTTTCGCCCTTTGAGACGGCTGAGGAGATACAAGACAAAACGACGGATTATCTAACTGCGGGTACATCCCAGGTATGGGTGATCTACCCACGCAGACGGCAAGTTGTGGTACACACCGCGGATGGGCTGGCCCGGACGCTGAAGGAGGACGACAGCCTCGAGGCCCCCGACCTGCTACCGGGGTTCACCTGTAAAGTTTCCGAGTTGTTTAGCTGAGACCCAAGATAAGGGAGAGCCTCGAGGCCGAGATGGAAGCCATGCAAGAGGATGAATAGGTCGGTTGTCGTAAAGGACTACTTGTCGAGCTAGTGTACGCATTGGAAGTAAACAGGAAATAGAGCTCAAATGGGTAGTTGAATATTCTCCGAGCGGTACTTGATAGATATGCTTTTTTTGGGTACGGACAATTTCTTAAGAAGACTATTGCAAATATTTGCATGTGCCGTGGCGCTCATGTGTGTAAAGAGCCACCGACCATTAGACAATCTCCTGTAAGCACTTTCAGGGTAAGGAACACCACTCTCTTTTAGGCGCTCGAACGTGTTTGAGTAGGTTCTCGTGATTTGTTCCAGTTCTTCTTGTCGTCCTAGCTTTAGAAATGCCTCTGCAAGTCCACCATGAAAATCCCTCCAACTACGTGTTTCGAGAGGTTCACCATGAAGGCTTGCTTCGAAATCAGATGAACGTGCGCCAGAGGTTTCGCTGGCCAGACGCATACACTCGCGCAGAATAGAGATAGTATCTTCCTTTGTTGGGGTATTTGCATCTTGATAACTTAGAATTCGCGCTGCAAGCTCATTAAACTCACGATTTGCAAGCTCACGTTCGTTGGCCTCTAAAGTAAGTTCAATGGCTCTCTTTAGTCCCTTCAAGTCGCGTGTAAAGCCTTCTTGCATCTCTGCCCGAAGCTTACTTTCTATTTCGGATAATTTTAAACGCTTTCTAATGTCAATGCTTATTTGCTTGAGGCGTTCCGGAAGCTGCTCTTTTGCGTCTTCTTGCGACCAAAATGCTCTTGATATTATCTGCTCCAAATAGAAATCGGCTTTCTCGTCAGATGTTTGGATTGTCAAAGACAACTTCTCCTGGGCGGGAACTTGGAGTGCATTGTCGAGCACTTCCCACTCCTGACCATTTGTCAAAACTACCCAACGATGCCCAACTGAGTTGGCGTAGTTAACAGCCTGCGCTCTGTGTGCTGATAAATTTACCCCAAGTGCCTTGGCTTCAACCAAAAGTTTCTCTTGATTAGCTAATATCAATGTAAAGTCGGGTACAAATCCTCCTGCTCCGCTCCCACTGTTTTTTTGTGGATATACCTCAAATGGGTTTCTTGTATCCCACCCAAGTACACTTAGGACAGGAAGAATTATCGCTTGAATAGTTTGTGCCTCATTCAATCCACTTTGCTGCCATTGAATAAGGTTCTCCCGGATTTCTTGTAATAGTTTTGTCAGTGACATTGCACTGATTATAAGAACAGTGTGGGGTAATGTGCACCAAACTACCTCCTCGCCTCCACCCGCCCCTTCATCTCGGCAATCAGCTCCGCAATGCCTAACGTGCGCTGCTCCTTCACATGCCGCTCGCGCAGGTTTACCGTGCCTGCTTCGGCTTCCTTGTCACCCAGCACCAGAATCAGCGGGATTTTCTGGAGTTCGGCATCGCGGATTTTGGCGTTCATGCGCTCGGGGCGGCTGTCTATCTCCACGCGCAGTTTGTGTTTGCGCATCTGGGCGGCTACCTGCTGGGCGTACTCGAGGTGCCGATCCGAGATGGGCACAATTACGGCCTGGATGGGTGAGAGCCACAGGGGGAAGTCGCCAGCGGTGTGCTCGAGGTAAAACGCAAAAAAGCGGTCGAAACTGCCCATGATGGCACGGTGGATGACCACCGGGGTTTCCTTCTCGCCACGCTCGTTGGTGAACTCGAGGCCAAACCGCTCAGGCACAATAAAGTCGAGCTGGTTGGTAGCGATGGTATCTTCCTTGCCCAGCACGCTGCGGATCTGCACATCCAGCTTGGGGCCGTAGAAGGTGGCCTCGCCGATGCCCTCCACGTATTTGGCGCCGGTTTGCTCGAGGGCCGCCCGGATGGCCGCAATCGAGTCGCGCCAGTTGTCGTTTTCTTCGCCAAACTTCTCGGGGTTGTGCTCGAAGTCCGGGAGCGAGAGGCGGAACCAGTAGTCCGAGATGCCAAAGTCGCGGTACACCTCGTCGAACAGTTGAATTACCTTGATGAACTCTTCGGTCACCTGCGCCCTCGAGCAGTAGATGTGCGCGTCGTTTTGCGTGAAGCCCCGGGCCCGCGTCAGACCCGAGAGGGTGCCCGAAAGCTCGAAGCGGTACACCGTGCCAAACTCGGCCAGCCGAAGTGGCAGGTCGCGGTAGCTCTTTGGTCGGGCCTTGTAGATCATGTGGTGGTGCGGGCAGTTCATCGGCTTGAGGTAGTACTCCTCACCCTCAATCTCGATGGGGGCGTACATGTCGTCCTTGTAGTAGGGCAGGTGGCCAGAGGTGTAGTAGAGCTTTGCGCTGGCAATGTGCGGGGTGTAGACGTAGTGGTAGCCGTACTCCTGCTCTTTGTGGTACATGTAGTCTTCCATCTGCCGCCGGATAAACGACCCCCGCGGCAGCCACAAGGGCAGCCCTTTGCCCACCTCCTCGCTGATGGTAAAAAGGTCAAGCTCCGCCCCTAGCTTGCGGTGGTCGCGGCGTTTAGCTTCCTCCTGCTGCCAGAGGTAGTTGTCCAGCTCTTCCTTGGTGCGGAAGGCAATGCCGTAGATGCGCTGGAGCATGGGGCGGCTCGAATCGCCCCGCCAGTAGGCCCCGGCAATGCTGGTCAGTTTGAAGTGCGGGGGAATGCGGCCTGTGCTGGGCACGTGGGGCCCCCGGCACAGGTCGGTAAAGCCAAACTGCTCGTCGCCCTGCTTGTAAAAGCTCAGCTCCTCGTTTTCGGGCAGGTCCTGAATCAGCTCGGTCTTGTAGGGGTCAATACCTGCAAAGCGTTTCAGGGCCTCTTCGCGCGGCAGCACAAAGCGCTCCAGGGGCAGGTTGGCCGCCACGATAGCCCGCATCTTTTCCTCAATTACCGGCAAGTCCTCCTCGCGGAGGGGCTCGGGGGCGTCGATGTCGTAATAAAAGCCGTTTTCGATCACCGGCCCGATGGCCAGCTTGACCTGCTCCGGCGCAAAACCCCGCTCTGCGTACAGCTCGCGCACGGCCTGGGCCATCACGTGGGCCAGGGTATGGCGGAAAAGCTGCACATACTCTGGGTCGCGCTCGGTCAGAATGCGGAGTTCGGCCCCATCGGGCAGGGGCTTGAGCAGGTCGTAAAGCTCGCCATTGGCAATGGCCCCAATTGCGGCCTTGGCCAGGCCGGGGCCAATGGCTTTGGCCGCGTCGGCTGCTGTGGCGCCGGGCTTCAGTTCCAGTTTTCGTCCGTCGGGAAGCACTGCGTTCATAGTCACCTCAAAAAAAATCCCGGCCCTTTAACCACGAGCCGGGAGAACCTCCATCGCCCTCAGGCTAGAAGTTCCCCCCAGGTCTAGTAGTCTGCCGAGACCTCATCTTGCCTAGAAGTGTACGTCTGTGCGGGGTGGGAGTCAAATCGTGGAGATACCTCAAAAGCCTGTTGACCCCGTTCGACCTTTTCCCCTCACCCAGCGGGAGAGGGGTTTTTGTTTGCCATTCTCGTTCGTGTCTTGGGTGTCCCTGAAAGAGCCGTTTTCGGTAGCACCCCCAGCCAATAATCCGGATTGCTTAGCCAGCATCGAAGCAAAACTCGTTTCCTTTAGTCTGGCAGGTGTCTTTAGTCCCTACCCGAGATTGTGTTTTTGTGTTGCCCTGTCGAGGCAGTTTTAGGGGGAATAGGGGCTCGAGGTGGCTTCAAATCTTAATAGTCCACAGACTGGGCCAAAAATAAACCCGGTATAATTTTTTGGAGAGGCTGTTCTAAAAAACCCAAAGCCATCGCTTTATCTCTAAAGCCGAGGGGCAAAATATAAAAATATACTTAGTATAAAGTAAAGCTATTTATTTGAATGCACAAACTTGACAGTTTGTCAAGGGGTTTACAACCGTTACCTGCTCAGGTATCGTTACAACCAGGAGGAAGAACATGACAAAAGTTGCTCGTAAAATCCTCATCTGGAACGACTAAATCAACCACTTGACCCAAAGCGGTAGTGTTACGGAGGGCGTTACGCCCTCCACTTTTTTCGTTAAATTTCCAGGGCTATTTCGAGGATTAACCCTCGAGGGGTTCCGGCAGATCTTTCAGGCTGCGGATGGGGGAGAAGAACAGCCAGGTGAAGGAAAGCATGGCAATCAGTCCGGCGATGAGGGTAGCCTCGCGGATGCCCAGCCATTCAGCCAGCAACCCGCCCAGAATGCCACCTAACGAGCCCAGCCCGATGCCCACAAACTGACTGGTGCCACCCACCCGCCCCAGCAGGTGCTTGGGGGTTCGGGCCTGGCGGATGCTCACCGCGTTGACATTACGCACCACCGTCGAGACCGCCTTCATGAACAAAATCAGGCTAACCAGGATGGCGGCCACAAGGGGCGGGGCCATTACCAGGGCGAAGGCTACCCCGGTGAGTGAGGAGATTAGCTGCATTCGGATGATGATTCCGCCGGTGCCCAGCCAGGCGGTGAAACGGGAGGCGGTGAGGGCGCCGATAAGGGCACCCAGCCCCACCACGCCAAAGATGAGGCCAATCCAGGCGGGCGGGATCTCCAGTACCCGGCTGAAGAACAGAATCTGGAGGCCTGCCAGCATCCCGATATGCAGGTTAAAGGTCGCGCTGGACAGCACCAGAGCGCGTAAATAGGCGTCGGCAAAAACCAGCCGCAAGCCCTCGCCGATCTCGCTGAAAATCAGCTTGGGGCTGCGCACCTTCTGGGTCTCGTTGCTGGGGATGCGGTTGATCAGAAAAGCTGAGACCCAGTACAGCAGGGCATTGAGCATAACGGTGAGGGGCGCCCCAACCGCCTGTACCAGCAAGCCGGCCACCCCAGGCCCCGCGACGGTAGCAACCTGGCGGCTGCTCTCGAGCTGGCTATTGGCTGCAACCAGCTGCTCGCGCTCGGCGATGCTGGGCACAAAAGCACTCACCGAAAGGTCGAAGAACACCCGCAGCATGCCGTAGGCAAAAGCCACCACCCACAACCACTCGATGCTGAGCCAGCCCAGCCACCCTGCCAGCGGGATGCTTAGCAGCAAGACACCCCGCCCATAGTTGGCCCAGGTCATGATGCGTTTGGGCGAACCCTGGTCTATCCAGACCCCCGCAAACAGGGTGATGACCAGCCAGGGCAGGGTTTGCAGGGTTGCCAGCAAGCCCATCTGGGCAGGGCTGGCGTTCAGGGTGACCGCAGCCAGCAGTGGCAGTGCCACTTCCAGCACCACAGCCCCAAAGGTGACGCTGCTCTGCCCCCACAATAGGTTGCGAAATTTAGCCGGAATGCCTGGGTTGGGTTCCATCGTGACCCCGCAAATCATATGTCATACCAGGGCTTTGTCCAAGGTTTAATCTCGGCAGTGGAGTAGTTCTGGTGCACGAGAGGCGAGATACTTTAGATAGATGCCTGAGCATGGTTGCAGGCTTCCATGCTGTAAGGGCTTTTAACTGGCTACCATCGGCACCGTGATTACGCATTACTTAGCGTGGCTGCACCCCCTCGAGCAGCTTCAACCGACGACCTGCGTACAGGGCCCAGGCATAACAGATGGTCGCTACTACCATCGGCCCCACATACCCCACGCGGTCGGCCAGCAAGCCTCCCAGCACCGGCGAAAAGGCCAGCAGGCCCACGATGGTGTTGGACAGGCCAATATACGAGCTGCGGGCATCGGTGGGGGCCAGGTTTACCAGGTAGGTGGAGGTGCCCACCCCAATGGCGGCCAGATAAGCCCCCTGCAACACAAACACCATCCAGAAAGCCGAGCTGGGCAGCAACAGCGCCAGAAGGGGGGCCAGGGCGCCCAGCGCTGCGCCAATCAGGATCAGGCTGCGCGAGCCGTAGCGCCGGGAAATCCGCACCCACAGCAGGTTGGAGAGCACCGATGATAGCGTATAAACCATCAGGTACACCCCAATCTCCCCTTTGTGGCCAAGCACCCGCACCGCATAGGCTGCGTAGAAGGGTTCGACCATGCTGGCCACTACCAGCAGGATGCGCACCCGTAAGAAGCGGCGAAAATAGAAGTCGCGGAACGGCAGGCTGAGCGAGATGCGCTCGGTACGGATTTCTTTGTCGGGTGGTTCGTCCATCAGGCCAAACACATGCCAGCCATAGGCAAAGGCCAGGGTGCCCAGTGCGAACAGAATGGCATAGGGGTAGGGGAAAGCCAGTGGTAGTTCCAGAATGAAGCGCACCAGAAAGCCCGCCAGAAAAGCCAGCGCACCCCCCACCAGGTTGCGGGCCGAAAAAAGCCCGCTGCGGCGTTCCATGGGGATGGTTTTGCCAATGGCTTCCCAAAAGGGCAGGCTCGAGAATCCGGTGAAAAAGCCATTAAGGGCGAGCCCGATGGCAAACACCCATAGCAACAGGTCAGGGCGCTGGCCCAGCACAAACCCCCCCAGCGCCACCAGGCCCAGGCTGGCTACCCGCAGCAAGGCCATTCGCCGGTAGAGGGCTACCTTGACCGGCAGGCGGGCCACATAGGGGGCAATAAACACCTGGGGCACCATGGAACCCGCATTCAAGAGCGAAGGCAGGAGCCCAATAACCCAGTTGGGTGCGCCCAGCTTGGCGGCAAAGGAAGCCAGGACGATGGAACCATTAAAAAAAGCGTCGCCCAACAGCACGAACCAGCCATTGAGCATTGCGAAACGGTAGTTACGGTCTCGGAGGTCTAGAATACCGGGCGTGTCGGTCTTGGTCATTCCTACGCTGGGCCCCTTTCACATTCTGCACCCGCGCTACAACGGGGTGACGGTCGCTGAGCTGGTCAAGGCGCACCAGCCCGAGAAGATAGTCCTGGCTTCTTACAGCCCTGAGGAACTGGCGGCGCAGAGCTGGCGCGACCAGAACGAGATCTCATTCTTTCATGTTTTGCCCTGGGCCGAAAGGGCAAGGGTGGCGGTGGAAGCGCTCGATAGCCAGGCTCACCTCAAAGCCGAGGCCGAGCAGTTCCGCGAAGCCCTGCGCCAGTATCCTAAAGGTCAGCAGGCCCTGAGCCAGGTGCAGGCCCTCGAGGAGCGCCTGCAATGGCTACTCAGCACCCCCCGTACCCCGGAGGATTTCGCCCAGGACATGGTGCTCGAGGTGCTCTGGGCCTACCATCAGGGCTACGTGCAGGCCTTTGGTGAAGGCCCGGCCACCGGCTTCCGGCGGCAGCGCATGGCAGAGGTGGCCGAGCGCTTGCGGGGCTCCCAGGGGCGTGTGGCGGTGCTGGTGGATGTGCTCGAGTACCCCTTGCTCCTGGAGCACCTGTTGCCGGAGCAACGCCTGTTATTGGGCCCCCACACCCCCACCGAGCCGGAGCGCCAGCGCAGCGTGCTGGATAGGGCCTGGCAACTCAACGAGTCGGACGACTGGGCGGTTTTGTTGCAGCAGTTGCAGGAAGTAGAAGGCCCCGAAGCCCTCTACTGCGCGGCGCAGATCTACCTGGCCGCCGGACAAGCCGGGGATGCCTATGCACTCCTGGAGCAACTGGTTCACAGCGACTTTCAGGACCCCGCCTACCTGCCCGGCTACACCCTGGCCCGCTACGGGCAGCTGGCCGATGTGCATGGCCAGCGCGACCAGGCGCTTCGCGCCTACAGGGCCGTGCTGGGGCTTTCATGGGCTCCGATGGAAGCCCGTGAAATTGCCCTGGCAGGACAGAAAACCCCGTTTCGCCTCGGGTTGACCGAAGCCTAGAGCCTGCTAACTAGCTGTTCGTAAAAGCTCCACAGTTTTCGCCGTCATCAGAATCGAGAAAGCCAACCAGTGCCAGCCTCGCAAG
>FWPV01006173.1_pt1 | contig 23143 bp, 28 predicted proteins | sample 2228371 | NCBI WGS metagenome assembly FWPV01 (sample SAMEA103939776, study PRJEB20133) | metagenome | reverse complement strand
TAGAGCACCACCTTGACATGGTGGGGGTCGTTGGTTCGAATCCAATCGCGCCTACCAAATATCAAGCCCGACACAGATGTTTCTGTGTCGGGCTTTTTGTTTTGCGGTTGGTTTGTAGGTGATTGATTTCAAAGGGTTTTTGGCGCCCATCTGCGGTTACCGGGCTCGCCTCAAAGACTCATGTTGCATACCAGTAACAGCATGAGCGGTCACGCAAATTTATACGCGGCAATTTCTCCGACACTTTTCCGCCACTGCCCTGTTCGGCAACCAAAGAAGTGACAGGAGGAGGTTGGCATGGCCAGCTACTACAAGCGCGGCGAGTACCAGTGGGAAGCACGTATTCGCCGCAAGGGATACCCGATGCAGGCCCGTACTTTCGATACGAAGGCAGAGGCACATGCTTGGGCGCTACAGGTCTCTGTATCTGTCGAGGCTCGACCAACGGGTAATGAAGGCATCGCGATCCAGCCTGGCAAACCAGGGATGAGCGCGGCGCTGGGCCCACACGGTGGTGACTGCTTGCAGTGGCACTTCGTGCCCGGCAAACAGCAGGGTTTCGTCGGGCAGGGTGAACAGTCGCCGCGTGACGCTGTCCCACAGCGCGCCCGCATCGGCGGGGTACGGCTGCAGCGGGCAGGCGTCCAGCGCCAACAAGCCGCCGCAGAACACGCGATCGCGCCACACAAAACTCAGGCAGTGTGCCGTGTGGCCAGGTGTGGCCCACACCTGAACACGTTCACGACCAAAGTCCAGCTGCTCGCCGTTGTGGGCCGTGCGCGCGCCGTCACGGACTTCACCTTGCACCACAGGGGCACCGAGCTGTCGCAGCCGGGCGAACTCCATCGGCTGCAGGTGATCGTGGTGGTGGGTCCGCAGCACCCAGCGCAGCTTGAGTCGCTCTTCTTGCAGCAAGGCCTGGATGACAGGCAGGTCACGGGCGTGCGGGTCGATCAGCAGCGCCTCGCCCGCTTGGCGGTCGGCCAGCAGGTAGCTGAGCTCACGGCCGCTGGCGTCGTGCAGGATGCGAAAGTCCACAGCGAGTCAGGCCTTGCTTTCGCCGTCCTCGCCGATGAGCAGGGTGGTACTGGCAAGGTACTTGTGAGGCGGCACCACCAGGTTGGTGGGCGCGGGTTTGTTCTTGAACACACGCCCCGCCAGGTCGAAGGTGGAGCCGTGGCAGGGGCAGAAGAAGCCGCCTTGCCAGTTGGCTGGCACGCTGGTGTTGGCCGTGCCCTGGGGCAGTGTCACCGGCGAACAGCCCAGGTGGGTGCAGATGCCCACGGTCACCAGCACCTCGGGCTGGATGGAGCGGTGGGTGTTGCGCGCGTACTCCGGTTGCTGCGGCATGGCGGAATCGGGGTCGGCCAGGTCGGCGGTGGCGTTCAGGCTGGCCAGCATCTCGGGCGTGCGGCGCAACAGCCACACCGGCTGGCCGCGCCACTCCACGGTGCGAAGTTCGCCAGGCGCCAGGTCGCTGATGTCCACCTCCACGCTGGCGCCCAGCGCCTTGGCGCGCTCGCTGGGCGCAAAACTCGACACCAGTGGCCAGGCCACCGCCGCCGCGCCAACACACCCCATGCCGGTGGAGGCCAGCAACCAGGTGCGGCGTTTCGGGTCTGCGGGTGTTTCGCCTGATAGCGGGAGAGGCAAGGCGGGGTTCATAGAGACACTCCAATCCATGGTGGTCACCCTGTTTCTCAAGAACCATGCCACCCACTGGCATTAAAAAAACCTTTGAATTTCAATCACTTGCAGACCGCTTCCACGCAGTGGGCCGGGCGCCAGGGCCCTGTTCTGCCAATGGGCTGCCATTCCTGGCAGTTGTGGTGGCACTGGCGTACACTGCCCCTGTCCACCGCCGCCGACCATGCAAGCCCTGCCCGAACTCACCGCTTTTCTTGACGGGCTGCCCGAGCCCCACATCGTGTTCGATGCGCAGTACCGCATCCTTGCGGCCAACACGGCCTACCGACGGCAATTCAGCCCGCAGCGCAGCGTGATCGGGCGCACCTGCTACGAGGTGTCGCACCACTTTTCGGTGCCGTGTGACCAGGCCGGCGAAAGCTGCCCCTTGGCCCGCTCGCGCGAGTCCGGCCAACGCGAGCGTGTGCTGCACCTGCACCACACGCCGCAGGGCGAGGCCTATGTGAACATCGAACTGGCGCCCTTGCCGGGCGAGGATGGCACGCCCGCTTTTTTTGTCGAGAAGATGGAGCCGCTGCGGGTGGCCGAGAGCCAGCCTGCCTCGCAGGGCCTGGTGGGCCGTGCGCCGGCCTTTCGGCACATGCTGGAGCTGGTGGCGCGTGTGGCCCGGTCACGTGCGACGGTGCTGCTGCTGGGTGAATCCGGCACCGGCAAGGAACTGGTGGCCCACGCCCTGCACGAGGCCAGCCCACGCGCAGGCAAGGCGCTGGTGGCGGTGGACTGCTCCAGCCTGCCCGAGGCCTTGTTCGAGTCCGAGCTGTTTGGCCACGAGCGCGGCGCGTTCACCGGTGCGGCCGGCCCGCGCGGCGGGCTGGTGGAGGCCGCCAGCGGCGGCACCTTGTTCCTCGATGAAGTGGGCGACATCCCGTTGCCCATGCAAGTGAAGCTGTTGCGCCTGTTGGAAACGGGCACCTACAGGCGCGTGGGCAGCACGGATTTGCGGCATGCCGACATCCGCGTGGTGTCGGCCACCCACCGCGACCTGCCGGCCATGGTGGCCGATGGCCGCTTCCGCGAAGACCTGTACTACCGGCTGTGCACCTTCCCCATCCGCCTGCCCGCGTTACGCGAGCGCCGCGACGACATCGCTTTGCTGGCGCCGGCCTTGCTTGCACGTGTGGCTGCGCCCCGGCGGCTGCGTTTGTCCAAAGAGGCGCTGACCCGCCTGAGCGCGCTGGACTACCCCGGCAATGTGCGTGAGCTGCGCAACCTGCTGGAGCGTGCCGCACTGCTGTGCGACGGTGATGTGGTGGAAGGCAGCCACGTGCAGATGGCGGTGGACACCGGCATCTGGGCACGCCCAGCCCGCCATGCGCCTGTGTTGTATGGGCCAAGCTCACCTGCTCACGCGGCGCCGCGCACGGACGTGGCGGGCAGCCCGCTCAAGTCGCTGGAGCGCGACACCTTGCGCGCCCTGGCCGCCGCCCACACCGGCAGCCGCGCCGAACTGGCCGCCCGCCTGGGCATCAGTGAGCGGTCGCTGTACCGCAAGCTCAAGGCGCTGGATTGAGCCGCTGGCACGCCGAACAACAGCACAGAGTCAACGCCCCCACGTGGCCTGAAGGAAGTCCGTGATGGTGTGCTGGTGTGGTGCCAAGGCCGCGCGCAAATCGTGTGCGCCATCGACGGCCAGCAGCTGTGCCGACACCCCCGCTGCCTGAGCCGTTGCACACAAACGCTGCGCATCTTCGAAAGGCACGGCCTCATCGTGCCTGCCATGCACCAGCAGCACGGGGGCACTCACTTGCACTATGGTGTGAAGTGGTGCGATGTCGTCAAACCGCGCGCCAATCACATGCTGCACATGCGCCAGGATGGCCTGCCCCACCACCCGCTGGGGCAGGTGGTGCTCTGTCAGCCAGCGTCGCATCACTTCGGCCGGGTGCGCAAAGGCCGACAGGCTCACGACGGCCGCCACCTGTGGCCGGCCCTTCGCCGCGTGCAGCAGGCCGGCACCTGCACCCACCGAATGACCCAGCAACGCGAGGCGCTCGGCGTCCACGCCGGGTTGCTTCAAAAGCCACTGCAGGGTGGTGGCGATGTCCTCGGCAAAGCGGGGCAGTGAGGTGAATTCGTCGCCATCGCTTTCGCCATGGCAGCGGGCATCGAGCAGGGCCACCACATGGCCAGAGTCCACGAGCGGCTGAACCACCGGCCACATCATGGCGGCGTTGGCGCCCCACCCGTGCATGACCAACACGGTGGGCGAGGGCCTTGAACCTGCCGCTTCGGGGCGGACCAGCCACACCGCCAGCTGTTTGCCTTGCATTGTTTTCAGGCGGTGTGCGCTGAGCACACCGCCTTGCAAGGGGCGTTCATGCAGCGGCGGATCGTGTGGCAGTCGGGGCGCCCGCAGGGCCCGCAACAGCGCATGGTGAAACACCCAGTGGCAACCCATCCGTGGCCAGCGCCACGGCCGCAACAGCCATGCGCCGGAGGTGGATGCAGACATGGGGTCAACGCTTTTGCCAAACGCCCCGCACCACATGCGCGGAGCCCTGGTGCCCAGCGCCTTCGTCCAGATGGGTCTCGCACTCCAGGCCAATCAGCTCGCGCGTGTCGGCCGCGAAGTCGGCGCGCAGCAGGTCCAGGGTATAGAGCATGGCCACATCCTTGGGGCCGCCGCTGCGCAGTTGCAGTTGTTTCGGGGTGAAGGCCTCGATCAGCACCAGCCCTCCGGGTTTGAGCGCTTGGAGCAGCCGTTGATGCACTTGAGTGCGGATGGCCGCTGGCAAGTGGACGAACACCAGCACCAGCGCATCAAATGGCTGGGGCGGCACCTGCCACTCGGTCAGATCGGCCAGTTCGGTATGCAACTGCACGCCACGCTGCGCAGCGAGCGCTCGGGCTTTGTCCAACCCCACGCTGGAGCAGTCCACCGCCGTCACCTCGTGGCCTTGCTGCGCGAGCCAGACACCGTTGCGCCCCTCGCCATCGCCCGGCACGAGCACGCGGCTGTGTGGGGCCAGCCGCTGCGCTTCGGCGGCGAGGAAGGCGTTGGGGGCGGTGCCGTATTTGTAGCCGACGCCGGAAAATTGCTGGTCCCAGAAGTTCATGTGTCGAGTCTATGGTTTGCCCGTGGGCAGGTCGGCGTAGTAACGCGCCAGCGCCTCGATTTCGGCGCGGGTGAGGCGTTTGGCAAACGCGCTCATGCCTTTGGCCGCGTCGTTGGCCCGTTGGCCGCTCTGGTAGTCGAGCAGGGTGCGCGTGACATACAGCGGATTCTGGCCGGCGAGTGCCGCCGGCTCGTGTTTGCCGCCCTGGCCGGCCACGCCGTGACAACTGGCGCAGGGGGTGATCAGGCGCGCCGGATCGCCCTTGCGCACCAGGCGCTCGGCATCGGCTACCCCGGTTGGGCGCGGGGTGCCATCGTCACGTGGGGCGGGCTGGGCTGCGTAGAAGGCCGCGACATCGGCGATCTGTTGTGGCGTCATCATCACCGCGATGTCGTGCATGAGCTCGGCACGCCGGCCTTCCAGCCGCAGGCGGCTCTGGTAGTCGAGCAGCATTTTGGCGGTGTAGCTGGCTTTCTGCCCGGCCAGGTGCGGCCAGTTGTGTGTGGGCGCCTGGCCGTTGTCGCCGTGGCACGAAGCACAAAACAGCTGTTGGTGCACCACCCGGCCTTGGTCAGCACGGCCGGCGGGCAGGCTGTTCAAGGTGTTGCGCAGAGTGGCCGGTGTCCACGCGGCTGGCGCCGCTGTGGGGGCGTGCGCGGCGGCGCTGTGGCTGGGCGCTGGTTCTTTGGCCAGCGCCTCGCCCAGGGTCAGCCCCATGGCCATGGCGATGCCGGTCAGAGCAAGAGCCGTGAGCGCTTGCGACGAAGTGCTGCGGGTGGCGCGTGCCAGTGTTCGGGAATAGGTCAATGGCATGGCAGCACCTCAGGCAAAACAGTCGGCGGTGAAGGTGCGCAGCCAGGCCTGCTGGTAGCGCGCGCCCAGCTTGATCTGCGCCGGGGTGGCGTCCAGTGGCAGGTAGCGGGCGCGGGTGTTGACGCGGCCGATCTTGCCGTCGGCACCGATCTTGAAGACGTCGGCCACAAACAGGCCGTAATCCTTGCCGGCCAGTGCGTAGCAGGTGTTTTCCCACAAAGGTTCGGGGGCCGGGCGGCCTGCGAGGCTTTCCACAATCGCACGCGCCACCACCTTGGCCTGCGTGTTGGCAGAGAAGCCGCTTTTGGGCATGGCGTCAGCGATGCTCGCGTCGCCAATGACATGCACGTTCGGGTGCAACGTGGACGCAAAGTCGCGCCGCCGCACCGGACAGAAGCCGCTGCTGTCGCTCAGGCCCAGGGTGTGGGCCACGGCGCCCGCCCGCATGGGTGGGATGACATTGATCACGTCGGCCCGGATCACATCGCCCTCGGTTTCGATGCGCATCTGTTTCGCGTCGATCTTGAGCGTGCGGCCACCGTCCTTGCCGCGCACCCAGCTCAGCATGCTGGTGCCGCTGTGGCGTTGGATGTCCACCTTGTCCTGCATCTTCTTCGTGTAGTCACCTGGCAGGTTGAAGCGGTACAAGCGGTTCCAGCCCAGCATCATGGTTTCGTCGGTGACGAAACTGTCCTTGGGGTCCACGATGATGACCTTGGCGCTGGGGTTGTGTTTCTGGAACCACTCGGTCATGAGCGCCGCACGTTCGTAGGGGCCCGGCGGGCAGCGGTAAGGGTTGGGCGGTGCGGCCAGCACAAAGGTGCCGCCCTGGCGCATGCCTTGCAGCTGTTTGGCCAGCAAGGCGGTTTGTTCGCCCGGTATCCAGCCCGAAGGCACCGCGCTGCGCGCCACCGCTTCCGAGTAGCCTTCGTAGGCACCGTACAGCAGCTCGATGCCCGGCGACACCACCAGGCGGTCGTAGGCAAGGTGTTGTTTGCCCGCCGTGCTCACGGTGCGCTTCACTGGGTCGAAGCCGGTGACGGTGTTGAACACGAAGTTGATGCCGTAGGTGTCTTTCAGCGCGTCGTAGCTGACGTTGAGATCGTCCATGCGAACGTGCTGGTTGAGCACTTCCGATGAACCGTAGGGCCGCACATAGGTGCGGTTTTTTTCGATGACGGTGACCTTGAGCGCCGGGTTGAACAGCTTGAGGTATTTGGCCGTGGTGGCCCCACCCACGCCACCTCCCACGATGACGATGTGGGCGCGCTCCTGAGCGAACGCGAGGCTGGGTGCGGCGCTGGTGGCCAGCAGGCCCAACGCCTGGGCCAGCCAGTCGCGCCGGCTGGACGATAGGGAGTCGGTGGTCATGGCTTGTCTCCGGTGGCGGGCACGGTGGCAAAGAACTCGGCCATGGCCTGGATCTCGGCATCGCTGAAGCCCTGGGCCACATGGCCCATCAGGGTGGCAGGGCGGCGGCCTTCGCGGAAGTCGATCATGGTGGTGACGAACTGCCGCTTGGGCATGCCGGCCAGCGGCATGAAGGACTCGTCGGCCAAGCGCCCCAGCGTGCCGTGGCAGGCCGCACAGGTGTGTGCCATGGCTTCGCCGCTGATGGTTGCGGCTGTTGTTGTATTCGACTGTCCTGAGGCAGCAGACGTGGCTGCCGCGTTTTGTGCCAGTGCACGAACGGCCAGTGACGCGCCAGCGGCACCCAGCAGCGTCACGGCCAGGCTCCATGCGAGCACGCGCAACAACGCGGGAGGCGATGCGTTTGAAATGGGGTTACGGGTGTTCATGGTTCAGCGCACCGAAACAAACAGGCCAACGGCGAAATACAACACGGTCCACCCGATCAGCAGGCCCACCGACCACCGCCCCAGGCGGGTGACGGCGGCGCTGGGGGTGTAGGTGCCCTGGGTCTGCCCGGCCTGCCAGGCCACCGTCAGCAGGTAGGCCAGGGTGATGCCGCCCACCACACCAAAGGTGGCAAAAAACAGGCCGGTGCTGTACCAGTCCATGTTGACGCGGTAGTTCATCGCGTCGTAGCCGTGGCTGCCGAGCAGGGTGACAAACCGCAGCATCTCGCGTGCAGCACCCACCACAATGAGCGCCACTGCGCCAGCACCAAACATGCCGTAGCCCCACACGCCCTGGTCCAGCCGAGGCCCCAGCCACAGTGGCAGCAACACCACAGCCACCAGGGCCAGCAGGGCGAGCAGCATCCACACCGAGGTGGCAAACCAGGCCATCTTCTCGGGCAGGGTGATCATCCACAGCGCACCCATGAGCACCGACACCGCGCCACCCACCACCATCAGGCGTTGGGCCAGCGGGCGCAACCATTCGAGGTAGCCGCGGTCGGCCTCGCGCGCGCCTTGCAGGTAGCGGCGGTAGGCGTACACCCAGGCGCCTGTGACGGGCGCCGAGAGTGCGATGAAGAACAGGAAACGCGGCAGGTTCCAGTGGTGCAGGCTGTGCCCGTCGGGGTTGACCACGCCCTGAGGCGCGTACCACGCCATCCAGTGCTCGGGAAACAGCATCTGGTTGGTCAGGCTGTGCACGATGAAGCCCACGCCCAGCAGCAGCGCGATGGACAACACCATCCACACGCCGCCGCGCCCGCCCTGCGCCACCATGTCGTGGTTTTGCCAGTAGAAAACGTACATGGCGATGTAGCCGGCGATCAGCAGCGCGATGAAACCGATGACCCACCAGGCCGAGAGCACGTTGGACGTGTACCAGAAGGGGTCGTACACCACTTGCACAAACAGCAGCGGCGCCACGCCGAGCACGATGGCCACCGACACGGCAATCTTGGCGGTGGTGAGCATGGCCGCGGCCAGGCGGCGCCAGCGTGTGTCGGCTGCAAACGCGCCACGCAGGGTGAGGGCGGCCGCACCCAGCATCACCTGGACGGCGGCCATGTGCAGGGCAAAGGTCAGCACACCCAGGGCCAGAAACACCAGCGGGTGGGAAGGCACACCGGCCGGGTCGCGCAAGGCCATCAACATATCGGGGCTCATGGCGGTCACTCCTTGGCTGCCGCGAGCTTGGCAGCGCTGGCGGGTGTCAGTGTTTGAATGAAGGCGGCCAACGCGCTGGCCTCGGCGTCGTTGAGCGGTATCTGCGGCATGTACAGCGTGTTGCCGCCCGACAGCGCGGCCTGCAGGTACTCGGCCACCTCGGCCTGGCTGTGGTTGCCACCAAAGTACTGGGCCAGCGGTCGCATGCCGGTGGCGCTGATGGAGTGGCAGTTGGCGCAGGTGTTGAGCGCCAGCAGGCGACCCGCCTCCACCTCGTTGCCGGCGTTGATGGCGCGCAGCGCCTCGGGCACGAACACCAGCGATCTGAGGTAACCATGGGCTTCGATGGTGGGGATTTCGGAGCGCACGCCCATGCCGGGTACATCGCGCCCAATCACCTGGTTCGAGTACACGTATTGGCCCGCCACCCAGGGTTTGCGTATGGATTCGCGGGCCACCTCTTCGGGCCACAGACCGAACACCAGAATCACCACCGTCATCACCGCGGCGAGGCCAGACACCAGCGCGCGTGGCTGCACCAGCGTGAGGATGAAGTAGGCCAGCGTACCCACCACGATCGTCAACAGCGCGGTGGGAAAGTGGGCGGGCAGCCGGTTTTGCAACACCACCTCGGCCGTTTCGGGCAAGGTGGCCAAGTACCACTGCAACATGGCAGCGCCCACCAGCGTGGCCACGATGCCCAGCCAGGCCAGCTTGCGCGCAATGTCCTTTTTCAAGGCAGCGTCTTCAAATCGACCGGCCACGATACCGCCCACCACGGCCGTCATGGTGAACATGAAGGCGGTGCGCATGCCCAGTTGGGCAAAGGTGTTGGGGCCGTAAAAGGCGTTGAGCACGCCGCCGGTTTCAAACCAGTCGGGCTGGCCGGGCCACATCATGAAGCTCAGGATGCCCACGATCACCAGCATGGTGGTGTAGGAGGTCAGGCCAAAAATCAGCGCGATGCGGGTGTGGGTTTTCACGTCGATCTTGCCGGCCAGATAGACCAGCATGTACACGCCCACCACCTCGATGACGAAGAACACCCACTCGGTGGCCCACATCCACACAAAGCTGTGGATCAGTGCCGAAATGCCGCGCGGGCTGGCCACCGTGGTCGAAAACCAGATTCCCGGCCCGGTGATGGAGCCCAGCACATAGCTGAACACCAGCAGGAACAGGCCATAGCGCCGAATGAACTCCAGCAACTCGGGCTTGTTGTGGCGGTGGGCGTGGTTGGCCAACCAGGCGAAAAAAATGGCCGCGCCGACCGAGGTGTGCGAGAACAGCACGTGGATGGTGGCGATGAAGCCAACGATCCAGCCGCTGCCCACGCCCGGCTCGAACCAGGTGGGGTACAGACCGATCATGTCCATGGGTGAGATGTCTCCTGCGGGGCACGGAGCCCTGTTGCACCGCCAGGGGATGCTGGCAGCACGTGTGGCAGGAAATTACAAGAAGCGTGCCAAGGCGTATCGGGGTTGTTGGTTGTTAAAAATCAATAACTTATCGCCACCAACGCATTGAACGGCACTGAGCAGCAATGGCAGTGGCAGTCGAATTTGTCGCTTTTGGCGGTCGTTTTGCGGCAACGTCAAAGGCCCATACCAGCTCGACCCGCCCGACCAGGCGGCATCTGACGTTTCGTGCCAAATTTGGCAGTCATCTGTGTCATGCCTCGCCTGTGGGCCCGGCAATCGATCGGGTGAGAATGCTTAAGCCTTTGATTTGATGGGTATTTTTCCACGCGTGTGGCTTGGCACGGATATTGGATAGACAAGGGCCGTTGTGCCATGAACACCCGAGACCAAGCCCTGCTCCGCAAGCTCATCTGGACCGTGCTGATCAAGCTGATCGCGCTGTCGGCCCTGTGGTGGGTGTTTGTGCGCGACGCACAAGTGGCCGTGGACGAGGGTGCCGCGGCCCGGCAATTGCTGGCGCCCAGCGTCAGCGCCACCCAGGAGTGAACACGTGATTTCAGAACAATTGGTCGATCTCTCCAGGCTGCAGTTCGCGGCCACGGCGATGTACCACTTCCTTTTTGTGCCGCTGACGCTGGGCATGGTCTGGCTGCTGGTCATCATGGAAAGCGTCTACGTGATGACGGGCAACGTCATCTGGAAGGACATGACGCGCTTTTGGGGCAAGTTGTTTGGCATCAACTTCGCGCTGGGCGTGACCACCGGCATCACGCTGGAGTTTCAGTTCGGCACCAACTGGGCCTACTACTCGCACTACGTGGGCGACATCTTTGGTGCCCCGCTGGCCATCGAAGGGCTGATGGCCTTCTTCCTTGAGTCCACCATGATCGGCCTGTTCTTCTTCGGCTGGGACCGGCTCTCCAAAACGCAGCACCTGCTCGTCACCATCCTGATGGCGGTGGGCACCAACCTGAGCGCGCTGTGGATTCTGATTGCCAACGGCTGGATGCAGAACCCGGTGGGCGCCGAGTTCAGCTTTGAAACCATGCGTATGGAGATGACCGACTTCTGGGCGGTGGTCTTCAACCCCGACGCCCAGGCCAAGTTCGTGCACACCGTGTCGGCTGGCTATGTGACTGGCGCGATGTTCGTGTTGTCCATCAGCAGCTGGTATCTGCTCAAGGGCCGCGACGTCGAATTTGCCAAGCGCAGCTTCCGTGTGGCGGCGGCCTTCGGCCTGGCCTCGGTGCTCAGCGTCATCGTGTTGGGCGATGAGTCGGGCTACACCGTGGGCGAGGCGCAGCAAACCAAGATGGCCGCGCTCGAAGCCATGTGGGAGACCGAGCCCGCGCCCGCCGGCCTCAAGCTGATCGCAGGCATCAACGAGGCCGAACAGAAGAACGATTGGGAAGTGGAAGTTCCCTGGGTGATGGGTCTGATCGGCACGCGCTCCATCAGCAAAGAAATCCCTGGCATCCACGAGATCAAGGAAAAGAACCGCGCGCGCATCGAAAGCGGTGTCCACGCCGTGACCGCCCTCGAAGCCCTGCGCGCCAACCGCGACGACGCCAACGCACGTGCGCTGTTCGAGCAACACAAGGCCGACCTGGGCTTTGGCCTGCTGCTGAAAAAGTACGTGGTGGACGTGCGCGAGGCCACGCCCGAGATGATCCAGAAAGCGGTGAACAGCACGGTGCCACGCGTGACGCCGATGTTCTGGGCCTTCCGCATCATGGTCGGCCTGGGTTTCCTGATGCTCGCGCTGTTTGCCTTGGCCTTCTGGAGCACGCTCAAGCTCGAATGTGGGCAGCGCCCCTGGCTGCTCAAGTGGGCGCTGTGGATGTTGCCGGCACCGTGGATTGCCTGCGAGCTGGGCTGGTTCGTGGCCGAATACGGGCGCCAGCCCTGGACCATTTACGGCGTGCTGCCCACACACCTCAGCGTGTCCACCCTCAGCGTGAACAGCCTGTATGGCTCGCTGGCCGGCTTCGTCGGTTTCTACACCGTGCTGCTCGTGGTGGAGATGTACCTGATGGTCAAGTTCGCCCGCATCGGCCCCGGCAGCCTGGGCACCGGGCGCTACAGCCATGAACCCGCTCAGCAGGTTTCACAAGCATAAGGAGCTGCCATGTTCGACTACGAAACCCTCAAACTGGTCTGGTGGCTGCTTGTGGGCGTGCTGCTGGTGGGCTTTGCCGTCATGGACGGGCACGACATGGGCGTGGGCACGCTGCTGCCCTTTGTCGGCAAGGACGACGTGGAGCGCCGTGTGGTCATCAACACCGTCGGCCCGCACTGGGACGGCAACCAGGTCTGGTTCATCACCGGCGGTGGTGCCATCTTCGCGGCCTGGCCGCTGGTGTACGCCACCGCGTTCAGCGGCTTCTACTGGGCCATGCTCGCCGTGCTGTGGGCGCTGTTCTTCCGTCCGGTCGGCTTCGACTACCGCAGCAAGATCCACCACCCCACCTGGCGCAGCACCTGGGACTGGGGCCTGTTCATCGGTGGCTTCGTGCCCCCGGTGATCTTCGGCGTGGCCTTTGGCAACCTGTTCCAGGGCGTGCCCTTCCAGTTCGACGCCTACCTGGTGCCCACCTACACCGGCAGCTTCTGGGCCCTGCTCAACCCCTTCGCCCTGCTGGCCGGCGTGGTCAGCAGCGCCATGATCACGCTGCAAGGGGCCACTTACCTGGCGCACCGAACCGAGGGCCTGGTGCAGGCGCGGACCATCCGGGCCGGCACGGGCGCGGCGCTGGTGATGGTGCTGGGCTTCATCGCTGCGGGCTTCTGGTTGCAAGGCATAGACGGCTACCGCATCAGCTCGGTCATCGACCCCGCGGCCCTGCCCAACCCGATGGGCAAGATCGTGGTGCGCGAAGCCGGCGCCTGGATGTCCAACTACGCTGCGCTGCCCGCGCTGTGGCTGCTGCCGGCGCTGGGCGTGATGGGGGCGCTGGCCGCCGTGGCGCTGATGCGCAGCGGTCGCACGCTCAGTGCCTTTGTGGCCTCGTCGCTGGCCACCACGGGCGTGATTGGCACGGCAGGCGTGAGCTTGTTCCCGTTCATCATGCCGTCCAGCACGCAGCTGCAGGCCAGCCTGACGGTGTGGGACAGCGTCTCCAGCCACCTCACGCTGGGCATCATGTTCTGGGCCACGCTCATCTTCATGCCGCTGATCGTGCTCTACACGTCTTGGGCCTACCGGGTCATGCGGGGCAAGGTCACCGCCGCCTACATCCGTGAAAACGAACACGGGGCGTATTGAGCCCCACTCAACAAGGAGTCCAACATGTGGTATTTCGCCTGGGTTCTCGGCATCGGCTTTGCGGTGCTGCTGGCCATCCTCAACGCCATGTGGGGCGAAACAGAAATGGAACGCCAGCGCCAGCGCGCTGACGGCCCCCGATGAACACCGAGGCGTCTGCTGCGCCAACCGGCCTGCACCTCCCCAGCTTGGTGGCTGCGGTGCTGATCATGGTCATTGGCAGCGTGTACCCGCTGCTGTTCGCCGACGCGCAGGGTCGCGCCGACCACAGCCTGGCCATGGCCTTGTTCTGGGCCATGAGCGCTGGCCTGGTGAGGGGCGTGGGTTTTGTGCCCCGCTTCTGGTTGTGGCGCGGGCTGTTTTCCGGCTGGGCCGTGCTGGCCGCGCTGGCCCTGGCTGTCTGGCTGCGCTGGGGTGTCTGAGCCCCTCAAGACAAACGACTTCAACACAAGCGATTTAATATGAAACAACTTCACTTCCAGGAAAAGTACCCGATCACCGTCTTGGACATCGCCAAGACCGAGACCCAGCACACCAGCGTGGCCGACATCGTCGAGTACCTCAAGGCCTGTATCGCCAGCACCCCGCGCGTGAGCTACATCGGCACGTTTGACCACCACGCCCACACCCAGGCCATCGGTGGTGACATCGCGCCTGACATCGTGGCCGCCACCAACCTGCTGTTCTGCTTTGGCCATGCCTTGCCCAACCCCCAGGTGCTGGCGGTGCGTCCGCGCAGCATCGGCGTGGCCGACCTGGGCGACAAATTTGTGGTCAGTTTCATGGACGCCCCCATGAAGCCGGCCAACGACGCCATGCAGGCCTGGGCGCTGGCACTGAAGAACGACTGACCGTCCAAAAGGGAGTACACCATGTGGAACGTCCTCAACTGGCTGCAAAAGCACATGGTCTGGAGCATCCCGCTGGCCATGCTGGCGGGGCTGGGTTTCGGCCAGGTGGCCGACCCCGGCTTCTTGCGCGGGGCCATCCTGCCGCTGACCTTCCTCATGGTCTACCCCATGATGGTCACGATGAACGTGAAGGAGCTGCTCAAGCCCGGCGGCGGCACGCTGCAGGGCACGACGCTGGCCATCAACTTCATCCTCATGCCCGCCATCGGCTACGCGGCCGGCCTGCTGTTTTTTGCCGACCAGCCCATGGTGCGCCTGGCACTGCTGCTCACCGCACTGTTGCCCACCTCGGGCATGACCATTTCATGGACCGGCTTCGCCAAAGGCAACGTGCCCGCCGCAGTGAAGATGACCGTGGTTGGCCTGATCGCCGGTTCGCTGCTCGCACCGGTGTACCTCAAGGCTCTGCTGGGCACCGTGGTCGAGATCCCGGTGCTGCAGGTGTTTCTGCAGATCGCCCTCATCGTTTTTCTGCCGCTGGGGCTGGGCACGCTCACCCAGCGCTGGCTGATGGGCCAACACGGCGAAGTCCACTTCAACCAGAAGCTCAAGCCGAAGTTCCCGCCGTTCTCCACCCTGGGCGTGCTGGGCATCGTCTTTGTGTCCATGGCGCTCAAGTCGCAAGACATCTTCGCCCACCCTGGGCTGTTGCCCTCAATGTTGTTGCCGCTGGTGCTGCTCTACGCGCTGAACTTCGCCATCAGCACCGTGGCGGGCAAAACACTGTTCCAGCGAGGCGACGCGATCGCGCTGGTCTATGGCACCGTCATGCGCAACCTGTCCATAGCGCTGGCCATTGCCATGGGCGTGTTTGGTGCCCAGGGTGCCGACGCCACCCTCTTGATTGCGCTGGCGTACATCGTGCAGGTGCAGGCCGCGGCCTGGTACGTCAAGCTCACCGACCGACTGTTTGGCTCGGTGTCAACACCCGTGCCGGCCCAGGCGCACTGAAAGTCACTTTCTCATGTCCCGACAGACACCGACCCCCTACCACGCCCTGGGCGGCGCCGATGGCATCCACCGCCTGGTGGACCGCTTCTATGAACTCATGGACGAACTGCCGGAAGCCTATGCCGCGCGCCGCTTGCACCCCGAGAGCTTGGCGGGCGCCAACGAGAGCCTGTTCGAGTACCTCTCCGGCTGGTTCGGCGGGCCCAACCTCTACATCGAGAAAAAGGGCCACCCCCGCCTGCGCATGCGGCACGCGCCGTACGCCATTGGCACGACGGAGCGCGACGAATGGATGTTGTGCATGCGCACCGCGCTGACCGAACAGGTGGCCGACGAAGACCTGCGCGCCAGACTGCTGCAGGCCTTCACGCAAATGGCCGACCACATGGTCAACACCGACGGCCGCGCCGGCTGTGGTCACGCCCGCACACACCCGACACACCACCACGAGACCACATGAACAAGCTCCTACTGACCCTCTGCCTGGCCAGCCCGTTGTGGGTGTCGGCCGGCCCCATCGAGGTCGGCCAAGCCTTGCCCACACTGTCACTGCAGAACCAGCACGGGCAGGCCTGGCGCATCGCGCCCGACACCCAACTGGTGATCTTTGCCGCGGGCCGCACGGCGTCCAACCTGGTCATGGCGGTGTTGTCGTCGCAACCCAAGGGCTGGCTGGCCAGCCGCCAAGCGGTCTACCTGGCCGACATGAGCAAGATGCCCGGCTTCATCACCCGCACCTTTGCGCTGCCCGCGTTGCGCGAACAGCCCTTCGAGGTGGGGGTCTCGCTCGACGCCAAGACACTGGCCGATTGGCCACGGCAGGAGGACGCCGTCACATTGATCCGCCTGGACCAGGGGCGCGTGATCGGCCGCGACCACGCCAGCACCGAAGGGCAGCTCAGGGCGGCGCTTGGCCTTTGACCCTCCTCCCACCGAACCCACGGAGACCCCCATGGACGCCTTTCAGGACCACTACCCCGACAATTACGCCCATTGTTATGGCTGCGGCAGCCAGAACCCACATGGTCACCAGATCAAGACTCAGTGGCAGGGCGAGCAAACGGTGACACGCTTCCAACTCGAGCCTTTTCACACCTCTGTGCCCGGGTTTGCCTACGGCGGGCTGATCGCGTCATTGATCGATTGCCACAGCACGGCCAGTGCGGCGGCCGCCATGTACCGCCAAGAAGGTCGAAGCATGGATTCGAGCCCCGCCTTCCGCTTTGTCACCGGCTCTTTGCATGTGGATTTCCTCAAGCCCACACCCATTGATGCAGAACTGGTGATCCGTGGCCAGGTGAAGGAGATCAAGGGCCGCAAGGTGGTCATCGAGAGCAAGGTCTGGGCAGGAGACGTGGTGACCGCCAAAGGCGAGGTGGTGGCGGTGCAAATGCCCGAAAGCTTCGGCGCCTGAAGCACATGCACGCACCCCAGATGTCCCCCGACATGACCGATCCCGACCAACTGCCTCCGCTGCGCGACGAATTGGACGTGCTGGCCGACCTGGTGCCGCTGACCCGGCAGCGCCTGATTGAACTGGGTTGTGGCAATGCCCGCCTGGCGCGCAGCCTGCTGCAGCGCTGTGTTGGCACCCAGGTGGTGGGGCTGGAGGTGGATGAGGTGCAGCACGCCAAGAACCTGGCCCATCCGCAGGACGGTTTGCAGTTCCTCACCGGCAGCGCTGAGGCCGTGCCTTTTGGCGACGCCAGCTTCGATGGCGCACTCATGCTCAAAAGCCTGCACCACGTGCCCATGGATGCCATGGACGCCGCGCTGACCGAGGTGGCACGGGTCATCAGGCCCGGGGGCTGGCTTTATGTGAGCGAACCCATTTACGGCGGTGCGCTCAACGAGCTCGTGCGCCTCTACAACGACGAAGGTGTGGTGCGGGCCGCCGCGCAGGCGGCGCTGGACCGCGCGGTGGCCGCCGGCATCCACTGGCAAGCCGAGGCCGAACGCCGCTTTGCCCAGCCGGTGCGGTTTCGGGATTGGCCCGATTTTGCGCAGCGCATGCTGTACCCCAGCTTTGCCGACCACGGCATCACGCCGGCAGTGGAGGCGCGGGTGCGCGCAAAGTTCGAGCCGCACGTCGGGCATGAGGGCGCGCGTTTCATGCGGCCCATGCACGTGCGGCTGTTGCGTCGCCGGGCTTGACGGTAGAAACGCACCAGCGCCCCGAAGGTGCCGCCCCACCGTCAAACTTCGCGATACACACAACGCCAAGCCCAAGCCCAAGCCCAAGCCCGCTGATAAACTTTCCCTCATGTTCCTGACGCGTCTGCAACGCCGTTTCACCACCTGGGTCGCCCTCCTGTCCCTGGTGTTGGGTGCGCTGTTGCCCACGGCGACGCAGGCGATGTTGGCCGACGGCAACCGCGCTGACTGGCTTGAGGTCTGCGGCGTCAGTGGCATGGTCTGGGTCAAGGCCGACACGGGTGAGGTGCGCGATCAGTTGCCAGATGGCAGCGTGCCCACCAGCGATGCCAACCAGCACTGCCTTTGGTGCACGCTGCACGGCGGTGCTGCTGACCTGCCTGTGGCTCAGGTCGACGTGGATCTGCCACCGCGCCTGACCGATCTTCCCCCCGCGTTTTACCGCGCCCCGTTGGCCGCCACCGTCTGGGCGCCGGCACAGTCGCGCGCGCCCCCTTTCGCCGCCTGAAAAATCTTTCCGTGGCACGCCTGTCTGCGTGCCTTGTGCTCTGCATTTTCAGGAGGCGACATGCCTTCCATTCCCACATTCATTTCATCTCGCCGCCAGGTGCTGATCGGGCTGGTAGGCGGCGGTGCGTGGCTGCTCGCTGGCTGTGACCCACACACGACGGGCTTCTACGGCGGCACATCGCCCTTTAAAGGCATCGACATCACGGGTGCTGACTACGCCAGCGGCTTCCAACTGACCGATTTCAACGGAAAGACGCGCAGCCTGAGCGACTTCAAGGGCAAGGTTGTGATGCTGTACTTCGGTTTTGTGCAGTGTCCCGACGTCTGCCCCACGGCGCTGACCCGCGCCGCCGCAGTGATGCAGCAGTTGGGTCCGCAGGCCGCCGATCTGCAGGTGATTTTCGTCACCGTGGACCCTGAGCGCGATACGCCCGAACTGCTGCGGGAGTACATGGCTGCGTTTCACCCGTCCTTCCTGGCGCTCACCGGCAGTGCAGAGGCCACCCAAAAAACAGCCGACGAGTTTCGGGTGCACTACAAAAAAGTGCCCACCGGCAGCAGTTACACCATGGACCACACGGCCCTGAGTTACCTGTTCGACCGCCAGGGCCGCATCCGTGTGGTGCTGCGCCACGAACAGACCGCCGACGACTACACCGCCGACGTGCGGGCGGTGCTGGCCCAGCCCGCGTAGGCCATTCACCGTTTTCACACCACCCACCAGGAGTCATCCCATGAAGCAACTCATCATCGCCGGCCTGCTGGCCATCACAGCCACCGCCTGGGCGCAGACCACCGTGAAGGTGGAGGACGCCTGGGTGCGTGGCACCGTCGCCACGCAAAAAGCCACCGGCGCCTTTATGCGTCTGACGCCCTCGACCAACGCGCGCCTGGTCGAGGCCAACTCACCTGTGGCCGGCGTGGTCGAAATTCACGAAATGGTCTTGGAGAAGGACTTCATGAAGATGCGTCAGATCCCTGGACTGGATTTAGCCGCCGGACGCACCATGGAGCTCAAGCCCGGCGGTTACCACGTGATGCTGATGGACCTCAAGCAAGCGCTCAAGGGTGGAGAGCAGGTGCCCATCACCCTGGTGTTTGAGGACGATGCCAAAAAACGCTTCACCCTTGACATCAAGGCGCCGGTGACGGCATTGGGCGGTGGCAACGCGCCCACTCCCTTGAAGCCTGGCATGGAACACAAACACTGAGCTTTCACCCCTTTTTCATTCCTACGGAGTTTTTTATGAAGTTCTCCCTGACCACCCTGCGCCACGGCGCCATCGTCCTCGCCCTGGTGACCACCGCCGGCTTCGCCCCCGCCAAGGGTGTGGCCGGCGACGGGGCCATTCCCGTGGTCGAACTGATGCCGCTGACCATGCGCTACGAAGCCGACCTCAAGCTCACGCCCGAGCAGATCAAGTCGCTCGACGACTACCGCAAACAGGCCATGCCTGGCCGTGTGGCAGTGCAGAAGAAGATCATTGATCTGCGCGGTCAACTGCGCATGGCCCTGCTGGACAACAAGCCGCAGGCGGATCGCGACGCGCTGATGAAGCAGATCGCCGAAGCCGAGGTCCAGCATTTCCAAGGGCGTGAGCGCTGTGTGGCGCATTTGCGCCAGACACTGAGCGCCGAGCAGTTCGCGCAACTGCGCCAGCTCTATCTCGATGGCTTGCGCTGATATCGGAGCCACAGGGCTGCCTCAATGCCTGGCTGCAGCGGTTTCATCCGGTGTCATGAAGAAGCGGGACCTTGCGTCAGGTCACAGGCCTGCCTTCGCCGACCTCCTCAACGGTTTGCCCATCTCGTATGTGGTAAATCCGCTTGAAGGTGGGGATGATTTTTTCGTCGTGTGTCACGACGATGATGGCCGTCTGTGCTTGCTGCGCCATTTGGTTGAGGATGCGCACCACACCGAGTGCACGCTCGCTGTCGAGTGGCGCGGTGGGTTCATCCGCCAGGATGACGGGCGGTCGGTTGGCCAGAGCACGTGCGATCGACACCCGTTGCTGCTCGCCGCCAGAGAGTTGCGCGGGCTGGGCACTGGCGCGGTGCGCCACGTCCAGGGCCTGCAGCAGCTCCAGCGCGCGGGTGCGGGCCTGGGTGTTGGGCAGGCCCGACAACATGGGCAGCAAGGCCACGTTGTCCGTCACGTCCAGGAAGGGAATCAGGTACGGCGCCTGAAACACAAAACCGATCTGATCGCGGCGCAGGGCGCGCAGGTCGGGCACCTTCCAGTGGCCGTCGTAGATCACACGTCCGCCCAGCGTCATGCGGCCGGCGGTGGGTTCAATGATGGCGCCCAGGCATTTGAGCAAGGTGCTTTTGCCCGACCCCGACGGGCCGACCAGGCCCACCACCTCGCCGGGGCGCACATGCATGTTCACGTCACGCAAGGCGGTGACGGCGGTATCGCCGCTGCCATACACCTTGCGCAAACCCTCGATCAGGATGCCGTGTTCCGGCGTGGGGGTGTTCATCCGATGGCCTCGCCAGGGTCCACTTTGAGCGCCACCTTGATCGCCAGGGTGCTGGCCAGCACACAAATGCCCAGGGTGACCACCAAGCCCGTGACCGCATCTTGGGTGAGCAACAGCACAAACTTGGGAAAGGCCGGCGCCCACAGCGTGGCGGCCACCTTGCCCACCACAAACCCGATCAGCCCCAAGCCCAGCGCTTGCTGCAGGATCATGCCGGCAATGGTGCGATCGCGCGTACCGATGAGCTTGAGCACCGCAATCTCGCGCAGCTTGCCCATGGTCATGGTGTAAATGATGAAGGCCACGATGGCTGCGCTGACCACCGCCAGAATGGCCAGAAACATGCCGATCTGTTTGGCCGAATTGGCGATCAGTTTGGCCACCAGGATGTCGTGCATCTGCGCTCGCGTGTACACCGACACGTGTTTCCAGCGCCGCAGTTCGGCGGCCACGGCATCGTGGTCAAAGCCGGTGGCCGCCCTGACCAGCACCGCGTTGACGTTGCGGCTGCTGGTTTGCAGGTTCTTGACCGCCGCCAGCACCCCTGGCTGACCCGGGCGGTTGAACACGGGGTTGGCCTCCAGGCGGCGGCGGTCGGAGAGGATGGCTTCGTTGTCTTTCAGGAACTGGGCCTCTTGCGCGTCTTTGAGCGGCACAAACACCATGGGATCGCCGCCCGACGAGACCGCACGGCGCGTGAGCCCCACCACTGTGAATTCGTGCCGACGAATGCGCACACGGTCGCCCACGGCAAACCCGGTTTTCACATCGGCCACGGCTTCGTAGTGGCTGCGGTCGATGTGGCGCCCGGCCACCAGGTGGGTGGGGCCGCCCGGGCCCTGCCGGTCCACACCCACCACCATGGCGCGGGTGTCTTGGGTGCCCCGGCGCACCTGCATGGTGAAGTAGGTGATGTTGGCCGCAGCGGCCACACCCGGCATGCCGCGCACGGTGTTGACCAGGTCGTCACGCAGACTGGAGGATTCGGCGTAGGGGCCCTGTGTGTCTTGTTGTACCACCCAGAGATCGGCACCGCTGTTGTCCAGCAGGGCTTGTGCGTCGTCCACCATGCCACGGTAGACCCCGGCCATGGTCAAGGTCACACCAATCAGCAAGCCCAGACCAATGCCTGTGAACACAAAACGTTTCCAGCTGTGCCGCAGGTCGCGGTAGGCCAGGCTGATCATGGCTGCTCTGACTTGGACTCGGGCACCAGGCTGGGCACGGTGCGCAAGCGGGCCTCAGGCGACAACGCGCGCTGGCTGTGGACCACCAGCACATCGCCCTTGGCCAGCGATGGCTGAACGGTCGCCGCTTCGATGAGGACGTCGCCTTGCGCACCCCGTGCCAACACGCGCACGGGCACAAACTGGGCACGCCCCGACTGCACGCGCCACACGCCGCTTTGGCCTTGCCAGCTCTGCACGCTGGCGCTGGGCACGCGCAAACCGCTGGCCGTGGTGGGCAGTTGGAGCGTGACCTCCGCCATCTCGCCAATCGACACTCCTGCGGGCATCTCCGCCAGCGTGACCAGCACCTCACGTTCCTCCGTCACGCTGTCGGCCAGCCACTCCACACGGGCCACCTGGCCTGCAAGCACCCGCAGGGCGTGGGAGCGCAACACCACCTGTGCGGGCGTCCCCACCGCCAACCCGGCCGACTGCCCTTGATCAATGCGCACACGCAGCCGCAACGAACTGGGATCGACGAGCTTGAACACCGTTTGACCGGCCACCACCGTTGAGCCGGGTTCGCCATCGCGCGTCACCACCACCGCATCGGATGGCGCCCTCAGGCGCAAGCGGTCACGCTGCGCTTGCAGGCCGGCCGCCTCGGCCAACAAGCGCTGGGCCTCCTGTTGGGTGGCCCTCACATTCGACTCGGCCGCAGCGACGGCGGCCTGGGCCGAGCGCAATTCCTGTTCGCGGCTCTCCAGCGCGCCGGTGCTGATGAACTGCTGGCGCGCCAGATCGAGGTTGCGCTGGTGGTTGGCGCGCGCCAGGGCCCATCGGGCGGCGGCGTCGCTGGCCACGGCGGCGGCGGCATCCCGCTGGTTGTTGGCCCGGGCCACACTGGCTTCCAGCGCTTTGACCCGTTGGTCAAAGTCCACGTCGTCCATCTCGGCGAGAACCTGGCCGGCGCGCACGCGTTCGCCCACGTCCACCGTCAGGCGTTGCAGCCGCGCCGTGGACGTTGGCCCCAGCGTCCACGTGCGCTGGGCTTCCAACGTGCCTATCCCAAACCGTTGGGGCGCAACCGGGCCTTCGTCCACCGGTTTCACGGTCACTTTGACGGGCGCCAGCGGGCCGGTGCGCGTGAATACAACCCACATCGAGGCGAGCAACAGCAGCACCGCCAAGCCAGGCAGCAGTCGACGGATGAGGGGCAGTGGTTTCAAGGACATCGGTCAAACCGCATGTTCAACGGTGTTTGCCAGCGCGGTCGCGTGTTGTTCATGCGGGTCTCCTGCTGGTGAAGGGCGGGTGTTCCCAGGGCAAGGGTTTGCCGCTTCGCAAGGTAACAAACGCCGATGGGTGCAGGCTTGACGCGTGTCAATTTCCAGCAAAAACCCACGGTGTTCAAGTCGGGCGTTGGCAATACCCACGGGGGTAATAAGATTCGGGTGCCTATTCTCGCCCCGCTTTCGACAGACCGCCACATGCCCACGCCATGATCCCCATCAAGACCGAATCCGCCTGGCGCGGCACATCCGATTGCCGCACCTGCGCCATACGCGAAATGGCGCTGTTTGGCAGCCTGACCGAAGGCGACTTCGCGCACATCCACGCGCCTATCGACGACCTGGCCTACCGCAGCGGCGACACCCTGCACGCCGAGGGGCAGGC
>FWPV01006171.1_pt1 | contig 23147 bp, 18 predicted proteins | sample 2228371 | NCBI WGS metagenome assembly FWPV01 (sample SAMEA103939776, study PRJEB20133) | metagenome | reverse complement strand
TCTAATATTTTATCATAGGAGGGCATATTTGTCCGAACTTATGTCCGATCATCAGTTTTTTCCAGAATTTTGACAGAATTATCCAATTGCCTAATTTATAATTATCTCTAATCTTACCCCAGACATTTTGCAATATAAACCCTAGCCTATGAGAATATCATATAGGAAAAAATTTACTAAAAAATTGTCAGTCTAGAGCCCAATATTTAGAATTTCGCTAGACATAAAATCCAAAAAAGGTTATATTATGAAAAGACTTTCAAACTACAAGTCAAATTATAACCGAAGATCACTTGAAAGCGAGGTATAAATAATGCTTAGAATATGGACACAAGATTGTATGACCCGTATATTTCCAGAAACAACTATCCCCAATCATGCGGAGAAGGAAACTTTTGTGCGATCCGCAAAAAACGAGGTTGTATGTTTTCAAATTGGCGTATCTGCCCCTTATCGTGATTTAAACGACCTCAGGGTTGAGACATCTGACCTTGTCTCAGAGTCTGGCGAGATTATACCAAAGGATGGTATTGATGTTTTGTATGCAGGTTATGTCCCTGTTCATTGGCATTCAGCATGGAATGATCCGAGCGATCTTGAAGGGCATGCACCTGGATTTTATCCTGATCCACTGTTTCCTTCGTTATGGCGAGGTGTAGACCGTGTCCAGTTTCCAAGTGTCATAAGTCTCTGGGTGCGCATACACATTGATGAATCCGTATCCGCAGGGAATTACAAAGGCTCTATAAAAATATCTTGTAGCGCAGGCGACGATAATGTAAAGATGGAGATACAGGTTTTGTCGTTTGCCCTTCCAAAAAGGTCGCATTTTTTAATGACGAACTGGTTTTTGGTCGGTCCAATTATGAAGTTTCACAAACTTGAACCTTTAACAGAGAAATTCTGGCAAGTCATTGATAGATATGCAAAAAATCTATCCGATCATCGTCAAAATGTTGTCCTGACTCCTCTATTTTGTATTAAAAATATGCCTGATCTCTTAGATGGTAGAATTCAGGGGCAATTGGTGGATATCATTGAGATCGAACCAGAGAGATATTTATTTGATTTCCATAACCTTGACAGATGGATTGAATTATTTTTTAATCACGGTTTTGAGATCATAGAAGGATCACATTTAGCAGGAGGGTCAAGACATCCAGCAGGCGCATTAATCAGGAAAAAAGGACAGGAGAAAGCAGAATATATCAGGTTTGAATCGACAATGGACAATAGCTATCGCAACTTTTTACAGCAATTTCTTATCGCGTTGAAAAAACATATCAGTAACAAAAAATGGCTTGGGCGATTTTATCTCCATCTTTCTGACGAGCCACACGGCGACCAATTTGAACCATACACAAGCCTTGCTAAGTTTGTAAAAAGCCTAGTTCCCGAAATCCCACTTATGGATGCTATGGGATCAGGAGAGTATGCCCCTTATGTCGATCATCCTGTCCCACTTGAAAGTGTATACGAACGGTTTGTTGAGAAAAGTGGCATACCACGAGAAAAAATTTGGTTTTATTATTGTTGTGGTCCAGGAGGACCATATCCAAATAGATTTATAGATTACCCACTTATCAGAGTCCGTATATTTACGTGGTTGGCATTTAAATACCAGATTCCGGGATTTTTGCATTGGGGACTTAACCATTGGGATTGGCATCCTCCATTTTATATTGAGCATACATACAATCCTTATGATAACACAACTGGCGGTTCTCTCCAAGCAGGTGATAGCTATGTCATCTATCCTCCGTTGATGCCTAGCAAGTCTGACGACCCTGTTGACTCTATAAGATGGGAGATCATCAGAAAGGCTATGGAAGATTATGAATATCTTTATATGCTCAAACAAATATCTGACAGCGGAGATGAACAAGCAAAACAATTGCTTGATAAGATAAACAACTCAGTAGTGCCAAATTTCACTGAATACACACGTAATCACCATTACCTAGAAGAGGTAAAAACTTATGCAGGGCAGATAATAATGAAATATAAAACTTGATATGAAATACAAAGGGGTGAGGTTATGAATCCTGTAATAAACTTCACAAAAAAAGTTAGATATGAGCTTATGTTAGGACGAGAAGCGATAGAACGTATAAAAGAATACCCAGTAGCCTATCTTCCGATAGGATGTCTTGAACGGCACGGAGATCATCTTCCTATGGGGCTTGACGTGATCAAAGCCCATAGAATTTGCTGTATCCTTGCACAAGCATTGGGAGGAATTGTTTTCCCGCCACATTTTTATTCTGGTATTCATAAACTCAACGATGAGCTTATGAAAAAGTATACAGGTAAATGGGGAAACCTATATACAGACCAAACAACAAAAACTCATCTAACAGAAATTATCAATCAAATGGTCATTATGGGAATAAAAGTCCTGGTCCTGTTCTCAGGTCACTATCCAGAATGTCAGCGAGATATGGTGAAGGAAATTGCATCTGAATACAATAGCAAAAAGATAATATCAATCATTCCTGCGACTGATATTGACTGTCTTGGAGAAGGTGATCACGCCGGCATTTGTGAAACATCATTTATGTTGTATTTGGATAAAAACCTTGTCGATATGACGCGCATTGGAGAAATTAACTACCGAGAGCACGGCTGGAAAGAATCAAATTCTCCCGAATTTGCAACTGCAAGAAAAGGCGAAAATGATATGATGAGGCTTATACAATATTTTGATAGCAGAATAAGAGAATATATGCGTAGTTAAGTGATAAACCGAGTTTTAAGAACAAAAGGAGAATGCTATGAAGAAATACTTTTTGATTTTACTACTAGCGTTCGCTATATTGCTACTTATGTCAAGCCTTGTATTATCCGATCAATCATTGCTTACGTCAAAGATAAAAGTAACGCCAAATTTAGCTGGACATTGGGCACTTGATGGAAATTATAATGATGACTCAGGCAAAGGAAATCACGGTAAGGAAGTCGGGGACCCAAACGCTTTCGGATGGACTAAAGGCGTCAACGGCGGAAAAGCTATAATGATCGATTCCGCAAGGTTTAAGGGGAGTTTTATAGACATACCTGCTCCTATCGGCTCTGTGTTTGACTCTCCAAAGGCAACAGCTGTAGTTTGGGCAAAATTAACTAAACGTAATGGAGATTATTGGCAGGCGATCGCTGAACGTAGTAATCTATGGTATATAGAAACAGAGGCAAAGCCCGCAGAATGGAAAGGAAATGCTCTTGTAATCCGTATTTATGACCCAGTAGCTGTTGGTGGAGGAGGTTCTGGTCAAGTCCGCAATAATACCAATGTTGTATTAGAAGATGACAAATGGTATCAAATCGCTTGGACTTATAACGGTTCAATATTGAAATGTTATCTTAATGGTAGTCTAGTTTTAACTAGTAATTATGCTGGCGGACTTGGACCAAATGCAAATACTCCGAAAGTCCCTCCTGCGGGGAAAGGAGCAAATTATAACCTTTCTCTTGGCACATGGCAACAACGAGATGATTGGTTTGCAGGTGCCATAGATGATTTCTGCTATTTTACTGATGTTTTGAGCGACGAGAAAATACAAGAATTTTATGACGCTATGCTTTCGCCATCTAGCGCGGTAACAGTAGAAGATAAAATCCCAACGCTATGGGGTGGAATTAAAAATCATAAATAAGTGATAAAAACAGGAGATTTGTTATGAAAAATTTAACAGTCGTCTTCACTGCACCAAAACAAGTAGACATAGAAGAAAGAGAAATGCCAATTATAGGCGATAACGATATGCTTATAGAGACAATGATGACCTTAATAAGCACAGGAACAGAGTTAACCATTCTGAATGCAGAATCTCCAAAAGGGTCTCTGTGGGACAGATATGCGAAGTTTCCCCTTATTCCTGGATACAATAATATTGGAAAAGTGGTTGAGGTCGGTAAAAATGTTGATAAAAGTTGGATCGGTCGTAAAGTCGCCGGATATATGAATCACTCTGCTTATGTCATAGCCAGACCAGAATGGGTTAGAATTATCCATAGAGATATACCTGACGAACAGGCAGTTTTCTTCACGCTTGCGGAAATTGTAATGAACGGAGTTCGCAGAGGCGAAGTTACTTGGGGAGAGTCGGTAGTAGTTTATGGATTGGGGTTATTAGGTCAGCTTGCGGTGAGATTCTGTCATTTCGCAGGTGCTAGACCTGTCATTGGAATAGATGTATCAGATAATAGACTTGGAATGTTGCCACAAGCGAAAGGTATAAATGGCGTAAATCCGAAAAGTATTGATGAGGTCAAGATGGTTTATGAATTGACAAATAGCAGAATGGCAGACGTTGTCTTTGAGGTCACTGGCAATCCAGATATAATCCCAAAGGAATTCTCTGTCCTAAAAAGGCAGGGAAAACTCGTAATTCTGAGCAGTCCAAGAGGCGTAACAAGAGATTTCGATTTTCACGATCTCTGTAATTCACCAAGCTATACGATAATCGGGGCACATAACTCATCTCATCCACAATTCGAAACCCCATATAATCAATGGACGCAGAAACGTCACGGGGAATTATTCTTTAATATGGTGGCAGATGGCGATATTGATGTTACACCATTGATAAGTCACAAAGCAAGATGTGAAGACGCACCGAAGATGTATCAGATGCTTTTGGACGATAGAACACAAGCTATGGGCGTTATACTGGAATGGAAATCACAATAGCTTGATAATTGACATCATACGCCCTGTGACGCCATTTTCGGCACGATGAGAATAAAAAATATCCAGATTGCAGGCTGTGCAAGTTTGATCTGACTTTATGTTATTATACTTCACTCCTGATTCCATAAGTTGAATCCTTATGGCATTATGTAGATCAAGCTTGTCTCCATTTGTGCAAGTGGAAACACCGAATTCTGCATCAAACTTTGCCAAGATGTCATCGCTGACCTCATAGCAACATTGCATTATCGAAGGACCTAGCATAACAAGGCAATTTGAAGGTTCTACTCCGAAAACCGATCTCATTTTGAGAACGGTTTTTTGGGCAATTCTTAAAATCGTGCCTTTCCAACCTGCATGAGCTATCCCTATTGTCCGTGTTTGGGGATCAAAGATCATAACAGGCACACAATCAGCAGTCAAAACTCCAATACTGGCTGCATTTGACGATGTTATCAAGGCGTCAGTATTGGGGACAGCGTTGTTTGTGCTATAAGCTCCTGAACCTGCTTGATCTGACCTAATTATCTCAATATTATCGCTATGCACTTGGTTAGCGACAACGATGGAACTTACATCAATACCAAGCTTATAGCAAAATCTTCTCCTATTTTCAGCGACATTGCTTGGATTGTCACCAACATGATAGGCTAGATTGAGTGAATTATAAGGTTTTTGACTAACTCCGCCGATTCTCGTGCTTATCGCACAGATGATCGGCAACTGTTCATTTTTCCAAAAATATCTTATCAAGAATTACCCTTTTTCGCTAAATTATGTCTACCTGTCAACATTCATCAAAACGCTTTCAAGTATATCAATGCCCTTATCAGCTAGTTCTTGCGATATTACCAAAGGAGGAGCAATCCTTATAACGTTGCCATAAAATCCTATCGGAGCGATAAGGACAAGACCCTTTTTGTAACATTCATTTATTATTCTTTTAGTGAGTTTCGCTGACGGATTTTTGGTCTTTTTGTCGCTTACTATCTCCAATCCCAAGACTAATCCTTGTCCCCTGACATCGCCCAATATCTTGCATTTTTTTTGTATTTCTTTGAACCTGTTGAGCATATGTTCGCCGACTTTTGCGGAATTTTGGACAAGATTTTCTTTTTCGATAATATCGATAGCGATAAGACCTGCCCTTGCAGAAAGAGGATTTCCTCCATAAGTGCTTGACATACTCCCTGGTTCAAGCACATTCATTATTTCAGTCTCACCGACCAACGCAGAAAGCGGGACACCACTGCCGATACCTTTACCAAGACAAAGTAGATTAGGTCTCAAATTCTCACGTTCAAGTGCGAACATATACCCTGTCCTGCCAAAGGATGATTGGACTTCATCAAGTATAAACAGGACATTGTGTTCTTTGCACCAATTCTCCAATTTTTTCAGATATCCGGGAGGGGGAATTATCGATCCAGCCCCACCTTGATATGGTTCAGTTATCATAGCTGCGATCTCACCGGTTGACTGCGTTTCAACAGCCCAATCAAGCGCCTGAAAACACCAATATTCACAATCAGGAAAGATTTTATCGTATGCACAACGATAACAATATGGGAATGAAACGTGGATCGTCCCCGGGATAGTTGGACCAAAGCCTTTTTTTACGCTCATTTTACCGCCAACACTCATTCCGCCATAGGTTCTACCGTGAAATGCACCATAAAACGATATTATCTCATAGCCTGTTTTATAGCGTCTAGCAAGCTTTATCGCTGACTCTATGGTCTCTGACCCTGTGGTTAATATGAATGCTTTTCCGAGATTGTCTGGCGTTATTTCAACAAGCTTTTTAGCCAACAAAGGTCGCCAAGGGTTGATGAAATCATAGCAGTTATAGAGTTCTTCAACCTGCTTTTTCATCTCATCAACATATCTAGGATGACAATGTCCGATATTAGTTACTAAGACTCCTGATGTAAAATCAATAAATAAATTGCCATCGATATCTTCTATTTCCGCTCCGAAAGCCCGTTTCCAAACAATAGGGACTTGCTCACTCATAGAATGTGGTTCGAATTTCTTTGAATACTCAATGAATTCCAATGATTTTGGTCCGGGCAATTCAGTTTTTATAAATGGGGCTTTTTCCACAATGTATTCCTCCATCGTTCTAAAATATTATTGATAATATCTCTCTCGTCAATGTTTTCAAGGGAAAATAACATCTCATTTTTTTTGGAAGAAGGTAAATACAATTTCATCTTTAGGCTGTATTGACACGCCTTTATTTAGATCAACGTTGATCAGCATTTCATTTATCTTTTTTCCGTCAAGACTGGATTGGACTATATTCCACTTTCCAGCGGGAAGATAAACAAAAAAAGGCAATCTGGCATCACCTTTTGACTTGAGAACGATCATTTCATTAGTTGCGGTTATATCAAGTATAAGATCATGTAAATGAATCCTTGTAATTTCTAAACTCTGCCAATTTTTAGGGATTTTAGGTTCGATCTCAAAGCCATCACCTCTTGGTTTGAAACCAAGAAAACCATTCAGGATAATCTGCGGGACAAGTATACTTTCAAAGAATTCGAAATCCAGTCCCAGCCCACCAGCAGTGCCACCACCTTGGAGTGTTGTCCCTTGTTTTCCATCTTTATAATATTCCCTATAACCGCCTGCCTTTTGAACTTCATCAAACCATTCGGTTATCTCTTTAAGCCGTTTTTCCGCGTTGTCAGCTCCATAAACCTTGATCCTTGAAGCAAGGTCATGATATGAAAACCCCAAAACAGCACCACCATCTTGGACTTGACCGCCCCAAGGTATAGTTTCAGGCGAATGCCAGAACCAACCATAATAATCAACATTTCTTTTAGTTGTTGCTCTTGGTCCAAATCGCCAGCGATATATGTCTTTTCCTTGAGAAGTATCGCCATCAACGACCCTGATGCCTGATATCCAATCCATTATAGATTTCGCCTGCTCATCAGTTGCAAAACCATAATATATAGCTTCACAATTGACAAATGTAAACCCATAGTCATAGGATTTTCCATCAACATCTATCCCACAGACAAAACGACCAGTTTTATCGTTCCAGAACAGCTTATTAGCGAAATCCTTCACTTCTTCGGCATGATTTTTAATCTCATCAGAGGGGATATATAAAGCCCCCATTGGTATATTCCACTCAGGATGGGATTCTATCTCTTTTTCGAGCCTTGCTATGTAGTTAAGTGAATCGTAATAATGGATCGTCGCATAGGCATCTTTATAGCCCATAGGCAAGAGGTCCCAATAGTTGTTACCGATGCCGCGTCCGGAATGAATAATTTTTTTGTTATCAGAAGTTATCTCAATTCCACTTCTGCCGTCGTGCCCCGGAAATGGAGCCAGTATGCATTTTTCGGACTTTCCTCCGAGGACATTCATCATATACTGCAGGGCAAGCCTCATACGTCCGATATTATCTCGAAGGAAATTTAAGTCACGAGTCCACCAAAAATATTGGCAACATCCACGGATAAAGTTTTGGTTGTTTATATTATGTCGTGTGTCGTATTGCGTGAACAGCGCCTGGATGCCGATCGTTGCATCAATTGGGTTGTCAAAGTTTATGCCAAGACGAATTATCTTGCCCTCCCATGTTTTGGATCGGTAAACAGGGATCATCGTATAAACTATCCCTTGTGAGTCAGTAATCGGCGAAAAGTAGAATCTTTTATCAGGAGTAAATTCTGGGTCGTCCTCAGTTATCCATTCCAAATAAGGCTGTGCGTTTCCCATACCTTTTGCACGCCATCGCAGTTGAATGAACGGCGATTGATCCGGCAATATCATAAGAGCTGGAGTTCTAACACAAGCTTTTGGCGAAGTCAATTCTATATTCCAAGCGTTATCTGATATGCCCTTATCGATCCCACCGATCAATTCCCAACCTTCTTGAGTTTTTTCTTCTGTGCCATGCCAACCTTGCGGGACTCCTTGAAGTGAAAAATGCCAGCCCCATGTTCCAGGACCGCCCTGTCTCCAAAATGGAAATGGCCAGCCGTCTTGATGTGCAATTGATGCGTGTTGATGTGTTGCAACATATCCTTCCGCGTCTATTCGCCTTGAAGAAAGAGCCTGAGACCATCTTTCCCTTATAATCTCCATCTTATTGCCTGTTTCAACCGCAGGCATCAAAGATGACCCTGATAGCCACTCATCCCAAAGCGTTGCCATTGGTCCTGCTGGGACATAGTGAAGATAATAAAGTTCCCTGATCAAAGACATTTCTCTTTCATGATCAGGGACTATGAATTTTGGAAAATCATCAGGAATATCCTGCGGGATATGGCTAATTGAAGCACATATAACAGCTTTCAGCATTGTAGAAACAGCAAAATTGATTAACATCAGTTATTCCTCATAAATTTTATTTCACACATGGAAAAGATCAGCAATAACGAAAATAAGACATTAAGATTATAACCAAATCTTTTTTTCAGATCAACAACTTTTACATCCGGGATTGGGATGAAAGTTCAGACTTATACAAAGTGATATGTTCAATTTTTGATCAGTCAATTCTGCTTAAATTACGTTCAGTGAATATATCATCGGACAACCCAGCGTCAACCTCTATTTTTTCAATGATCATCTTCGTTGAATGATTTGCCTTAACGTCTCTCATTTCGATCTCTTTTGAGACCCAATAATTGCCGACCTTTTCTATCCTTCTTCTCTCTAAGATTTTCCAAAGTTTGCCGTTCTTATCATACATTTCATACTTTATTGGATAAAAGTTATCTTTTCTTATCCACATTTTGAGCTTACTATAATCTTTTTTTACACCGGGCCTGGGCATCAATTCCAATATATAGGTTTCATTAGTTGTCTCAAGCAATTTCGGGACACTTATTGGAGAATATTCAAATGTTGAGAGATCATCATAAGTAAAATCAGTCCCTGCGAAATTTGTATTTTTTGCACTTGATGCTATTCTTCGGACTTTATGAAACGCTGGAAGATAGACATATTGAACATCATTTGGAAGACTTAAAAAAGCGATGCCTTTTTGATCTGCCGGAGAGATAAATCTGACAAGACGTTTATCTTTGCCCTTTTCAAAAGTCTCTGATTCCCTTACCTTTTCATTTTTATCTTTGTCAATTAGGATAGTCTTTGTTTTAGTTTTTACATCTTTCATCGCATTGACAACTTCATCTGTCTTTTTTAGTATATCAGCTGCGGTCAAATCTTGTGAAATAGTTATTCTGGTAATAAATAATACGAATATGAAAACTGTCGTTAGGAATAAATTTACTTTTCTCACTTAATTACCTCCATTTAAAGAACGATATTTTAGTTTGCTAACAATGATGATGGCTGGAAGATATGTTATAGCAGATAACGAACTGATAATCATCGTAACTGCGATCATCCATCCAAATTGCCTTATAGGATTAAGCTGAGCCAAAAGCAGAATTGAAAAACCGAAGGCAACAGAAATTGCATTGATGATTATCGCTTTTCCAGTTGTTTCTATTGCCTTCATTATAGCATTTATTTCATCGCCGTTTCGCCCGAGTTCAAGGCAAAATCTGTTCGTGAAATGGACAGTGTAGTCTATTCCAATACCAATAGAGATACCTGCTACCATTAATGTCGCTATATCCAAAGGTATATGGAGATATGCCATTATGGCGAAATTGACAAGGACTGTGAACATTATTGGAGTTGTTGAGATAAAGCCGATTTTAATTGAACGAAATTGAATTGATAGTATGATCAAAACCATAGAGATCGCTAAAATAAGGCTTTGAAGCTGATTTTTCAGTAGGCTTTTATCTATCAACTCATATACAGTAGGCATTCCAGACTGAACCGCTTCAAATTGAATTTTTTCACCGTTTTCAGCCGTTTTTAGGATCAATTTTTGTTCATTGATCTGCCAGAGATCTCCTTTGACACTGTTAACAAAATCCTGATTTTTCTTCAATTCAGATGGAAATATTTGCATAATTTGGGACATAATGTTCTCAACTTTGGCATTACCATATATTTCTTTGGATTTTTCTAGTAGTGCATCTGCAGTCATTTCAAGTGATCCCTCATCAATCTGACTTGGATTTGTCGCATTTCTCAACAAAGATACAAGATCCTCCCTTTTTGTTTCTCCTCTTTTGACTAGGTTAACTATTGAGTTTATGGTTTGTTTGATCCTTTCTTCTGATGGTAAGATCAATTGTGATTCGTTTTTGAAGTATTGAAAAAGCTCTCCTTTAAATGAATCTTCATCAATTATACTATTTTTTATCTTGCTTGCCTTTTTGATGGAGTTCTTTATGAATTCTTTGTTTATTTCTAGATCGGGATTTCTACCGATGGCATCATAATATATTGATTCAGCTATATCTTCAAAAAATGCATCTGCATATTTTTTACTCATATCAGGTTCAGATATAGAGACGATCGTTAATGATTCATTAAGTTGTTTTATATACTTATCTATCGCTAAAACATTCTTTAATACTTTACGAGTGTTTTCCGTAGCTATTTGAGCTTGGATCAATGCCTCTGTGTTGTCTTTATTGACCATTTGTTCAACGATACTTTCGCTTTCTATGAAAAACCAAAGATTGGATACACCTTCTTTTGTATCTGGGATGCAAAATCTTCCATTCATAACATCATTCATTTCACTGATCAATCCAGCTATTGACTGTGTATTGCTTATGTAAGGCAAGGAATTGACGAATTTTTCTAATTTATGTATCTTTTTAAGCACATAAGGGTCTCTAATATCTCCCTTTATGATAATTTGAATTGGCAATGAACCTCCGAAATGTTTTCTCATCAATTCTTCCGAGAGCCTTGTATCACTATTTTTCGGAAAGTATTCCAATAAGTCCACCGAACGATGGATTAAAGGCAGACCTAATATTGAAACGACTGAAATGCCAATAACGATTATCAAAACGCTCAATTTGTGATTGATCACAGCTTTGCTTATCTTCGGCATAATCTTGCTTTTATTTGATCGTTTTTTGTCAGTTATCGGCTTTTTGACTTTCAGAAAGGATGTGATCGCTGGGAGAAATGTTATTGATATAGTTAACGCGAATCCAACTCCAATGGCTGTATATACACCAAATTCAGTTATTGCTGTAAGATAGGAACCAAAAAAGGACAAAAAGCCTATCAAAGTAGTTACCCCCGCTAACACTATTGGAAGACCAACTTCTGATAAAGCTTTAGCAGTGATCTCCATACCGCTCCCATTGGATAGCTTGTCCTCTTCGTATTTTGAGACAAAGTGTATTCCATACGCGCTTCCAATAGCGATAAGCACTACCGGCATTATGTTAGATATTAATGAGAGCGAGACATTAAGCCAACCCATCAAGCCCAACGCCCATATTGTGCTTATCAACACCCCAATCAGAGGCAATAAAACTCCTCTCAAAGACCGAAAACTCATAGCTAGTATAAATATAATGACAACAGAAACTAGTGGAACGAGCCTTATGACGTCCTTTAATATTGCATTTTGTAGATCAGAGATTTGAACAGGAATACCGCTATAATATACCTTTACATCACCTGATTTTGATTTTGTAATTGACTTGATCTGCTTAGCAACTTCTGCCCTGTTGACATCGTGAGTTATTCTGCAAACGATAAGTGTTTTTCTGCCATCTTCTGATACTATCCTACCTCTGTATAACTCCTTAGATAAAGCATATTTCCTAAGATTTTCCAGTTCATCTGGAGACTGAGGGATATTATCCTTATCAATAAGTCTTCCCACTTCAAGCATTTCATCAGCTTTACGAATATCTAATATATCAGTCAAACTGATCACAGATTTTACACCTTCAACCTCTTTATATGCCTCAGACAAATCCCTTACAAGTTCAAGTGATTTCAATGAAAAAACATCGTCAGTCTCTATACCAACCATTACAAGGAAGTTCCCGTTATACTCATCACCAACACGGTTGAACAGCTTAACGACAGGGTCATTCGGTTTTAGGTATGTAAGTATATCACTATTGATTTTAATTTGAGTTAGTCCGATGCCAAAAAATATTGTCAATATAATGGTAACGATAATTATTGAAATCCTGTATTTGATAACATTACGAGCAAACTTATTCATCATACCTACTTACCTTCACTTTTTGTCAAGCCCTTCAAATAATATTGGAAGCATAAGATCAACTGCTTTTTCTATGTCGATCATATATTGTCTAATTATCCAAGGATACTCTAATCCTTTTAAGGCAAAGGCAATTACGGTCGCTGTGATCTCTGTATCCATATCTTTGAAAATGCCCTTTTGAATACCTAAATCTAATATACTTTTGATTGTCTCTATTTCCCAACTGATGAAAGCTTTACGTTCTTCTTCAATAAAGGCATAATGCTCCATATATTCGTCCTTCATAGTAGAATAATAGCTGGAAACTTCTTCCACTCTCGTAACTCTTGCCAATACAAAAGCTCTAAGTTTTTCGTGAGGTTCTTGGATTCCTGATAGGATTTTTGACATTCTCTCTATAAACATTTCAAATTCTTTCCTAATGACCGATTTGAAAATATCCTGTTTGTTTTCAAAATAATAATAGAGAGTTGATTTCCCAATTTCACAAGCATTGGCGATATCATCCATCGTCGTTTTTTTGAAACCAAACCTTCCAAAAAGCTCTCTTGACTTTTCAATTATAATTTGACATTTTTCATCTTTGTTCATAATCGACCTTACCCCTTCCTCTTTTTAGACTTTTAGACTAATTTAGTTTTTTGTTCGATAAATTATAAATTATATTTGTCGCTTTGTCAAGCGAAAATTTTATGATGAGATGGATTTGAGTTTTTCAAGAACTTTGTTGATGATCCATTCGGGGGTTGATGCGCCGGCAGTTACGCCTATGGTATTTGCGTTAACAAACCATGATTTATCAATCTCATCAGCGGTCTCTATGTGATAAGTTGGGACATATTGCTTACAAAGTGTCACGAGCCTATTTGTATTTGCGCTATTATAACCACCGATCACTATCATAATGTCTACTTCTTGGGCAAGTTCTTTGGCTGATTCTTGACGTTGTGCAGTCGCATGACAAATAGTATTAAATACCCTAAGTTCATCGCACTTTTCAAGAAGCGCAGACACTACCTCACGAAAATTTTCGAATGATTGCGTTGTCTGTGCTATTACGCCTATGCTTTTTTTGTTAGGAAGGTTTTTAATAATGTCAACTTTGTCTATTACCCAAGCGGAATCTTGAGTAAATCCCATCAAACCGATGACTTCAGGGTGATCTCCCTCGCCGACAATGACAACCTGATAGCCATCTGAATTCAGCTTTTGAGCTAGTTTCTGTGCATTCACAACAAAAGGGCATGTCGCATCTACGACTTTTATGCCTTTTGCTTTTACAGAGTTGATAACCGATGGCGTAGTGCCATGTGATCTGATTATCAGTGTGTCGTCAGGTTTAAGCGATTCAATATCAGAGACCTCCTTGATACCTTTTTGGCTAAGAAACTCTACTTGCTGTGGATTATGTATGAGAGGACCAAGACTATATATCGGATGATTTAAATCCTTTGCGGATTCAAAAGCCAATTTTATAGCTCTTTTGACACCGAAACAAAATCCTGCATTCTTCGCTAATATCACTTTCATTTAATACAACCCTTATTTTCTGATCGGCGCTCAAGTTGCAGTTCGCCGATCCGCATCATCACTTCTTCTCCAATCTTTGAATAAGTTTCGCGCGATGGTTCAAGTGAACGATAAAAATCCATATTTATTGGTTTTCCGAATGAAACTGTTATCTTTGCTGTTTTTAGCATTTTGGCTCCTCTTGGTAATGCCCGTTGGGTGCCATCAATAAACACTGGTATAACCTCTGCCTTTGTCCGATAGGCTATAAATCCAACGCCATCTTGGGCTTTCCCTAATGTTCCGTCTATGCTTCTTGTTCCCTCAGGAAAGATCAATAGCAGATTTCCTTGTTCCAGTATTTGAAGGGCTTTTTTTATGGCTCCTCTATCCGGTGCTCCTAATTGAACAGGAAAAGCGTTAAAACTTCTGAGGAATTTATCCACAAATCCCGGTTTAAATAGTGTTGATCTTGCCATATAAAAAAGGTTTCTGTTTACAGCAGCACCGATAAATATGGGGTCAAGATAACTAGCGTGGTTCATCATTAATATTGCAGAACCTTCTTTGGGGACGTTATCTGCGCCAAAGACCTGAAATTTGAAAAGCGACTTAAATAATGGGCGGGTTACCACATGGCAGAAGTGATAATGAAGTCTCATATCTCTTTTGTTCATAGCTTTCTCTTTTCTACGATCTCCAATATTGATTGCACAACTTCGTCTATTGTTAAGTTCGTCGTATCAACTAGGATCGCATCCTCTGATTTTTTCAATGCTCCGTATTCCCTTGTCCTGTCGGATTCATCTCTTTTGGCTGTCTCTATTTGCACTTGCTCAATATCCAAATTATAGCCTTTTCGTTTCAGTTCATTCATACGTCTTTTAGCACGCTCTTCAAGTGATGCATCAAGATATATTTTTATCTCTGCATTGGGGAATACAACGGTTGTTATATCCCTGCCTTCCGAGACGATATTTCCTTTTTCTCCGATTTTTCTCTGTTGATCAACCATTATATCCCTTAAACGAGGATGTTTAACAACGGTAGAAATATTCTTATCTATTTCAGGTGTTTTGATCTGTCTTGACACGTCAATACCGTCTAGAAATATTTTGCTTCCGCCGTCTCTGAACTCAATTATTGAGTTTTTGGCTAAATCAACCAAAGCGTTTTCATCTTCTGAATTAACTCCATTTTGCAATGCTTTTAAGGTAATAGCCCTATACATCGCGCCGGTATTAAGATGGAGATAACCGAGTTTTTTAGCCAATATTTTTGCAACAGTGCTCTTACCAGCACCGGCAGGTCCATCAATTGCTATTATCAATCCATCATCCTCCATTAGATAAAAAAAATTACTCATTATATTACTTTATTCTGATATATTTTAATGTATATCTATATCATCAGTCCAGTCTACTAATGCTAAAAATTCCAAGATCAGCGGGATCAAAAATTAAGATTTAGTCTAAAAATAGACTATTCCTAAGAAATTTTACATTTGAAATAGTATTGCATAAACGTTGTGTTTAAATTAATAAAATTGCGAGTACGTACAGAAAATTTGCATAGTTGGAGTTTCTTGCGAGAAAAACAGACTTCGATAAAGATCAATTTTATTCTGCGATTTTCTGTATTTTATGTTTAATCAAACAAATAAAATTTATTTTTGAATTGGTAAATATATAGTAAAGGTAACACCTTCTCCTGGTTTGCTATATACCTGGATATCTCCGTTATGTCTACGGACAATGTCGCGAGATATGCTTAAACCAAGACCTGTGCCTTGTTCCGATTTCTTTGTTGTGAAGAATGGCTCAAATATCAACTCCAAGATTTCTTCCGGTATATGCGGTCCATTATTGCCAATCATAATGTAGACGTGATCATTATCATATGAAGTCAATATGGATATTATCTTTTGTGAGCTTTGCTTTTTTAATGCATCTTGGGCATTATTAATGATGTTAACTATAACCTGCTGAATCTGTCCGAAATCCGCTAATGTATTGGGAAGCTCCGGATCAAGCTCCAAATTACATCTGATATTTTCAAGTTTGAATTGGTGCGATTTAATATCAATGGTTTTTGTAATTACATCATTAACATTGATAGAACTTTTTTGATCTTCTGTTTTTCTAGCAAAGGACAGGATATTTCTTATAATGGTCTGACAACGTTCCGCTTCTGATTTTATTTTTCTTAGACTGTTTTTTATTATTTCATCACATTCTTGATCAAGCAAAAACTCGGAAAAACCTAGCAAGCCAGTTATTGGAGTTGCTAGTTCATGGATCACTTCCGAAGTCATCCTGCCAAGAGATGATAACTTCTCAAGCTGGATTAATTGTTTTCTCACTGATTCAAAATCATTCGCAAGCTGATTTGTTTGGACGAATTTCTGCTTACGTTCAACCCCCTTTGCTACGATTTCACGAAAACTTTCCATTGAAAATGGCTTTTCTATGTAATCATAAACACCTAATTTTATAGCGTCTTTAGCTGTTTCTAACGATGCATAAGCTGTAACCAATACAACTTCAGGAGAAGGTTCCATCTCTTTGAGATTACGTAATACCTCTATACCAGAAAGGTCTGGCATTCTAATATCCAAGACCACAACATCGAAATCCTTTTCCTTTGCCATTTCCAGTGCCTTGTATCCACTATCTGCGGTCTGGACATCAAAACGCCCATTGAGAATCATTTTCATAGATTCTCTAACACTGAGTTCATCATCAACAACCAATACTTGACCCTTTTGTTGCATAGTCCAAACTCCTAATCATTGGTAGTTCCAATGTGAATGTAGTTCCAACTCCTTCTATACTATCAACACTTATATTTCCATTATGTTCTTTAATTATATTATTAACAATAGCCAGTCCTATACCTGTTCCGCTAATTTTTCCCGTATAAAATGGTTCAAATATATATTCCAATTCTTCTTTTGAAATCCCCTTTCCTGTATCAGATATTTTGACAATCGCTTTTGATTTTTTTAAAGGATCATCTGTCACTTTTTCTGGATAAAAACTGTTTGCACTTATCGATTCTAATATCTCAAAATCTGGAATGACTTCAATTGTCAATTTATCTCCACTTTTCATAGCTTCAATTGCATTTTGTCCGATGTTTAAAAACACTTGTTTCAACTGATCCTTATCTGCGTATATTTCAAATTTTTGATCTCCTCTAAGAACATTAACTTCTATGTTCTTTTCCATTATAGACGGCTTGAGCAATAAAATCGTGTCATCTATAACCTGGTTTATGTCAAACCATTCAAATTTTGGCGGTAAAGCGCGACCAAGATTTAGCAATTGTTTTATCAGATCGTTAATTCTATTTGTTTCTCTCAATGCAAGTCCGATAAATTTTTTAAAATCTTCATCAATTTTTTGATCAGGTTGGCCTCCCATAAGAAATTCAAAGGCGGTCCTGATGGTAACCAAAGGGTTTTTGATCTCGTGAGCCAGTTCAGCGGACAATTTCCCTAAAAATGACAGTTTTTCCATATTTACCACTTGTTGATGGAGGCTGACATTTTGAATTGCTATTGAAGCTTGGTTCATAAGCATATTCAAAAAAGATATATCTTCATCAAAATATATTTTTTTGTTTGATCTTTCACCCAGATTAAGTATAATTTTTATTTCATCATCAACAATGATCGGCACTGTAACTAGGGCATTTAATTGGTTAAAATCATTCTCAATTTCATCAAAGACGTCAGGTGAGAGTTTTTTCTCAAGCTCTTCCTTAACGATAGAAGTTTTAACCTCTGCTAAATAGGAAATTATTGGGCTACTATCCGAAACAGTAACATTCAGATCATCTTTTTCAAATCCATGTGAACATATAATACTATATAATCCAGATTTGGGATTTCTTAGCCATAGAGACGCATATTTTACCTTTACATTTTCAACTACTGTTTTAAAGACAAAATCTATCAACTTCTCCATTTGGAATATCTTTGTCGTCTTCATAGCAAAATCAGACAAAGCAAATTGATAGTGTTTTTGTTCTTTAAAAATAAAGGCTTGAATAAGGGCTTTAATATCGCTAATAAAAGGTTTTATTGCAAATGCAATGAACACGAAACTGATGACCGCTATGATTATGTTCTGAATTTTTCCCATATCAGGAAAAGCATACGGAATCCCGATAATTACAAGAATTATAATGACTGCGGACCCTGCTAAAAATGCCGAATAAACTATGCTTTTTCTGATGAAAACCCTTATATCCATTAACCTCAGTTTGACAATGGCATAGCCTATACAGCCTATCATAATCATAGTGAAAAATGGACCATAGACCACTGTTTTTTCATATCCCATTGTGGGAATTAGGATATTGGTAAACGCCATAAATACCGTCGTAGGGACTATTCCAAGGAATATGTATTTTACCTTTTGCTTCTCAATACCACTTCCTTTTCTCCATTTTCTGATCAAACTGTGATAAGTGATCACTAAACATGCCAACACATATAACGACCATATATTATTGCCAATGCCATACTCTATGTTGGTAATTTCGTTATCAACATAATCGAAATTTATCAATTTTGAACTCATAGAGATAAGAGCCATAATAATGCATAGAGGTATCAGTATCGCTATATATTTCTTTATTGGCTGAAATTTTTCATATCGAAATGTCAATGCAAAAGTTGCAAAATTTGTAGCCATAAATGTCCCGCTTGCATAGGCACCTCTGACCCACCAAATTGGATTCTTAGAGTGCCATAGCATTAATATCATAAATATACAAAATGTCCAAACAGTGATGGTCATAGAGAGTATGGCGAAAGCTATGTTGACAGGATTTCTCTTTGCTTTTGAAGGGACAAAGAGACCCAATGTCGAAGTGGCTATCATTATTAATATTATAAGAAATTTATTGATGTCCATTTTAAATCCTAAAAACATCGGTTCGTCTGATTGAATGCTATTGCTTGAACCGTCTTATTATAAGGCTAGAATTTAGCCCGCCGAAACCATGTGAATTTATAAGCACAGTGTTAATATTATCTGCCCTTCTTGCCTTATTGGGGACATAATCGAGATCGCAATCGATATCAGGGTTATTATGGTTGATTGTCGGAGGAATAATTTTCTTTTCAAATACCATAATTGATGCTATTACTTGCATAGGACCTGCTGCGGAAAGTGGATTTCCGATCATAGATTTTATAGAGCTAACTGGTATTTTGTATGCATGTTCACCAAGCACTGTTTTAATTGCTATGGTCTCAATTCGGTCAAATTCGTCAGAAGGACCATGTGCACAGACATAGTCAATATCTTCAGGAGATATGTTAGCATCATTTAAAGCATGTGATATTGACCTAGCTATTCCACTTTCTTTCTCATTTGTTCTATCTATGTATCCTTCATCGGTCTTGTTTGCGTAACCTATTATCTCTGCGTAAATATATGCTTCCCGTTTCAAAGCATGCTCTAAATCCTCAATAATGACAATTCCAGCCCCCTCAGAGACAATTCCACCATCTCTCGAACTGTCAAAAGGTCTGCTAGCACTTTCGGGAGAATCGTTTCTTTTTGACATTATACCTGGCGCTGTAAGCAAGGCCAAACCAAATGGGTGAATCTGCGATTCAACACCACCAGATATAATGACTTTATCTATTCCAAGCGTTATGTTGCGAAACGCAAGACCAATTGCATCCGTCCCAGCTGCACATGCATTGGATACAGTTATGACAGAACCTTTGCAACCAAAAGCAGATACAATACTGCTAGCAGATGCACTCGGCAATATTGACGTCACTCCAAAGGGACTAACTCTTGACAGCCCCTTTGTCATAAAAGCGCCATGTTGAGACTCAATCAAGTCTGTCGCACTTGAACTAACACCAACTATGACTCCCCATTCAACATTATTGTTATGTTCAAGCTTGGCATCTGCCACTGCCATCTTTGCCGCAGATACTGCAAACTGCGCAGCCAAAGGTAATCTTCTTATTTCTTTTGGGGATATATATTCCCTTGGGTTAAAATCCTTAACTTCACCTGCTATTTGCGTTGGATAAGAGCTAACATCAAATCTCATTATCCTTTTTATACCAGGTTTACCATCAGCTAACGCCTGCCAAAAGGCTTCTTTTCCAATGGCATTAGGTGCAATTACGCCTAGCCCCGTTATTACCGCCCTATGTTTCAAGAACCCCTCCAACTACCCCTTTTTAGTCTAGATCGTATTTAGCTTGTTAAATAAACCAATCAGTTCTTTGATCCGCATGTAATTGCCGGTAAAAAACGCTCTCCTATTGATATCACGCGTTTCAATTAGTGACTTGTTCAAAACTTTTCCAATTAGGATTAGAAAGTCATTAATACCAGTTAAGACACCATTCTTCTCCAATTCGATAGTCATATTCTGTGCTACAGTCATCATTTGAATATGATCTTTGCCATTCATCCTGTAAGGCAAAGGCTCCCAAAGAATTGGTGGCAAGAGAAGCTTGATCTTATAAAACATAAGTTTTCTTAAAAACTCATCGTCTAGCTCGAATCCGAAATCTTCTTTATTTTTATGCCAATATGAACCAGGGATAAGCCCTGGAAGCTGTAAAGTGACAGAATCAGGCTTAGTCTTGATCAAAAGCTTTAAAGTCTCCTCCAATGTTTGTTCAGTGTCATAGGGACAGGGCACAATTACACTTGCAATAACTGATATTCCAGCACTTTTGCAAGCTGTAATAGCCGATATTATATCATCTACTTTGACTCTTTTATTCACACTTCGGTTTAAAATCTCTTGACTACCTGATTCTACTCCGAAAGCCAAAGCCACACAACCAGAGTTCTTGAGCAAGTTGTAGTCCTCATTTCCCTTTACATGACCAAAACCAGTATAGGTAACGTTTATCTGCCTTCGGATTATCTCTTGAGCTATCTCCTTTCTGAGATCAGCAGGCGTGTTAGAGCCTGCAAATCTGAATGTACTTGTATTAAGTTCACGACTCAATTTCTCTATCATATCTACGGTTTGTATTGGGTTTCGCCTTCTCCATTTCTTTCCACTCTTTTGCGGATGGATGCAGAAGTTACAGGTATTGGGACAACCTCTGCTTTCGTCAATCATAATGAATTTTATCTTTTGATCGCCCTTTATAGCTGGATAAACTGATTCATCATATATAGGTTCAGACAAAACGTTCAGATCGGATATTCTCATTAAATCATTGGTTATAACATTTCCATTGTTCTTATATATTATATTGGGAATATCAGAGAGACTTCGTCTGCCTTCTACATACTCCGCCAAAAGTTTTATAACTTCTTCACCTTCACCATAAGCTAGCACATCAAAAACATCTGTATAATCAAAAACGCTTTCCATAAACCAATCAATGTGAGGTCCGCCTGCAAATAGCTTGACATTCGGAAGTTTATTCCGGATACAATGTGCTATTTTTATAGAACCACTGAATCCTTCTCCTGTCCAAAGCTTAAACCCAATGAAATCAGCTCCCATTTGATAAGCTTTCTCAATGATCTCATCTGCTATTTTATTCAACTCACTTTCTTTATGGTCTTCTAGCAGACGATCTAACTCTACAAGGCGATTAACTGGGGGTGTTTTTGACTTATCTGAAGGTTTACTTATAAATTCTTCATAAATAGCATCTAACTCTTGGCTTATATCTTCTGGGATCAGCCTTTTAAAAATGTCCGCAGTCCCAAAATCCATTATCAAGGTTTGATGTCCTTCTTCCAAAAGGCTTCCTGCGAGGTTTGCTAGCCCGTTATCAGGCATCAATGAATCCAATGTAGATGGACAACCATTAAAGTTTACCAATATGCTTTTTGTCGCCATAAAACTTGATATCCTTTTAATGGAATTTCATATTAAATTTTTATAATCTAAATAAAGTGGTTCTGAATCTTCACAATGAACTTTTGGACGATTTGACGAAGGCTTCAAAAGATATGGTCTTGTTATTTCAACGTTCATCACATCATTGTATTCAGAATTTTCGTCTATGAAATGGCGTAAAATTTCAATTTCCTTTTCATCGAATACAGAGCCACAACGATTTAAAAATTCTTCTTTAACCTCATCTTTTAGCCTTGCATAGGATACCATTGGGTTTTCAAACGAAAATCCGGTACTTTCAAGGTCTTCTAATTCAATGCGTGATATGAGTGATTTGTATAGTTTTATGAATATCTTTATCTTTTCTTTGCTAAAACCATATTTTGCAAAATCTATAATCATCTGATCTCTCAAATCCGCTTCTTGTATCTTAACGATCGGTTTTTCAAACACTATCTCAAAATCAACAATCTGATACTTGAATGACTCGTTAATATTTTTTCTATATCTCCGAATGGTATAGATTTCATTTCCATCAGAAGCAGAGAAATAATCTTCTCTAATAGGTTTCCAATAATCATATTGACTGCAAAATGAACCTTCTATTACATAAAGTTTAATTATGCTGTGATTTCTATGGACATCTTTAAATTTACTAAGATCATCACACTCTATTTCGGTAAATTCACCAGAATCTTGATCATAACTATAAGAAGGAAAGGTATCATATTGAGTTGGACAAAAAATCTCATCGCACTGTAAGCACCTTGATATTATGTTTTCCATTAGAATTCATCCTATTCTTTGGGACATGATACACCCAAACTATTAAATACTTTGGTTATGTCATAAAAATAGTATCACTATTTTTTTGACAAGTCAAGTAATTTTAGCTGATGATCGGACATTAGTTCGGACAAATATGCCCTCCTATGATAAAATATTAGAAAATATTAAAAAATCATCACAGGAGGGTATAGT
>FWPV01006170.1_pt1 | contig 23157 bp, 20 predicted proteins | sample 2228371 | NCBI WGS metagenome assembly FWPV01 (sample SAMEA103939776, study PRJEB20133) | metagenome | reverse complement strand
TGACCCATAAATTCGCCAACCCAAGCCTGCTCCTAAGTGGTTCGGGTCTGAACACCGGTGTGTACCCAGCCGCATGCAGGGGTGTACCCCTGCCTCCGGGATCACTAACGGGTAAGAGTGGAAGATAACGCCACAAGGACGGCTCATCGCTGGTCGAAATCTGTCGGTAATCAACGAATTTTCTTATCGCCTCGTAATCGAGGATGATATCAAGGTTGCCGCCATCCTTTGGGCAGGTGTAGGTGACCTGATTCGCCTGATATTGGCTGCCGCATAATGAACAGACATATCCACTAAATTTATCAGACATAATTCTTCCTGTTGATCTTTGAGCAAAAAGTGAACCCGTCAAAGAATAATACACTGAGACGATGATTCAACGACCGCCAGCCAAAGAATACGGTCTCCGCAGAAAAAGGCATCTCGACTGTAACAGCGTTTTTTCGACTATACGCCTCGCTCGCCGCGGATATAAGGCGTCCCCAATGCGGCTGGCGCTCCCAGACGTTTGCGCATTGCCTCGCGCGAACCGATCACCAGCACGATGATCGTAAACGCATAGGGAAGCATTTGCAAGAAGAAACCCCAATAGGGATTATAGTAAAAGGGATTCGCCATACCGAACAGCACCGTCGGACCTTGAATATCCAGGATCAAGCGACGCAAAGCGCCGAAGGCATACGCCCCAAAGGCAGCCCGGATGGGATCCCACTGGGCGAAAATCACTAAACCGACCGCAATCCAGCCCTGACCAGCGGTGGTCAGCTCGCTGAACCAGCCGGGTGCAACCGCCAGGCTGATGGTCGCCCCAGCCAGACCCGCCAGAACGCCGCCCACAAACACGTAGAAATAGCGCAAGCGGTTCACATTGATGCCCAACGAATCCGCTGCGGCAGGGTATTCGCCGATTGCGCGCAAGTGCATACCGGGGCGTGTGCGGTTGATGTAATACCAGGCGATTGGTACAAGCAAATAGCCAAAATATACCAACACGCTGTGATTGGTAAACAGGATTGGACCGATAATCGGTACCTGTGAAAGCAGTGGGATCGAGAACCTGGGCAGCAGAGAGATCGTCCCTGCCTTGCTCAGACCTTCGCCAAGGACCAGACTGATGCCTGTTCCCAAAAAGGTGAGCGCCAGACCGCTCACCACCTGGTCAGCCTGCAGAGTGATGGCGATGAATGCATGAATCTGGCTGATCAGACCGGCAACCAGCATGGCGACCAGCAATCCCAACCAGGGATTATTGGTGGACACCGCAACGCTGAAGGCGCTCATCGCTCCAATCAACATCATGCCTTCCACACCGAGATTCAGCACACCTGAGCGCTCAGCGAAAAGTTCGCCGATTGTGGCGAAGAGCAAAACAGTTCCGGTCGCAACGCCTGCCTGAAGAATGATAATGATTGCATCCATGATTCAGGACTCCTCAGGGCGTATGATTCGCACCCGGTAGCGCAGCAGAAAGTCGCTGGCTATCAGACAGACCAGGATGATACCCTGAATCATCTTGGGTATGCCCGAAGGTTGGATTTCACGTCCTGCCAGCAACAACGCCCCAAATAAAATCGAAACCAGGATCACCACCAGAGGGTTGAGTTTGGAGAGCCAGGCGACAATGATGCCGGTAAAGCCATACCCAGCCGCTATTGGCGAGGTTTGCAAGCGATGCACCATGCCTGTGACCTCCGACATCCCCCCCAAGCCCGCCAAAGCGCCGGAGAGCATCATTACCAGAATAGTGTTCCGGGCGATATTGATGCCGGCATATTGCGCCGCACGTGAATTGTCACCAATCAGGCGAATCTCGTAACCCCAACGGCTACGATAGATGACAAACCACAAGATAACAGCAGCAATGATGCCAATCAATAACCCCATATGGGTGGTCAAGCCGCGAAAGAGGGGAATTGCGCTGGCGTAATCTAATAAGCGCGGCAGCCAGGCGTTTTGGGGAAACTTGGGGCTCATCTGGAAACCGCCTTCGCTCCAAACGGCAAATATCCAGAAGTTAACCCAGGAGACGGCAATATAGTTCATCATTAAAGTGCTGATGATCTCATTCACATTCAATTTTGCCTTCAAGTATCCTGGCACAAAACCCCATAGGGCGCCAGCCAGCATCCCTCCGATCATCATGACCGGGATGAAAATCCAGGCTGTTGTATCTGCAGGTAGCACGGGTAGGAGCACAATCAAGCTAGCCCCCCAAGCCCCCATAATGAATTGACCTTCGGCGCCGATATTCCACAAACGCATGCGAAAAGCGATTACGCATGCCAGGCTGGTGAACAGGATGGGCGTGGCTTTGACAATGGTATCCGAGAGAACACCCACACTTCCAAATGAAGCCCGGGCAATGTGCGCGTAAGAGCGCAAAGCGTTCCCGCCCGATAAGGTGATAACGATACCGCCAAGGATCAACGCCACCACAATCGCCCCAATAGAAATGATGGAGGGATACCATCGTGGGGGTTCCTCTAATCGCGGTTCCAACCGAATACGAAAGGATAATCCTTTGCGTTTGTGGGAAGCAGGTTCAGAAGTCATCTCTGCCATTTCACCTGGCTCCTTCTGACTTGATTTGCTCTAAAGGTGTCCCGGTCATCATTAAACCAATGGTCTCCATATCCGCTTCGGTCACCTCGCCCATGATCTTGCCCTCATAGATCACCAGGATTCGGTCGCTTAGTGCCAGCAACTCTTCCAGTTCCTCCGAGACCAGGAGAATCGCTGCGCCAGCCTCGCGTTGGGCAAGCAACAATCGGTGGACGCCCTCGATCGCTCCCACATCCAGACCGCGGGTCGGTTGAACAGCGATCATCACCGATGGCTTACCCGAAATCTCGCGCGCCAGGATCACCCGCTGCAAATTCCCGCCAGAGAGAAGGCGCACAGGAGTCTCCACTTTCGGCACAATGATGTCGTATGATTCCTTCAATTCCTGCGCGAATTGTCTGGCGGTGTTCATATCAATCATCCAGCCGTTTGCAATCGGCGCTTTGCGATAATTCTTCATAATGACATTATCGGTCACGCTCAGGTTAGGGGCTGATCCGACATGTGTGCGATCCTCAGGAATGTATGACAAGCCGCGCTGGATACTGAATAAGGCTGATTGATTACAGATCACTTCACCATTGAGCCTGACACAACCCTGGGTGCATCTGCGCAACCCGCAGATCACCTCCGCCAGCTCCGATTGTCCATTACCTGCCACGCCAGCCAATCCCAAAATCTCACCGCTGCGCACCTCGAACGATACGCCGCGCACCGCCGGCAAGCCTTTATCATTCTCCGCGTGCACATCTTCCAGGCTCAGAACGACATCCCCAGGCTTTTGGGGTTTCTTCTCCACCCGGAAGACCACATCTCTCCCTACCATCAGGCGCGCCAGCTCCTGGCGACTAGTCTGATGGCTGGGGATACCGGCTGCGGTCACCTTTCCTTTGCTCAGTACGGTCACCCGGTCGGCAATCTCCATCACCTCTTGTAGTTTATGGCTGATGAAGATGATCGACTTCCCATCTTGGACCATCGAGCGTAAAGTCTCAAAAAGGCTTTCGATCTCCTGAGGCGCCAGGACCGCGGTTGGCTCGTCCATGATGAGCACTTCTGCACCGCGGTAAAGCATCTTCAACAGCTCAACCCGTTGTTGTTCTCCCACTGAGAGTTGCCAGATTTTCGCCTTTGGGTCCACCCGCAAGCCGAAACGCTCGCCCAAACTGGCGATGATTTTGTCGTACTCAACCAGGTTGATAATAAAACGAGGCTTATTCAAACCCAGCAGGATATTTTCGGTGACCGTCTGGGTTGGCACCAACATGAAATGCTGGTGAACCATGCCTATCCCGGAGCGAATGGCATCATTCGGCGAGGAGAATGAAACCGGTTTTCCCTTGACGTAGATCGAACCCGAGTCCTGTCGGTACAAGCCAGCCAACACATTCATCAGGGTGCTTTTTCCGGCGCCATTTTCTCCCAGCAAGGCATGCACCTCTCCCAGGCGTAAATCGAAATCAACATGGTCATTTGCCAATACGCCTGGAAACCGCTTGACGATTTTGCGCATCTCCACTACCAGGGGCGTATCAGGAGCAGTCTGTTGGATCACTGAAGAGGATTCGCTCATAATACCTGCTTGTTCAGAGGTGTACGTTGAAGAAAAGAGCCAGGATCTCTTTTGAGCTTGCTTTACAGCCTTATGCTCGGTGGAAATCCTGGCTCATTGACCAAATCGGTGTTACTGGCTCAGTTTTGGCAGCTCAGCGGTGATCCCGTCAGCCCACCAATACATGCAGAACTGGCATTCCAGACCCGGAGCGCCGGGCGGGAACTGATCCAGGTCTGCCTGCTGCATCTTCTGTCCTGCAGGCACAATCACGTTGCCCTTGTTGTCTTTAATCTCTCCTGCAAAGACATCAAAGCGGGTGAACTCTCCCTTGAGCATCTTATCAAGGGTTTCCTGAACCATGGTGATCACTTCAGGCGGCAGGTCCTTCATCCCAGGGGTGAGATCTTGACCTTCCATGAAACCGAACAAGCCCAAACCGCCCGAATCTGCATCGAAGTAATCCCAACCGGGGGTATAGGTTTTATCAATCACGCCCTGGGTGATTTTCGCATAAACCGGTCCCCAGTTCCAGTAGGGTGCGGTCAGGCAGCGCTCGACCTTGCAGGAGCCGACCCAGTCGTAAGTGATGCCCCACTTACCCTTTTCCTGAGCGACATCAGCCACAGCCGGGGTGTCTGCGCCGGTGAAGACCACCTGAGAGCCGGCGTCAAAGAGCGAAGCCGCAGCTTCCTTTTCGATGACCGGGTCGTGCCAGGTATTGATCCAGCGCACATCCATGGTGCACTCCGGGCATGTCTTCTTCATCCCCAAAGCGATGGCGTTACCCAGGCGAATTTCTTCCGGGATCGGGAAGGTAGCCATGTATCCCAACTTCGGATTCCCATCCATCTTGGCGCGGGCGCCAGCGATCATCCCAGCCAGGTATTTCATATTTTCCATGGCTCCGAACAGGTTGCCGAAGTTCTTCATGTTCGACTTATATCCACTGATGTGAATAAACATAATGTCCGGGAACTCTTCAGCAACCGTCTCCATCGGGTCCATAAATCCGAAGGATGTGCCGAAAATCAGGTTGAAACCCTTGCGCGCCAGGCTGCGGAAGACCTGCTCAGAGTCAGCGCCTTCTGGAACATTCTCGATGTAGGCAGTGTTCACATTCGGAACATTTTTCTGAACGTATTCCAGACCTTCATAGTGCGCCTGTGACCATCCGCCGTCGTCATGCGGACCGATTAAGACCATGGCGACATTGAACTTTCCCGCCTGGATTTCGGGGATTTGAAAACCACCTGTTTCTGCTGGAGGGGGAGTTTCTACAGGCGCCATAGTCTCGGCTGGGGCGGCTTCGGTCGCCTGAGGCGTGGCTGCCGGTTGAGGCTGGCAGGCTGCTAAGACCATCGCGAAGACGATGACCAGGGCAAAGATTTGCCACAACGATTTGTTTCTCATGTTAATCTTCTCCTCTTACTGAATAATGGTGTTAATCTATGTTGATTGGCTGATAGATGGTGATCTGACTCTCATTTGCTTTCGACCAATCTTGTTATTATCAACCCCTGTTTATCACCTCCTTATCCAATTTGACGAAAATCAATCTCCTGTTTCACATTTTCAGAGAATACACTGAGACAACCGGGCTGTCTAATGCACTCTCTCACTTATCTGGCGGACAGTTGTCACAACTGAACGGGCTACCCTAACTCTCACAATTATAGACGCCTCTGAAAAAGATTTCAATAATGTGTTTTTTCGATTAGCGATGACGGCGAACCGTTTCCCGGTCCGCCGTCATCATCTTGTGATGATTAATCAGGTACGATCAGAGTTCCCGTCTCTCCCTTCAAGGCTCTTCCAATGTTTTCAGGGTTGGTGATGATCGCCTGCTTGCCACCCGCCTCCAGGAACCAGATGATCGCCTGTATCTTTGGCGCCATAGACCCCTTGGCAAAGTGAGTTCCCTCCGCCAGGTACTTTTTCGCCTCCGATAAAGTCATCCGGTCAATCCATTTCTGGTCGGGCTTCCCAAAATTCAAGGCAACTTTTTCAACCGCGGTCGAGATCAAGAACAAGTCGGCTTTGATCAATCGCGCCAGGAGGCTGCTGGCGTAATCTTTGTCAATCACTGCCGCCACCCCGCGCAGTTCTCGATTGCCCACATCAATGACCGGAATCCCGCCGCCCCCCACGGTAACCACGATCACGCCTGCGTCAATCAAAGTTTTGACCGAGTCGATCTCAACCACTTCCTTGGGCAAGGGCGACGCGACGACCCTGCGCCAACCTCGCCCGGCATCTTCAACCACAGTCCAACCAAGCTCAGCCTGGCGTCTCTTCGCCTCGGCTTCATCCATAAAACCACCAATGGGCTTGGACGGCGCTTTGAAAGCCGGGTCATCCTTGTCCACCAATACCTGGGTGACCACTGTGGCAACCGGTTTCGGGATACCCCGACGATATAGCTCGTTCTGCAGATTCTGTTGCAAGGCGTAACCGATAGCACCCTGAGTGTCAGCCCCACACACATCCAGAGGCACCTCGTGCATCCCCTCGACCTTATGGGCGATCTCAGAACGACGCAGGATAAACCCTACCTGAGGTCCGTTCCCATGACCAATCGCCACATTCCATCCGGCTTCGATCATGTCGGCAATATGATAAGTGGTTTCTTTTGCCGCCTGGTATTGATCCTCAACTGTCTGGTGCTGGCTGGATTTGATTAACGAGTTGCCGCCAATGGCAACCACGGCTACCTTTTGTTTTGTCTTCTCCATTCTGTTACCTCATTGTCAATGCCATGACGGCTTTCTGAGCATGTAAACGGTTTTCAGCCTGATCGTACACCACTGAGTTCGGACCATCCATAACGCCATCGGTCACTTCGATATTCCGGTCTGCCGGGAGGGGATGCATATAAATGGCATCGGGCTTCGCCAAAGCCATTTTGCGCTCATCGGTAATCCAATGTTCATATTTCTTGATGATCCTCGCCCCCTCCTCCGCGTCTGGCGTGTGCACCATGGCGCCCCAGGATTTAGCATAGATGACATCCGCGTCTTTGAAGGCTTTCTCCATATCATCCATAATCTCAAAGCCAACACCATACTTGCGCGCTTGCTCCTGAGCCATGTCCATAATTTCGGGCATGAGCTTGAATTCCGGGGGATGAGCCAGGACAATATCCATCCCGAAGCGGGGCATCTGCAGCACCAGCGACTGCGGCACCGACATCGGCTTCTGGTAAGATGCCGCATACGCCCAGGAAACCACCATTTTCTTGCGGCGCAGGTCTCGACCCTTCTTCTCGATAATGGTCATCAAATCCGCCAGGCACTGAAAAGGATGGTAGATGTCGCATTGCATATTTAAAACCGGCACCCTCGAGGCTTTGGCAACCGCGTTCAAATAACCGTTGCCCACGCCCCAGTCCACATGCCGGATGGCGATACCATCGAAATAACGCCCAAAAATCTCGCCGATCTCTTTAGGGGTGTCGCCGTGGGCAATCTGGGTGGTCTTGCTCTCGATAAAAGCTGCATGCCCACCCAATTGCGCCATGCCAGCTTCAAAAGAACCGCGGGTGCGCGTGCTCGAGAAGAAGAACAGCATTGCCAGGACTTTATCTCGCAGGTACGGATGGGGTTCGCCCAGGGCGCGCTTGCGCTTGAGGTCCAGGGCGACATCCAGCACGGTCTCCACTTCTTCTTTACTGAAATCGAGATCGCCGATTAAGTCTCTACCACGCAGGTCTGTTTGCATCTTATCCTCTCCTTCTTATTCCATTGCGCCTAAAACCAATGCCAGCAATGCCATGCGCATCACCACCCCGTTGAATGCCTCCTGCCAGTAGCGTGACCAGCGGGTGATATCCACATCGGTGGGGATTTCATCCATGCGGGGCAGAGAGTGGAGCAAGATCGCATCTGGTTTGGCTTTACTGCTGAGCAACTCCCTGGTGATTTTGTAATTATCGGGGGTCATCCCATGCTCGCCCGCTTCCTGACGCGCCTTGGTGTAATCTGGCTGAACGACGGGTTCAACCAGGATGACATCAGCCTGTCCGATGGCTTTCTCCACATGGTCTGCTTCGGAGAAATCCAGCGAATACTGGCGCAACTCCGCTTTGAACTCCTCGGTCAACGACATCTCCGGCGGCGATACGAAGGTAATTGGACAATCAAACTGGGTCAGGGCATACCCCAGCGAGTGCATGGTGCGCATCCGCATATCGCCCACCGCCAGCCAGCGCAAACCATCAATGCGCCCCTTCTCCCGCAAAACGGTATAAAGGTCGGTCAGGATTTGGGTGGGATGCTCCCCCCAGCCATCCCCGCCATTGATGATCGGCACAGAAGCCCATTTTGCCGCTTCGTGCGGAGCACCTTGCTGGAAGTGACGCATCACGATCACATCTCCATAGAATTCCAGCATCTTGACCGTGTCCTTTATCGACTCCTGATACCAGTCGCCAGCGCGGGTCATCTTGGCATCGGCAAAACCGGTCACATGACCTCCCAGGCGGTGCATAGCCGCCTCGTGGGCAAGGCGAGTGCGAGTGCTGGGTTGGTAGAAGGCGGTCACTAGCGTCTTGTCCGCCAACATATTGCTGTTGCGGCGGCTTCTGGCGATAGGCTCGAGTTCCGCCGCCACCTCGAAAATGTGGAAGAACTCATTTCTTTCAAAGTCCTTCAAAGATAAGATATCACGTCCTAAAAAGCTGCGCATTTTCTTCCTCCAAATTTATAGTAGTTTGTTTATGAAAAAGTGAGCGGTCATCCTGACCTCATCACTGGTTTCCGATAGATATTTATCCTACCTTGCGGATAACGTGAAAACGAAACACGCCGGGCAGGAAATAGCTGAATGAATAGTCAATCGCCCTTCCATCAGTGGTATAGAGGAGGGATTCAAATCGAAGAACTGCGTCGCCGCGCTGAATGCCTAACGCTCTTGCCACATCCCCACTGGCGGTCTCAGCGCTGATCTCACAACGCGAACTGAGCAATTCCGGGTTACCTCGTTTGAGCAGTAAATCTAACACTGAGCCAGAGAAATCATCCGGCAAATCATCGGGCATAAGGATGGTATCAGGAACGATATCGATCAAATATGCCGCTGGTCGCCCCTCAGTGTAAATCACCCGCGATAGGTGAACTACCCGACTGTTTTCCGGCAATTGGAGTTGCTCCAATTCGACACTCGTACCTTGCCGGTGTTCCACCTTCAACTCACCCATGGTAACCGCCAACCCGATTCGCTCAGCCAGGGTCTCAATGCTTTCCAGGACTTCTAACCCGCTTTCAATCACATTGGACGGTTGCAGGACAAATGTGCCGGAACCCTGTCGCCGGCGGATCAAGCCCTGGGTCTCAAATGGGCGCATGGCTTCACGTAGCGTCGCCCGAGAAACCCCCAGCTCTCTTGCCAGATACGGTTCCGATGGCAAGCGTTCACCACGTTTGGTGTTGGCGATGAGATTGCTTAATTCTTCATGTAAACGCTGTGAAGTTGGGATCTGGTTTTTCATACTCATTTCTTCAAGACTCAAGCACAGGAATGAATTCGAATCGTTTTACGTCCACCAACCCCAGATCGGATATGCGCAGTTCCGGGATAACCACCAACGCCAGCAGACTGAGCTGCATGTTGGGATTGTTCAAATTACATCCACAGGCGCGAAAACCCTCCAGCACCGAGGCAGCTTCCTCAGCCACCACTTGGGCGCGTTTGTTCGACATCAAACCCGCGATGGGCAATTCGACTTTGCCAATCACCTGTCCGGAAGCAATCACTACCTGCCCCCCACCCAGGCGCGCCAGTTCGTTGGCTGCCAGGCTCATATCCTCTTCGCTTGTCCCAACAATGATCATATGATGGCTATCATGGGCGACGGTCGAACCCACTGCACAGGGTTTATCGAAACCAAAACCCTGCACCAATCCCACCTGGACGCGTCCGGTGCGGTGATGTCGCTCCACCAACGCCACCTTGGCAAGGTCTCGTTCGAGGCTGGGTCGTATTTCCCCATCGATCGCCTCAACCTCCATTCTTAGATGACGGGTAGGAGCCTGATTCTCAATCACCCCGATCACATTGGCAATTACCCTGCGGCTACCCTCTACCTGAGTTTCAGCGAGCGAAAGCTTGAAATCTGCCGGGGTAAGTGCACGTGCCAGGTGGATGGAATGGGTCGCCCATTCTGGGTAGTCATAAACCGGCAGGTCAAATTCAACCCGACCATCTCTGACGAGTATCCGCCCCTGAGCGATGACCGTTTCCGGTTTCATTTGGACCAGGTTCTCCATGATCAATAAGTCCGCAAACCTTCCCGGAGCGATCATGCCGACTTCATCCGAGAGACCGAAATGTTGGGCGGTGTTCAGAGTCGCCATCTGGATGGCTTGAATGGGTTTCACCCCGCAGGCGATGGCGCGCCGCACAGCCCGATTGACATGACCTTCGCTGACCAGAGTCTCGGAATGGGAATCGTCCGTGCAAAGGATAAAATGGCGTGCATCCATGCCCAGCTCAGTGACCGCTCGAATCTGGGCATCCACATCATGCCAGGCAGAGCCGAAACGCAACATGGGTTTCATCCCCTGCCGGACACGCGCTACTGCATCCTCAAGGCGGGTGCCTTCATGGTCATCCTGAGCGCCCCCAGCCACGTAACCATAGAACGGGAGCCCCAGGTCTTGGGATGCGTAATGCCCGCCGATAACCTTCCCCGCCTTTCGGCTTGCAGCGATTTCAGCGTGCATTTTCTCGTCACCGCTGAATACCCCAGGGAAATTCATCACCTCCCCTAATCCGATCACACCCTCCCATTTCAACGCCTCAACCACGTCCTGAGGCTCGATGCTCGCGCCTGGGGTTTCTAGCCCAGGGGCTGAGGGGACGCACGAGGGGACCTGCACCCAAACATGAATCGGTTGGACTGCGGCTTCATCTACCATCAACCGCACACCCTTCAGACCGAAGACATTGGCTATCTCATGCGGATCGATGAACATGCTGGTGGTGCCATGCGGGATGACGGCGCGCACAAATTCTGTCACGGTCAACATGCCAGATTCGACGTGCATATGTCCATCCAGCAAGCCCGGCACAAGGTATTTTCCTTGAGCTTCTACCACCGTAGTCTTATCGCCGATGGTGTGGGAGGCATCAGGACCAGCGTAGGCAAAACGACCATCAATGATGGCGATATCAGTATGCGGGAGGATTTCGCCGGATTGAACGCACACCCAGTGTCCATCCCGGATGACCAGATCGGCGGGCATCCGCCCCATGGCGACATCCACCAGGTGAATTGAAGAGAACGGACGCTTTACATTCGTATTCATCTCATCCAACCTCGGTCAATAAACGTCGGGCAGCCCGGTTATGCTTTTCAACCAGGACCGCAAGGTCAATACTCGCCAATTGCCCATGATCCACAACTTTTTTGCCAGCCACAAAATTGTAGTCCACACGCACCGGGGCGCAGAAAAGAACCGCAGCCACCGGATCATGCCAGGCGCCAGCGTAATCCAGTCGATTGAGGTTAATTGCAAAGAAATCGGCGCATTTTCCTTTCTCGAGCGAGCCGATGTCATTCCGCCCCAGGACGGAGGCGCTGCCACGGGTGGCGATCTCCAACGCCTGTCGGGCGGTCATCAAAGGCGACGAATCTGGGCTGGAAAGAGAGGCTCCCTGAAGACCTGCAAGCACTCTGGAGACCAACATCGCCTGGCGCGCTTCCTCCAGCAGGTGAGAACCGTCATTGCTGGCGGAACCGTCCACGCCTAAACCAACTTTAACCCCAGCCTGCAACATCGCCAGAATTGGCGCAATCCCTGAAGCAAGACGCATATTTGAAACCGGACAATGGGCAACCCCACAACCAGTCTCGGCGTAGAGCTGGATTTCATCCTGATTGACATGGACCGAATGGGCAAACCAGACATCCGGTCCAATCCAGTCGAGGAAATCCATATATGCCACGGGACGATATCCAAATTTCTGGATACAAAAGACCTCTTCGTCCTTGGTCTCCGCCAGATGGGTGTGCAGGCGCACGCCATATTCACGCGCCAACACCGCGCTCTGGCGCATCAACTCAGGGGTAACGCTGAACGGCGAGCAAGGCGCCAGCACAATCTGAACCATCGCGCCCGGGTTGGGGTCGTGATAAGCTTCGATCAAATGTTGAGAATCTTTGAGAATAGCATCTTCGTCTTCTACCACGCTGTCGGGAGGCAAGCCGCCCTTGCTCTCACCCAGGCTCATCGAGCCACGCGAGGCATGCAGGCGCACCCCAACTTCTTTACCCGCCTGGATCTCATCGTCCAACCTGGATCCGTTGGGAAACAAATACAGGTGATCTGAGGCGGTGGTGCAGCCGGATAATGCCAGCTCAGCCAACGCCGTTTGGGTGGATATGCGAATGTCTTCGGGAGTAATCCGCGCCCAGATGGGGTATAAGGTTTTCAGCCAGTTAAACAGATTGGCGTTCTGGGCAGCGGGAACCGTCCGGGTCAATGTCTGATAAAAATGGTGATGGGTGTTAATCAATCCTGGCAAGACAATATGGTCGGTCAGGTCCAGAATTTCATCAGCTTGCTCAGGCAGTGCCCTGGTCTCGTCAACCATCTCAATGAATCCATCGCGCACAAAAAGACCACCGTCGGGTATTTCCCGGCGATGGTCATCCATAGTAACCAGAACAGCCGCATGCTTAACCAGGAGTGTGGACATTTGAGCCTATCTCCAATTATTTATCCGCATCAGGTTCTTCGAGTAATGAGGGCAACGTCTTTCAAAATGTCAGACAACTATAGTTTATCAAAGACCTTACGCTTTGTCAATTGTCTGACAAATAAAAGCGCTGCCCATCTGAGCAGCGCCATACATTTGCCAGATGATGATGCTTTACAGAGGTAATTTGTGCGCCATTTTTGCGGCGCGCATGGTGTTTCTCATCAACATGGCGATGGTCATCGGACCTACCCCACCCGGAACCGGAGTGATAGCGCTAGCCACTTCCTTGGCTTCGTCGAAAGCCACATCACCAACCAACCGCGCCCCCTTCGGATGAGTTGGGTCTTCAACCCGGTTGGTGCCTACATCAATGACCACTGCGCCGGGTTTTATCCAATCTCCACGCACCATCTCAGCCCTCCCAACCGCAGCAATCAATACGTCCGCGCTGCGCACCACGCCGGGTAAATCTTTGGTGCGCGAGTGGCAGATGGTAACCGTCGCATTGCGTCTCACCAGCAACAGAGCCACCGGCATGCCAACAATATTGGAGCGACCCAGCACGACCGCGTTGGTGCCTTCTAACTTAACCCCTACCTGGTCAAGCAAATAAATGCAACCATCCGGCGTGCAGGGGACGAACAGCGGCTCACGTCCTTTTTGCGCCAGGCGACCGATATTGATGGGATGGAATCCATCCACATCTTTCTCAATGCTGATGGCATTTAAGACCCGTTCTTCATCCAGCCCGGCTGGGAGCGGTAGTTGAACCAGAATACCGTTCACCCGCGGATCGGCATTCAACTCCCTGACCAACCCCTCAACTTCTTCCTGGGTGGCTGTTGCTGGCAGCACATGCCCAAAAGACCTGATCCCCAGTTCAGCGCAGGTTTTCTGCTTCATGGAGACATAAACCTTGGATGCCGGATTATCCCCCACCAGAACCGTCGCCAACCCTGGGGGCTCCAAGCCGGCTTCCAGCATTTTCGCCACCTCCGCCGCGACATCATTGCGCACTTTTTCGGCAATTGCTTTTCCGTCAATGATTTGTGCAGTCATTCCAATCTCCTTAGATTTATCTGGGTAATGAATGTAATTTCAAAGCTGACGATATTTGCCCCCCGTCTCAGGAACAATTGGACACCAAATCATTCCCGTGTGAGGCAAAAATCACAAGCTATATGATTATCCATCATAAATACCTGGATGACAATGGACATTTGTCACAATTGGATGACGACACTCTCACAATCTTCTTTTTTGGGGAGCCAGCCTGGAATAATTTTCCCCACTACCCATCGGTTAAGTTGCGATACACCTGTGAGATCCTATCCGCAATATTCTCCCAGCGATATTCATACGCCAGTTTGACCGCATTCTCGCTCATTTGCCGGTGCAAATCTACATCGGTAAGCAGGGTGCTCAAGCGATCTGCCATCGCCTGGGGATCATCCACCGGCACCGTGTATCCCGTTACGCCATCCTGCACTAAAAATGCCAATCCCCCCACCTGGGAGGCAACCACAGGCGTGCCGCACGCCATCGCTTCCAATGCCACCATCCCAAAAGATTCGTAATGGGACGGCACCACCACCGCCTCAGCCGCCGAATAATAGTATGGCAAGGTATCCTGTCCCCTCTGCCCCAAGAAAGCCACCAATCCATTCAAGCCGATTTGCTCACGCAGAGTTTGCAAGCGTCCCATCTCCGTATCCAGGGTCTCTGGACCAACGACCGGATCACCGCCGATAACCGTCAGACAGACGAACAAACCCGATTGGCGCATGATCGCCAATGCCTTCATCAGGGTATCAATCCCCTTAAGCGGCTCGATTCGACCGACAAAAAGCAGCATCTTTTCGCATGGGGGGATGCCAATGAATTCCTTGGCTTCATCATCCGGTATGGGATAAAAATGGCTCACATCCACACCCGGAGGGATGACCACGATCTTGCGTGTGTCCGCCTGGTAGAGCCATTGTAATTGAGCCAGCTCAGCCGGTGTGGCTGCAACAATGCAGTCTGCCAGCCGAAGCACTTCCATTTCGCCCTTGATGCGGTAATCGCCCTCCGCTTCTTCTGGGTTGCGAGCGACGCGCTGTTTCATCAAGCCCAAGGTGTGAAACATGTGGACAACCGGGACATTCCAGGCATTCTTGAGTTCTTTAGCTGCCAGACCGGACATCCAGTAGTGGCTGTGGATGAGATCGTATTGGATACCTTTGTGATAGGCGAAATCCTTGATGCCCTCCACAAATTCGTGAATAAACGTGAGAAGCTCCTCTTTGGGTAGGGGGACTTCTGGTCCTGCTGGAACATGGACAACCCGGTTGCCATATCCCAGATCGTGTAAGACATGGGGGACGTGTTCATCCTGAGAGCGGGTGAAGACGTCCACATGAATGCCCATCCGCCCAAGCTGGCGGGTTAAGTCACGCACATAAACGTTCATCCCGCCCGTATCTTTTCCACCCAGAGTCGCCAATGGGCAGGTATGATATGAAAGCATGGCAACGCGCAAAGTAATCGCCTCCTTGCAAAAGGCGAATAACCCTTGTATAATGCCTTCTGCAATTCTCACCGCCACCGTAGCTCAGCCGGCAGAGCAAGCGTTTCGTAAACGTTAGGTCAAGGGTTCGAATCCCTTCGGTGGCTTAGACCGTGTTCACCGTACCAGGCTGGCACGGTTTTCCTTTACCAATTGTTCCACCGTCCAGTATAATTCCAACATGATTAATCGTGCAACCCCTCTCATCATCGGTCTGGCTGGGGGTAGCGGCTCAGGCAAGACCACGGTTGCTCATCTCATCATTGACAAGGTTGGCGCAGATCACATCGCTTTCCTGCAACACGACGCCTATTACAAAGATCTCAGCAACCTCCCCCCAAACCAACGTGCTGCCGTTAACTTCGACCACCCCGATTCCCTCGATACCGACCTGCTGATCCAGCACATTCAGCAATTGAAAAATTATCAACCGGTTGAGATGCCAATCTATGATTTTAAGGCGCACAACCGCACCTCGATGACGGTGCATATCGAGCCACAACCCGTCGTCCTGGTCGAGGGCATCCTGATTTTTGCCGAAGCGAAATTGCGCGAGTTGTTCGATGTAAAGATATTTGTGGATACCGACCCGGATATCCGCTTCATTCGCCGCTTGCAGCGCGATATCCTCGAGAGAGGTCGAACCACCGAATCAGTCGTCCAACAGTACCTAGCGACGGTGCGACCGATGCACCTGGAATTTGTTGAACCCTCCAAGCGCTATGCCGATATTATCATCCCAGAAGGTGGCATGAATGTCGTGGCGATTGATATGGTTGTCGCCCGCCTCGAATCACTCTTGCGCGCCGCCCAGTACCGTTAATCCAATCCACAATCAGAAAGGTATACCCGATGACATCTCAGCCCCTCCAGTGGTCAAAACCACCAACGATGAAGATTGACCCCAATAAGCAGTATATTGCCATCCTCAACACAGACAAAGGGGAGATTCGCCTCAAACTCTTTGCGGACAAAACCCCCAAAACGGTGAACAACTTTGTTTTTCTGGCGCGCCAGGGTTTTTACGACGGCACGATCTTCCATCGCGTCATCAAAGACTTCATGGCTCAGGGAGGCGATCCCACCGGCAGTGGTCGAGGCGGACCCGGCTACCGCTTTGAAGATGAATTTCATCCATCTTTGCGTCACGACAAAGCCGGCATCTTATCTATGGCGAATGCAGGACCCGGCACCAATGGCTCTCAATTCTTTATCACTCATGTACCAACTCCCTGGCTGGATGGCAAGCACAGCGTCTTTGGTCAGGTGATCGAGGGCATGGATGTGCTGCTATCCATCCCGCCCCGGGATCCTCTGCGCCCCGAATACCCGGGAGTTCGCATCAACTCGGTGACAATCGAAGAGCAATAGCCATCAATATCGCGACGCAGACAGATGTCCTCTAAACGCCGGCTTACTCTGCTTCGCATCGCCGCTCTGTTAATTGTCATCGCTCTCAGCGTGTATATCTTCAGCATCCGCGATGAGGCAGAGAAGTTAGCTGTTTATGGTTATCCCGGAATTTTTTTATTGGCTTTTCTCTCATACGCCACGGTAATATTGCCCGCGCCTGGAGTTGCGATCGTTTTTACCATGGGCACCATTTTCAACCCGATCGGAGTAGCCCTGGTAGCCGGGGCAGGCGCTGCGCTTGGAGAACTATCTGGTTATCTGGCAGGCTTCAGTGGACAGGCGGTCATCGAACACGCCAGCGTGTACGACCGAATGACGCGTTGGATGAACAAGAACGGCATTCTGACGGTGCTTTTTTTATCCATCATTCCCAATCCTTTTTTCGACCTGGCTGGTGTGGCAGCGGGTGCGTTACGGATGCGTCTGCCGACCTTCCTGTTCTGGGTTTGGATTGGCGAGACGATAAAAATGTTCATGTTCGCATTTGCCGGGAACAGATTGATCAACCTTTTCGAGTGAACCACCAGTAAGGACAATAGCAAATGATGATCGATTACAACCAAACCGATGCCTATATCAATTCACACCTGGATGAGAGCATTGCCGAATTATCTCATCTCGCAGCGCAGCCCAGCGTGGCAGCGCAAAATTGGGGAATGCAAGAATGCGCCCAGCTTGTGGGGGAAATGCTCTCACAACGGGGTTTTCAGGTCGAGATTTTACCGACCGGTGGCGCTCCGGTCGTTTTTGGAGAGAGAAAAGGGCGCTCCAACAAAACCCTCCTGTTTTACAATCATTACGATGTTCAACCCCCAGAACCGCTGGAGTTATGGACAAGCCCACCATTCGAACCCCAGGTGCGCCAAGGCAAGCTCTACGCCCGCGGGGTGAGCGACGATAAAGGGCACATCACCAGCCGTTTGTTTGCCATCGATGCGCTCCTGGCAGTGAATGGTGAACTGCCCTGCAATGTAAAATTCATCATTGAGGGTGAAGAGGAGATCAGTAGCATCCATTTACCCGAATTCATTCGCCAAAACCGGCAAAAACTGTCTGCCGATGCCTGCATTTGGGAATTTGGCGGTGTGGATCACCGAGAAGTGCCGATGCAGTACCTGGGCATGCGCGGCATCTGTTATGTTGAACTCACGGTGAAAACGGCTGAGATCGATGCTCATTCGGGTCTGGGAGGGTCCATCTTCCCCAATTCAGCCTGGAGATTGGTTTGGGCGTTGAACTCGCTCAAAGGTCCCGATGAGCGCATCCGCCTGCCCGGACATTATGATGATGTCGTTCCCCCAAGCCCACGCGACCGCGAGCTGGTGGAACAACTGCCAGAGGTCGCTGAAGAATACAAGGAGAGGTACGGGGTAAGCCAGTTCTTAAAGGGTCTCACCGGTGGAGTGGAACTGCGCCTGGCGGAAGCTTTCGAGCCAACCTGTACCATCTGTGGGCTGAACTCTGGCTACCAGGGACCCGGTTCAAAAACGGTGCTGCCGGCGCAAGCCAGCGCGAAGGTGGATTTCCGCCTGGTGCCAAACCAGACTCCAGAAAAAGTCCTGGAGAGCTTGCGCGCCCATCTGGATGCAGAGGGTTTTTCAGATGTCCAAATCAAGTACCTCGGCGGCGAAGCGCCTGGGAGAACCGACCCTGACGACCCTTTTGTGGCGTTGGTGGTGAAAACGGCTGCATCGGTTTATGGACAACCGATGCAGATCGTGCCTATGATTGGCGGTTCAGGTCCAAACCACGCTTTCCTCGAATACCTTAAGATACCCATCGCGACTGCAGGCGTGGGTTATCCTGGTAGCCAGGCGCACGCCCCCAACGAAAATATCCGCCTGGATTTGTACGAAAAGGGAGCCAAACATATCGTCCGTATCTTGTCTGAATTTGGGAAAGAAGGAGGTTAATCATGTTAGTCGGTGAACGTATGAAACATCCGGTCATTACTACCCGTCCCGATACACCAATCATGGACGCGTTGAATCTAATGAAACGCGAACATATCCGTCGCCTGCCGGTGGTCAAAAAGGGAAAGCTGGTGGGAATTGTGTCTGAGGAGGATTTGCTCAACGCCTCCGCCTCATCCACCACCACCTTGAGCGTCTGGGAATTGAACTATCTACTCAGCAAGATAAAAATCCAGGACGTGATGACCAAAGAGGTGATCACCGTCACCGAGGATACGCCGATTGAGGACGCGGCGCGGATCATGGCGGACAACAAAATCGGCGGTTTGCCCGTCATGCGGGATGGCGACCTGGTCGGCATCATCACTGAGACCGATCTGTTTAAAATCCTGTTGGAATTGATGGGAGCGCGTGAAGAAGGCGTGCGCGTGACCGGTTACATCTATGAAAGACCAGGGGAGCTGGCGAAACTCACTCAGGCAATCACCAATGCGGGCGGGAACTTCCTGGCAATCGGCACATTCGCCGGGGATAGCCCCTCCAACCGGATGTTCACCTTCAAAGTCGAAGGCGTGGATGAGCAAAAAATCAGGGAGGTTGTTACCCCACTGGTGGAAAGAATCATTGATATTCGTTTCTGCTGTCCATAAATGCTAATCATCACTCGTCCACCATCCTGGCAGTCAGTCTCAGGATGGTGGACGTAAGTTAACGGCGCATCGCAGCGGTTACACCGACTTCGCCAAGATGCTTTTTCTGGCTTTTGCCGTTTCAATGGGCATTTTGGGGATGTCGTCTCTCGCGGATTTTCACCTTACCCTCCGCCGAAACCAGTTTCCAGGCAGATTCGACCCGATTTAATTCGTCCGGCGTCTCCGGCACTTCGCCATAACGGACGAGCAAATAGGCGTCGGTGATGGTCTTTAGTTCAGCGCTCATGCCTGGGAAAAGGCTCTCTAATTGCGGCATGAATTCAAGCGGCGTCCTCGAAGCCGGGCGCGGTTGATCCAACTGCGCGCTCATCTCCAACAACATGGCGTAAATACGTCGGATCCGAGCAGCTGCCAGCAATCGTCTTGCCTGACGCAACCCCAAGAAGTCTTCAATATTCTCCGCCAGTTTATTTAATCCTCGACGAAAAGCTGTGCGAAGCAAATGAAAGAGATCCTCATCCATCGGCAATGAGGTAGACTCTTGTTCTAACGCTCGCTCATCTTTCATGATATACCTGCGCACCCCCAGCAGTATAAACACCACAATCAGCGCCAATGCCGCCCATAGATACAAGGGTCTTAAGCGCACCAGATAATCAAACAGACGTTCAACTCCGGAAAAATTGAATCGATCTGCCAGGCTTGAAATCGCATTCATCAAAGAAGTGAATAAATTCTGAAAATTTTTCAAGGCTTGAACGAGAAAATCCAGAATTTCTTGCAGGCGTATGAAGTCAAATAACCACAGCAAGAGTCGTACCAGACCGAACAACAAGGGAGATAAGAGCAAAACCAGAACGTATATCGTCCAGGTGTAGAGCGTAAAAAGCAGGGAGAACATCTGCTCGTTGGCGAAATCTATCACAACCGTGGAAATTCCGACCATACCCAGGATCACCAGTAAAATACCCATCAACCATTGACGGTTGAAAAGAATCCGATGTCCCCCGCGTAATTGACTCAGGACCGCAATACGGGCAGTCGTCATTGAGAGCAGGCTAAAGAACAAGAACAGGTACAACGCGCTGCTGGGATCCTCATCGGTCAGCGGCAATATCAAGCCATAGAAAAAGAACATGATGATCCCAAAACGGAAACTGGCAATGGCGTTAACTGGTCCCACATTCAGGTCGGAATAAGACAAACCGCGCCAGCTCACCAGCAAGATCAACAGCATCACGATAAACTCGGCTGGGATGATATTTGCCATGTCTTGAAATGATCGCAGCGGGCGATTGATGACCTCCGCCAGGTTGATCGTTTCCCGGCTGTAGAGCAGCCAGCGCATGCCGAGGATGAGATTGGTTAACAGCAATAAAAGCAAAATAAACCGACGGATAATGAGGTGAGTATTCGTAAATGCCATCAAGCGATTTGCGCCATAAAAAACCAAAAGCAACCCAGACAGGACAAAGAAAGCCTGTAAATAGGGAACTTCTTTGCCCGTTGCGATTAAAGCCCGATACCAAAGAGTGATCCAACTCAGCTCCACACACAGGGCGGAAAGTAACGCCAGTTCCCGCCAGGGCTTGAGGCTGACCTTACCTGGTAAATATTCACCGGAAGTTTCAGGTTTGGGAACAGCCATCACAGCCCTTTCTGAAATCTGGCATCATCTTCGCTAAAAGGAAGGTGGATACAATTCACCCCACTGATCACGGGTGGCGCAAGCTCTGCCAATGACACCAGGGTCATCTTGCGCTCCTTGCGCTTCAAACGCATCAAGGTCTCCACCAGTTCAGGGGTAACCACAGCGGTCAGGATCACCAGCGAGGCGCCATAGGGTACACGCGGGACTTCGCGCAGCAGAAAACGGTCGAAAGGAGCCACAACCACCGGGGTTACACCTGCCAGAGCGGACAATAAATGCGCCAGTTGTTGCGCCGAGCGTCCCGGCGGGATGCGGAAAGGTTGATCTGAATTCGCCAGGCATCCATTCGCAATCATCCCAACCCGGTAACCCTGTTCAACCGCGGTGGTCAGATAAGTCGCAGCGACGCTTAGCAGGCGCTCTAACAACGCCGGATAGATCCCCTCCCAGTACCGATGATAGGTGGATACATTCAGGCATACCATCATCAGTTGCGCCGATGTCGGTTCGAATACTTTGACCTGGAGCTGCCCGGTGTGAGCCGTGGCGAGCCAGTGAACCCGGCGAAATCCGTCTTCAGGGTGATAGTCGCGCACGCCCATCGGTTTGTTTGGGTCTTCAAACAGCCTTCTGCGAGAGCGTAAATCCCCGAAGGGGTTCTCTGGAGATATCGCCAGATTCTCTAATGGAAGCAGGGATGGAAAAACGGTCAGTTGTTCAGCCAGACCAACCTTAGACTCGGTGGAGAAAATGCCGAACAAATCTCCCGACTCCGCCAAAGCCGGTCCAATGGTATAGGCGCCGCGTTTACGAAATAACAGAGGGTAGGATCTATGGGTGCGTTCAAACCAGCGCAAACTGAAAACATGGGTCAGGAATCCCTGGTCTGGCACATGGCTGGGGGCAAGCACTTCTTCATCCACCGGGGCGACGTTCTTATGCCAGGGATCTTGAATTCGCAGCCAGGAGAGCGGCAGCAGTTTTCGGTTTTCAATCTCCAATTTCACATTGAATATCTCACCCGGAAAGGCGCGCGTATATTGAAATCGCCGGCGATAGTTGATATTTTTCAACGCATTTTGCCGCCACCAGTGCGATAGACCCAGGATGATCAACAAACTGATTGATAACGCAACTAAATATGGCGTTCGGAGCAACAGACCGACGATCGCAATCAAAATCAAGGCGCGCAGCCAGCGGTTGAAAGGCACCTTATTCCTCTACCGGTACCGGAACAGCCTCGACAATATCCGCAACCAACTCTTCCATCCTCCGACCCCGTAACTGGGCTTGAGGTGAAATCAGGAGGCGGTGCGTCAGCACGTAAGGCGCCATCGCCTTCACGTCATCGGGCAAGACGTAATCCCTCCCATGAATCGCCGCCCATGCCTGTGAGGCTTGATAAAGGGAGAGCGTCGCTCTGGGGCTGGCGCCAAGTTCGATCTCAGGATGGGTGCGAGTCGCACGGGCAACGCGGACGATGTATTCGCGCACCGGTTCAGCCACCAGGACGCGACGGCGTTCCTCCTGCAACGAGATGATCTCTTCAGGGGTGGTCACCGCCTGAAGCTCTGGCAATGGATCGCCCAGGCGAAACCGCTCCAGGATTTGATTCTCCTCCCCTTCCTCAGGGTAACCGATATCTATCCGCATCATAAAGCGGTCAATCTGTGCTTCCGGCAAGGGGAACGTGCCTTCCAGCTCAATCGGGTTTTGGGTTGCCATCACCAGGAACGGTCTTGGCAGGGGATGGGTCACGCCGTCAATGGTCACCTGCCGCTCCTGCATCGCCTCCAATAATGCCGATTGGGTGCGCGGCGTCGCGCGGTTGATCTCATCCGCCAGCACAATTTGACTGATGATCGGTCCCGGTCGAAATTCGAATTCCTGCTTCTTCTGATTGAACCAGTTCAAGCCGGTCACATCGGAGGGGAGCAAATCGGGGGTGAACTGGATGCGGCGGAATTTACATCCCAAAGAAACAGCCAGAGCTCGAGCCAGAGTCGTCTTGCCAATTCCGGGCACATCCTCCAGGAGCATATGCCCTTCGCATAAAACCACTGCCAGGGTGAGATAGATGACCTTCTCTTTACCCACAATCACTTGCTGGATGTTCTCACGCAATCGGTGAGCGATATCAGCGATCATTAATCTCCTCTTTT
>FWPV01006169.1_pt1 | contig 23158 bp, 20 predicted proteins | sample 2228371 | NCBI WGS metagenome assembly FWPV01 (sample SAMEA103939776, study PRJEB20133) | metagenome | reverse complement strand
ATAGTCAAGTGCTGCGTATGATAGAGGAGATGCAAAGAGTGCATTCATTAGAACGCTTATATTTATTTTCTTTCGTTAGTCCGAGGTTATTTTGGCGTAGATTTTTTGATTTTAAAGATTTAAAACGAAAATTATTTAAAGAGAATATTCACTTTAAAATATTCATAACCCCTACCTCAATAAAGTGGGGGTGGTATAGTGCAATATTTATGGCTTTATGGTGCGTCCCAATACTCTTTAGTTTTATTCTTTTACATAGGATAAATATTTTACACACGCGCAATTATGGGGCTGGTTTAATCGGAACCGTAGCAAAAAAAATTAAGCGGATAGTGCATATATTTGACCCACGAGGACCTTATCCAGAAGAGATGGCATTAAATGGTTTTTGGTATAAGAATGGGATGACTTTTAAATTATGGAAGAGTTGGGAGAAATGGATATTGAAAAATAGTGATTTAACGATTGGGGTAACACCTTACTATCGCGATTATTATCGCTTATTAGGGGCTAAAAAAGCTGTATTCGTTCCAAATAGAGGTGACATTAAGCGTTTCGCTAAAATTGAACATAATAGATTATCGACATCACCTGTTTTGCTATTCACTGGGTCTATGGAATCAGAATGGTATTCACCAGAAAGGGTTTGTCAATACTATCTTAATCTCAAGAATTATGTAAAAAACCTAAAAATAAAAGTGTTATCACGCTATCCAGCAGAACGGATAGTAGAAGTGTTTCGTCATAGGGGATTGACTGAACAGGATTGGTCTATAGATAGTGCGATGCCTGAAGCGGTGCCGGATAAAATGAAAGATGCGACTTTTGGGCTATTGCTTCCATTGCCAGGCTCGGGCAACTGGCCCGTCAAATATGCTGAATTTTTAGCCGCGGGGCTCCCAGTTGTGGTGGACTATCGAATTGGTGAACATATAGTTAATCCCATTAATCGATTTCGCTTGGGGTGTGTTGTGGATTTGGATAATCAGAATACTTTTAAAGGGATTTTAGATGTGTTAGATAATATTGAGGACTATCGGAAGCGGTGTGTTATTTATGCTCTTAAAAAATTAGATATCCGCCATACTGCACGCCAATATTATCGTTTGTATTGTCAACTTTTAAAGAATTGAATGACCATTAAAGGCACTATTATTATCGTAACTTACTGCTCGCGGGATATAATAGGTGAATGTTTGGATTCAATTAAGCCCTTAGCAAATCAAGGTTTAGTAAAAGTCGTAGTGGTAGATAATGCTTCAACAGATAAGACCCCCGAATATATCCAGCAAAACTATCCATGGGTAACCTTAATTTGCAATAAATGGAATGGAGGGTTTGCATATGGTAATAATCAAGGTTATAAACAGTCTATCGGAGAGTGGTCTCTATTTTTAAACCCTGATACACAAATAATAAATTCAGCCATCGAGACGCTAGTAAGTTATTTATTTAAAAATCATAATGTTGGGTGTGTCGGTCCTAAGATAATCAAATCTAACGGTGAAGTTGAATGTTCAACCTATCCGTTTCAGAATATTTTAATAGCATCATTAAACGCAATCGGTTTAACTAAATGGTTCCCCATTAATAGGATTAACCATCGTTGGTGTATAAAATCCCATCCCTATAAAAATGCGGTGGTGGACCGACTATTGGGCGCGGCTATAATGGTGAAAAATAGCGCCTTTGAAACTGTAGGTGGATTTGACGAGCGATTCTTTCTATATTCAGAAGAAGAAGACCTGTGTTATAGATTAAAACAGAACGGATGGGAAACACATTATCTCCCACAGGCGACAATATTGCACCGAGGTGGATTAAGTAGCCGTTTTAACCAGCCATTAAGTGTCGCTTCGGCTAATTGGAGTAGATATCTTTTTTGTAAGAAACATTACGGAGCCTTTGTAGGAGAAGTTGTACGCTGGATTTGGTTTGTGGGCATTGCTTTAAGGTTAATTATAACGATATGTTTTTACAGAGGAAACAAGCGAAATACGATTATTAAAGGTTATAAATTATCTTTAAAGTCTTTATTTTCAAAATCATATTTTGAAAAGCATTTACGACCCTCACCATCAAATGATTCGGATTTAAAACAGGTTGAAAATCCTCGTCGTTAAATTAAATGCGTTAGGTGATTTGGTAATTGCTACACCTGCTATAAAGCGATTGCGCGAAGGTTTACCCTTTGCTACAATTCACCTGTTGACGACTGATTGGTCAGCACCTGCGGTTATGAATAATCCTAATCTTAACCAAATTATCGTAGTGCCTAACAGAATTTTCTTTCAGCCCAGTATCAAAACCGTATTTCCTACATATAGGTTATTTAAAAAATTATATAATTATAAGTATGAAGCAGCGGTAATATTCCATAAAAATAAAAATGTAGTGAAATTTATAACCTTTTTAGGGATAGAAAAATTATACTATTTTATAGATTTATATGATATCAAAGGTGAAGGGGTGGTTTTAGATGAGGCAAGGCATAGCGCTATAACGGCTTGGGAATTAGCAGATTTAGTAGTGAGAAAATTAAATGGTCAATCCAGCGAGGTTCCTTATTTACAAGATTTGGAATATCAATGGTTTTGTTCAGATGATGAAGTTAATGAAGCCCGCTCAATAATACAACATTGGGGTTTAAAGGAAAGGGAATTTATAGTGTTTTTCCCCGGTGGAGGGAAAAATCCGAACATCAATGAACCAGTTCGTCGCTGGGGCACTTATAAATGGGCAAATTTGGCGAATTTAATAATAGAAAAATACCACTATAAAGTGGTTTTATTAGGAAATCAAGATGATAAAGAAGTATGTGCTTTGACTAATCTACAATGCGGCGGGAAATTATTTAATTTATCAGGAAGATATAATATTCGCCAAACCGCTGCGATAGTTAAAATGTCAAAACTTGTTATAAGTAATGATTCAGCGCCTTTGCATATTTCTGGGGCATTAGGAGTTCCAACCGTTGGAATTTACGGTCCGAATGGAGCCCAACATAAATTACCCCCTGGTAAATATTGTTATAGTATCAGTGCAGGGCTTAAATGTAGTCCTTGTTTCTTTACTGTATTTAAGGGATGTATATATGATTATATTAAGTGTATGGAAGACTTAACCCCTGAATTTGTGTTTGATAGAGTTAAATACATTTTAGATAACGCATTTAATAATTTATGAATAGATACCAAAAAGTTATATTGTTAATTATAGATGGGTTAGGTGGTGCGTTAGCATTATATTTAACCTATATGCTGCGTTTTGAGAGTTCGCTCTTTCAGTCAGACCCTATGACTCAAGCGGTGCAAGCGTCGGGCTCAATTACGGTTTTTTGGTGGTCCTTAACGCCAATGTTGGTTTACTGGTGGATAGTTTTTGCATTAAACAGATTATATGTTCGAAATGTGGTTATATCACGATTCGATGAACTGACAAAAGTATTTAAGTCAGTTGTTATAGGTATTGTAATTTTGTATTTTATTACCTTTGATATAAAGCAACCTCTCACATTTACTAAAATAGGTTTAGTTTCATATGCAATAGGAATGTTTGTGTTTGTCGGAATGGGTAGATTTATCTTTAGAAATGTCCAGCGTTATTTAAGATGGCGAGGAATTGGTCTTGAAGATGCCATAATTATAGGATACAACGAGATAGGATTGCAATTGTATAATCAATTATCCCAATACCCAGTTTGGGGTTTTCGGATATTGGGATTTGTAGATGATGAATTTAAAGATGATTTAAGAGGGAATGGATTAAAGAAGTTAGGCAATATCAATGATTTGCCAGATATTGTAACCAATAATAAAATAAATTGGATTTTAATCGCTCCTCTTAAAGCGAACAATCATAAGTTAATGGAATTGCTAAATTTATGTATAGGCTTACCTGTTCGCGTGATGTTAGTAGCGGATTACTATCAAATGGTGGTGGGATTGGTGGGGACGATTCATATACACGGATTGCCCCTTATAGAAGTTTCGCGAAATTTAGTTTCGCCGCTGGTTATCATATTAAAGCGATTAATAGATATTGTTGTCGGTCTTGTAATGAGCGGATTTGTTATTTTGTTAACCCCTTTAATTGCTGCAATTATTAAGATAGATAGCCCCGGTCCTGTATTTTACACACAGCGTCGTGTGGGTAGGTATGGCAAAGAATTTACGATGTACAAGTTTCGCTCGATGGTTCGTGATGCAGAAAAACGCACTGGTGTGGTGTGGGCAAAGCGAAATGACCCTCGCATTACTCGGGTAGGGCGATTTCTACGAAGAACCCATTTAGATGAATTACCGCAATTCTTTAATGTTTTATTGGGGCATATGTCGCTGGTGGGTCCTAGACCTGAACGGAGGGAATTCGTGGCTGAATTTAGACATAAGGTTCCGTTATATGAGCGTCGCCTGATAATTAGACCTGGTATTACTGGATGGGCTCAAATCCGCCACAAATATGACGAAACATTGCACGATGTTATTGAAAAAACGAGATACGATATTTACTATATAGACCATATTTCTCTGAGCCTTGACTTAAAAATAATTTTAGCCACCTTTTTAAAGATATTAAGAGGTGAAGGAATTTAAAAAAACAGTGAGATAAAATTAAATGCATGATATAAAAGAGATTAGGCAAAACCCAACTCGCTTTAAAGAATTTTTATTGCGTCGTGGTATTGAGGCGGATATCGACAAGATTTTACAATTAGACCAAAAGTGGCGCGACATAACAAATAATTTAGATAAGATGCGCGCTCAACGAAATGCGGTCTCTAAACAGATAGGTTTAGCAAAAAAAGCACAGATAGATACCTCGCAATTTGAAGTAGAGATGAGAAACCTCGGTGATACAATTCAAAAGGGCGAGATTGAAATAAGGCAGTTATTAGATGAAATAAACCGTTTACTATCACTTTTACCAAACCTGCCTGCTGAAGATACCCCTATTGGCAAGAATAGCGATGATAATGTTATCGTGAGGCAGTGCGGCGATGTTTCTAAATCTGATTTTATCCCTTTAGAACATTTAGACTTTGCCGAGAAGATAGGAATATTGGATTTCAGGCGTGGAGGTAAGATAACCGGTTCGGGATTTCCAGTATGGACAGGTGAAGGGGCTCAACTTGAGAGAGCGATAATTAATTTTATGCTTGATTTACATACAAAAGAACATAATTATAATGAGATGTTGACCCCTTTCATAGCCAATCGTGATAGTATGTATGGTTCCGGACAGATCCCCCATTTGGAAGATGATATGTATCATATAGAGTTGGATGACCTATTCTTAATCCCAACTTCAGAAGTTACATTAGTTAATTTACATCGAGGGGAAATATTTCCTGAGGAGGTGCTACCGATAAAATACTGTGCTTACTCACCTTGTTTCCGTAGAGAAGCAGGTGCGTATGGTGCGAGCACGCGTGGATTTTTAAGAACACATCAATTCAATAAGGTTGAATTAGTAAGATTTGAACGCCCTGAAGATTCTTTTAACGCTCTGGAAGAGCTGGTTAGCAATGCTGAGACAGTTCTTAAGCGTCTTGAGTTGCCTTATCGAGTGGTGAGGTTGTGTACGGGTGATATGGGATTTTGCGCGGCTGCTTGTTATGATATTGAGGTATGGGCGCCCGCTACTAAGCGGTGGTTAGAAGTATCGTCTTGTAGTAATTGCACCGATTTTCAAGCCAGACGCGCTGATATTAAATTCCGTTCTAAATCTACAGGTAAGACCGATTATGTTCATACTTTGAATGGTTCAGGGGTGGCAACCTCAAGATTGATGGTAGCAATACTTGAAAATTATCAAACTGATGAAGGAGTTTTAGCGGTTCCATCCGTATTAAGAAATTATATGGGTGGTAAAATGTTAATTCGTGGAGTAATAAAAAAGAGATGAAAATCACTATAGTTGGCGCTGGTGCAGTGGGAACGCATTTGGCGCGTTCTCTATCCTGGGAAGGGCACGAAGTGGTCATCATTGATGTTAGTCAAGATATAATTGACCAAGTGCAGAATAGTATGGATGTGTTAGCCATAAGAGGCAATGCTACTTCTATATCTACCCTTGTTAAAGCGGGTATTCAATCGTCCGATTTACTTTTAGCGGTAACTAATGTTGACGAAGTGAACATCGTAACCTGTATGTTAGCGGCACAGTTCGGTGTTGCTACCCGTATTGCCCGAATAAGAAACCAAGAATACTCTCACCCGAATACACCAGTTGACTTGAGTAAGTTGGGTATTACTCAAGTAATTCACCCTGAACTTGAAACCGCTCGTGTAGTGGTACGCTTAATCCAATATCCTGATGCATTTGACTTTATTGAATGTGCGGATGGTAAATTGTATTTAGTTGGACTTAAGATAGATGTGGAAAGTTCTATTCTGAATAAACCTTTAAGGGAGTTAAATCCTGTTGAAGGTGAATTGAACTTTAGGTTAGTTGCAGTTAATCGCGAAGGTCGCACAATCATACCAACGGGAGATTTTCACATTAAACTACAAGATATCATATATGTTATTTGTAAAATTGATGATATAAAATCGGTGTTTGATAAGGCTGGAAAACCGATATCCTCAACTCGTAATGTGATGATACTCGGTGGTAATATTATAGGTAGAATGGTGGCAGAACAATTAGAAAAAGAAAAAAGGCATAATGTTAAAATAATAGAAAGTGATATCGAGAAATCTGAAATGGCAGCACAAAGATTACAAAATACGATGGTTGTTTTTAGTAAAGGCGGTATGGATTTAGATATTCTCACTCAAGAGGGATTGAATGAAATGGATGTTTTTGCTGCGTTAACCGACGACGACGAAAATAACATCGTAACTAGCCTTTTTGCGCGACATCTTAAAGTGAAACGCACTATCACTTTAATATCTAAACCTATTTATATGCCAGTTGTTCAAACCATAGGATTAGACGCTGCTATAAATGAAAGGTTGCTGACCACAGATGCAATATTGAAGTTCCTGCGAGGTGGTAGGATTATTAATATATCTTCGCTGAGAGGGATTCGCGCTGAAATAATTGAGTATTATGTAGAACCAAATTCTAAAGTTGCGGGTCGTCGTTTACGCGATATTGAGTTTCCAGAAGGGGTTATCATAGGAGCAGTGGACCATCGCGGAGAGATTGAGGTGGCTATAGGTAATACAATTATAAATAGTGGTGATAGGGTGGTAGTTTTCAGTCTTCAGCAAGCCTTATCCAAAATTGAGAAATTTTTTAACTAATTGATGCAAAATTCCTTTAATAATAAATATTTAATAAGAGTATCGGGCTTAAAGAAATATTTTCCCATTCGTCGTGGTCTTTTCCGCAAGTTGGTGGGTTCTGTCAAGGCGGTGGATAATGTGGAATTTGGTATTTGCGATGGTGAAACACTCGGTTTAGTGGGTGAATCTGGTTGTGGTAAGACTACTACCGGTAGGTTAGTTTTACGACTATTAGAACCAACCGAAGGCAAAATATTCTTTTCAGGTGAGGATATTACGCTTCTAAATGGCGCTTCGTTAAGGCGAATAAGGCGGAAAATGCAAATCGTCTTTCAAGACCCTTACAGTTCTTTAAATCCTCGTATTACTATTGGTGGTATGTTGCGAGAAATCTTAAATTTTCATAAAGTAGTTCCTGTAAAGCAAATTCCAGAACGGATAAACGAAATTTTAGATAGTGTAGGTTTATCGCCACAATATGCAAATCGATATCCTCACGAGTTTTCTGGCGGGCAGAGACAAAGAATCGGCATAGCGCGTGCCTTAGCAGTGGAACCCCAATTTATTGTGCTCGATGAGCCGGTTTCCGCTTTGGATGTTTCAATTCAAGCGCAGATTTTAAATTTGCTTCAAGATTTACAAAGTAAGTTTCACTTGAGTTATCTATTAATTGCTCACGATTTATCAGTAGTAGAGCATATTGCTAATAGGATAGCGGTTATGTATTTAGGACGGATTGTGGAAGTTGGACCGTCAGATTTTATCACCCGTGAACCGCTTCATCCATACACCAAAGCGCTTATTTCTTCAATACCTGTAAATGACCCTAATGAACGCCGTCAACGCGAACCCTTAAGCGGTGATGTCCCAAGCCCCGCAAGTCCTCCTTCGGGATGCCATTTCCATCCGCGATGTCCTCAAGCCAAGCCAATCTGTCGGGAGTGGCAATTCACTTTAAAAAATGTCGATGAGAACCGTCAAGTTGGTTGTATCCTTTATAATTAAAGGTTATCGTTATGAATATATTTAGACAAATATTGGGAAAAAACATAAGAGTAAAAATGGGGATGTTTGCCCTTGCAGTTTTACTTTGGTTTTTAGTGGTAACGGAACGAACTTATGAGTATGTTATAGACACCCCAATTCAATTAGTGGGTTTAAAAATAAATAAGACCGTTGCTGAACCAATTCCTGAATATGTGAAGGTCAAGTATAATGGGCGAGGGCGCGAATTGATTAGGCTTATGTATATTAGTAAACCACATTTAAGATTAGATTTAACAACTATTACTAATAAACATACCTTTAAACTTAAGAGTGATATGGTTGTTTTGCCGGGAGGAATTAATGCAACAGTATTAGAAATAATTCAGCCAGATACAATTGGAGTGGTTTTGGATGAACGCTTACGACTAACAGTGCCTGTGAATGTAAAACTGGATATTGAACCTGAGGCTGGATATGTTGTAACCCAGATAAAGTCTATACCTAATCAAGTTGAAGTGACCGGACCAAAGCAAATTATTGACAATTTGAAACAAATTTCCACCGAGTATAAAAAATTAGAAGGAATTAAACGCAATACCGAATTAGAATTAAATTTAGAAATTCCCCAAGAATACGGACTTACTATTCACCCGATGAAAATCCGCACGGTTGTTAATATAGAGCGTTTAGTTGAAAAAACATTCATAAACTTACCTATTCGGTCGCCCAATCTCCAAATAGGAAAACACTTAATAGTAGAACCACCCATAGCGACAGTAACCGTAATAGGTGGATTCACCGCCCTTTCCAACTTAAAGCCTGAGGATATAATTGTATATTTTGATAGTTCGGAGGTTAATTTTTTAAATCCTCATACGGTCAATTTAAAAGTCGCTTGTGAATTACCAGTCAAAGCGGTTAAAATTGTCCCTCCCGGTGTTAGAATATTTAAAAGTGTTCAATGAAACTTCGTGTTATCTTAGGTATAGAAACATCTTGTGATGAAACTGCCGCAGCAGTATTAGTAGATGGTAAAATAATCGCTGACCGCACGACTCGCCAGACTTTACACGAACAGTATGGTGGGGTGGTTCCTGAATTGGCATCACGAGCCCACGAAAGACTTTTAGCCCCCGCTATTGATGGTGCACTCGCAGAGGCTAAAATGAAAATTAACGATGTTGAGGCAATTGCGGTAACCAATGGTCCTGGTTTAGCCGGAGCCTTGCTGGTTGGTGTAGCAGTGGCGAAAGGGTTATCTAAAGCCCTAAAAATCCCCATTTTTGCGGTGAACCACTTAGAAGGACATATCTGGGCGGTGGAAATGAGTAGGGCTAATTTTGGTATTAATAATACCTCAGAAACATCTAACATTAACAATACGATACCATCCCCTTTTTTGGCTCTTATTGTTTCAGGTGGACATACTATACTGATTAGAGTTGATGATTTTGGTAAATACACTAAATTATGCACAACGCGGGATGACGCAGCGGGCGAACTGCTCGATAAAGTGGGTAGAATGTTAGGACTTGCTTTTCCGGCTGGTGCTAAAATTGACCAATACGCTTTAAAGACTGTCAAATCTTCACTTAACTTTCCCCGAGCCCATTTTTCTAATAATCAATTTGCCTATAGTTTTAGTGGGCTTAAAACTGCGGTTAATTACTATTTAAAAACCCATCCAGAACTATACGATTCAGATGGGAACATAAACGATGAAACGCGCGGTCAAATATGTCGAGCAGTAATGGAATCGGTGGCTGATATGCTCTCTTTGCCGGTTGAACATTTCTTAGACTCCGGTGATTATAAAGCGTTTGTAGTCGGTGGTGGTGTATCCGCAAGTGTGTTTCTTCGAAATAAATGGGAGCAAATATCTAAAAAACATAAAGTTCCACTATTTATATCCCCCCCAGACTTTTGCACTGATAATGGTGCAATGATTGCTTATACTGGGTGGAAAATGATTTTATCGGGAGTGTTGCCTGCCTCAGATGACTTCGCAGTTGAACCATCTTTAAGTTTATTTAAGTAAATAAAAAAACAAATCTTGAATATACAATTAAATACATCATATTCCGTCGGTCTAATTATATTAGGTTTTGTTATTTCTGTAGCATTTGCTGTTTGGAGTTATCGGTGGACTATCCCTCCAGTTAGCAATAATTTAAAGGTTATTCTGATATTTGCTCGTTCGATTGCGTTAATCAGTGGTATTTGGCTCTTAGCCCAACCTAATTTAATTGTCGAACGAAAAAAAGAAGAGCCACCTAAAATTGCGATTCTATTGGATTATTCCCAAAGTATGAATCTCAGACAGAACGAATTTGATAGATTAAAGTCGGTTAAAGATGCCTTTAATAGTTCGGCTTATGAAGATTTTAAAGAGAATTGTGAGGTAATGTTGTTTGGCTTTGGCGATACGGTTATTGATTTGACAAATAATGAGAAGATTCTTAAGAATTTTGAGCCCAATTTGCCCGCTACTGATATAGGTATGGCTTTAACTTATATTGCGATGATATCAAAGAAAATACAATTTCAATCAGCGTTTTTAATAAGCGACGGGATAGTAAACAGGGGTGCTGAACCGGTTCGAATTGCTAAATCACTTAATTTCCCAATATGGACTGTAGGGGTTGGAACTGTTCAGCCTTCAATGGACGCAATGATAATCAGTACCAATGTAAATCCCATTGTTTATCAAGGGACTCGCACTACTATTACGGTGGGTTATCGAGTTATAGGCCTAAAAGATAGAACCTTAAACTTATTGCTTAGGGACCGGACCGAAAAAGTGGTTAACCAGACCCAGATTAAACCCACAAGTGATTTTGAGGAAGGGGAGGCCAAGTTTGAGGTGGATATTACTGAGGCAGGGAAACTGCGCTGGACTGCGGAGATTAGCAATTTGGAAGGTGAATTGACCTATGATAACAACCGCCACAGTTTCTATATGAATGCCCTTACTGATAAAATTAAAGTCTTGTTCATATCTGGCGGATTGAGCAACACTTGTGGCGATTTGATTCGCCGTTTAAGCAGTGATGAGCATATTAAACTAACCACTCGGATAGCACGCGGTAAAAGTTTCTTTGAAGGGGGATGGCTTGAAGAAGATGAAATTTCTAAAATAGATGTGATATTTATACACCAATTCCCCACCCAACAGACCGACCGTTCGGCTTTAAATGGATGGACCGCTAATGTAATAAAATATAGAATTCCACTTTGCTTTATCGATGGTGATTTATCTACACCCAATGCCTCACCTGAAATAATTGAGTTATTGCCCATCAGTTACACCAATCATCCGGTTCGCCTCTCCAGCGGTCAATTATTACCAGCCCAGCGGCACGCGATAATATCCACGCCTGATGATTTGAATTATGAAAATAAATGGCGAGAATTACCACCATTACAGTTTGCTTTGGATTATTGGACATTAAAACCGGGTGCCGAAGTTTTAGCATATTTCCAAATGATTAATAATCAAAGAGTTCCCGGACTTATTATTCAACAAGTTTCGGGATACAAGAGCGCTGCTATTTTAGCGCGGGACCTTTGGCGATGGGGGCTGGCTTCCCCCGGTGAGGAAGGCATCTTAGAGCCATTACTAGGAAGACTGATTAGATGGTTAGCCTTGAAACCTATGGAAAAACGAATAATAATACAATTTTATAAAGACCAATATGGTTGCCGTGAAAATGTGGTTTTTTATGTCTCGGTTTATAATGAAAATTTCTTACCTATTAATGATGCCGAAGTAGATTGCGAAGTGAATTTAAGGGATAAAGACCAAATAAAATTCACCTTAGAACCAAATAATTCTGGTCAATATCGCGGTTCCTTTACCTCTTGGGGTGAAGGTGAATACACCGTCAAAGTCAATGTTAAACATAAAGGTGAATTTTTAGGTTCGGATAGTGCTAAAGTGATGGTAGAACCGTTTTCTATAGAGTTATTAGATACCCGTTTGAATGAGGAACTTTTAAGAAAAATTGGTGAACTCACCGGTGGCGGTTATATTACAATTGATAAATTGGATTCCCTGTTTTCCGTAATAAAATTCCCTAATTGAACCGTAAAAATGAAAACGGAATATAAACTATGGGGAGTTTGGTGGATTTTAGGTTTAATTTTATTATGTTTATCTATGGAATGGTTTATCAGAATGCGCAAGGGGATGTTGTAAGAAATTTAAGTATTTTAATAATAATACATAATTGAAAACTAAGCAACCCATAATCGTTATTATTGGTGGTGGTTGGGCGGGGCTTTCAGCGGCTACTCTTTTAGTTAATAAGAATGTGGAGGTAGTATTAATTGAGCGCTCTAACAGATTAGGTGGACGTATGAGCTCGTTTTATGACCCAAAATTCGGTGAATGGTTAGATAATGGTGTGCATCTATTCATAGGCGCTTATCATAATGCACTTCAACTTATGAGTATATGGGGTGTATCTGAAAATGTGGTTTTTAATGAAGATTTTAATATTCCTTGGCTTGGGCGAAACGGTGAAGTTTATAAATTTAAATTAAAAGAAAATAGTTTAGCGACTGCGTATTCGTTATTGAAATTTAAAGGTTTCAGTTTTAAGGATAGACTATTCACCATCAAGGGGTTAAATGCTCTTAAGAAAGCATACGATAATCCACCTATTCCTGAACCAACTGTGGCTAAATTCCTTAAAAATGAAGGAATAGATTTTGAAAAATACGGTAGTTGGTTTGAGGCTTTAAGTTTAGCCGTATTAAATGCTTCGGCTGAAATAGCAGGATTGTATCCTTTAATCCGGGCTATGAAAGCCGGTTTAGCATCCGGAAATAGTATAGGCAAACTATGTTTCTTTAAAAAGCCTTTCCAACAAGCATATATAGACTCAGCAAACGATTATTTACAAAGAAATAAGGTTAAAATTATTCTTAATACCCCTGTAAATAGTGTTAAAGTCGCACAAAATGAAAGATTAATTGAGGTAAATTATCATAATTGTAAAATTTATGCCGATGCAGTGATTTCAACAGTTCAACCATTAGATTTATTGTCATTTTTACCAATTGAATTAAAATCGGATAGTTTTTTCAAATGTTTAGGTAAAATGGAATATTCACCAATTATAGCAACCTATCTTAATTTCGAGCGCCCAGTTCTTAAGACAAGGTTGGTTCACTTAGATAGGGGAAAGGCGCTGCATTGGGTTTTCGGTCGAGGTTATTCTAGTGAGCAAGTTTGGGAGAATATTTCTACAATAAGGAGTTATGCGGTTGAATATTCGAATCTATCAACGAAAAGAATAATAAATGATACAATAATGGAGTTAGAAAAGCGGATACGAAATCTTAATAAAAACAGATTATTAAAAGCCCGAGCAATAATAAATAGACGCGCTACCGTAATATTAAAACCGGGCAGTGACGACATTCGCCCTAAAACTGAAACACCGCTTAAAGGATTATTTTTAGCGGGCGACTGGGTAGCAACTGGGCTACCTGCAACGGTTGAAAGTGCTGCTTTGAGCGGTATTCTATCTGCTGAAGCCTCACTTAAATCTTTAAGATAAAGGATTTAAAAATTAAAGAAAATATTTCTGTAGTTAAGAGTATATATTTTGAAATTTTCACTATCTGAAAACGAAAGGTGCAGGGCATTTACTATTCCTAAAAATAGTGATGCACCACAAAAAGCAAGAATATCGGTCAGATATCATATTGAGAATTTCAATAGCGACAATCTTCCTCAGCGATTTTTAGAGGCTTTTACCTCTATATTAAAGCGCACTAACTATTACTCAATTATTTCACATTATGCTAAAATATGCGCCAAATGTGCGCGCTGTGCGACGAATTGTCAACTTTTTTTAACAACTAATGACATAAATGATATTCCTTGCTACCGTTCAGAGTTGTTATTGAGGATTTTCAGGCGATATTTTATCTCAAGTAGGTTGGTCTCTAACTTTAATACAAATGATACATATCTTACCGAATCGGTAATTTACGAGTTAGCCGATTCACTTTATAACTGCACTGCTTGCGGTAGGTGTAGATTAGAATGCCCAATGGGAATTGACCACAGTTTAATAACCCGTTTAGGAAGATATATACTATCAGAATTAGGGATTGCGCCACGGGCTTTGGTGGTTAGCACGCGCGAGCAACTTGATGGAAGAACCGGGAATACTTCAGGACTACCAGTCCCTGCACTATTAGATACTCTTGATTTTCTTGCAGATGAAATTAAAGAATTAAAAGGGATTGAGTTACTTTTTCCAGTTGACCAAGAAGGGGTTGAATATCTATTCTTACCTGCGGTATCAGATTTTATTATGGAAGCCGAAACCCTTATGGGTATCGCTACAGTTTTTAAAGCCACAGGTGATAGTTGGACTATTAGCACGGGCAATTTTGACGCCATTAACTATGGAATGTTCTATGATGATTATGTTCTTGAGAGGGTATTAAAAAGGATTGAGACTGAGATTAATAGATTGAAAATAAAGAAAATAATCATTGGTGAGTGTGGTCATGCCTCACGGAGCGCAAAATTTTATTATCCCGCATTTTGCGGTGGGCAAAATGCAATACCGGTCATTAGTATAATTGAATATATTCACCAGGCTCTCAAAGCGGGCAAGTTAAAATTAAATAAAGATGTTATAAATGAAAGGGTCACTTATCATGACCCTTGTAATATTGCTCGTTCTGGTTGGATTGTGGAGCAACCTCGGGAAATTTTAAAAGCATTTTGTAAGGACTTTGTAGATATGCTCCCCAATCGCAGAGATAATTACTGCTGTGGAGGTGGAGGCGGGACAGTATCCATAGATGAACTGAAGCCATATAGAACTATAATTGCGGGTCGGATTAAAGCGGAACAAATCAGACGAACCGGTGCGAAATATTGCGTAGCACCCTGTGCAAATTGTAAAAAACAACTTCGTGAACTTATGGAGGAATATAAATTGGATTGTGAAATCGTCGGTCTAAGTGACCTTATTTTAAAAACCATAAAATTGGACTAAATATGGAGACTTTAATTGTATTCGGCAAAGGACCTCTATTTCGTTTCTGTTTTGCTTTGATGATTTTAGGACTTGCGCGGGTGGTTTTCTTATGCATTGCAGAATTGATAGAGGCATATAAACGCTATAAAAAAAAAAAAATTCTGTGGGGTGAAGTGTTTAAGTATACCATCAATTGGTTATTTCCAGTAAAGAGATTACTGAATAAAAGACCTATTTATAGTATACTTTCGGTAATATTCCATTTAGGTTTTATATTTGTTCCATTATTTTACATTGCCCATATCAATGCCGTAAAGAGTTCTATTGGAATGGCTTGGTTTGCAATGCCAAATGGATTAGCCGATTGGTTGACTTTACTTTCTATTGCTGCGGGGTTATTATTATTCTTGATGAGGGTTTTTTACCGACCATCGCGAATCTTAAGCCGTTTTCAGGACTTTTTTTGGATCTTGGTAATCATTCTACCTTTATTAACAGGCTGGCTTTGTGTTCATGCAAAGTTAAGCGCTAATTTATATATATATACATTATTCATTCATATTTACTCTGCAAACTTAGTGATGGTGCTTATCCCCTTTACTAAAATCGCTCATTGTGTTTTAGCCCCCTTATCACATTTGGTGACCGATATCGGTTGGAAATTTCCCGAGGGTGCTGGAAAACAAGTAGCAGAAACTTTAGGAATTACTGAAAAACCTTAGATATTTAATCGGAAAAACTTATGTCTAATAAAGCGATATTAACCGACACGACGGAGTGTATAGGCTGTCGCGAGTGCGTAATAGCCTGTAAACAACGATATAAATTAGAAGACGACTTACCGCGCCGCTGGTCGTTAAGGGATGGTCTTTCAGCGGATAATTGGACCTCTATAGTGGAGCGTCCTGGTCCAAGGTTCATCCGCAAACAGTGTCGCCACTGCCTCAAACCGGCTTGCGTTGCCAGTTGCCCAGTTGGAGCACTCACAAAAACCAAAATGGGTGCGGTAGTTTATGATGAAAAAAAATGTATGGGATGTAGATATTGTATGATGGCTTGTCCTTATGGAATCCCCAGATACGATTGGGACTTAACTGTTCCATATATTCGTAAATGCATATTTTGTGCTGATTATATTGCGCGCGGTGGTTCACCAGCTTGCACCGATGCCTGTCCGACCGGTGCCACTATTTTCGGTGACCGCGAGGAATTGCTATCCGAGGCTTACGACCGAATAAAGACTTATCCGGATAGATATAAAAATAAAGTCTGGGGAGCAAATGAGGTTGGTGGAACCAGTGTTATTTATATATCAGATATTGATTTATCATTCTTAACCTATGGTAATATATTAGGCGAGACTCCACTGCCTGTTAAGACAGCTCCAGCAATGACCGCAGTGCCCTTCACTTTTGTTGGAATGGCGGCTGCGATGGCGGGATTAGGTTGGATTATAGGTAGAAGGCAAAAACTTAATGATGAACAGAATAAAGACCAAGATAAAAGAGAGGATAGTGATGGATAGGATTCACCGATTCAAATCTATTCTATGGTTTTTCACCGGTTTAGGATTGGCTGTCGCCGTAGCCCGGTATGTTTTCGGTTTAGGCGCTACCACAAATCTTTCTGATGCTGTTCCTTGGGGGCTTTGGATAGGTTTTGATGTTATGAGTGGGGTTGCTTTAGCTGCAGGTGGATTTGTCATTACCGCTACAGTATATATCTTTAAATTAGAAAAATATCATTCGTTAGTTAGACCAGCAGTTTTAACAGCTCTTTTAGGTTATATTGCAGTTGCAGTAGGATTGCTCTTTGATTTAGGTTTACCATGGAATATTTGGCATATGATTATATATTGGAATTTTCATTCACCATTGTTCGAGGTCGGTTGGTGTGTGATGCTATATTTGACTGTGCTCCTTTTAGAATTTTTTCCTGTTCCTGCGGAGGATATAGGGTGGTTAGCGGGTATTAGGCGCTCGTTAGTTAAGATACGACTACCCTTGGTTATCGCCGGTATAGCGTTATCCACCCTCCATCAATCCTCCTTAGGTTCGCTATTTTTAATAGTTCCTTACAACTTGCCCCCTTTATGGTATTCTCCAATATTGCCTATTAATTTCTTCATCTCTGCAGTAGGACTTGGGCTTTTGATGGTTACTTTAGAAAGTTTAGTTTCATCTTGGCTTTATCGTCGTTCACCAGAAAAGGACTTACTTATAGGCATAACAGGTGCAGCTCGTTGGGTCATATTAGTTTATTGTATAGTGAGATTTTTAGATTTAGCACTTCGCGGTCAAATCGAGTTAATTTTTAATCACGATTGGCGGACTATGATGTTTTGGCTTGAGATAGTTTTATCTATGATTATTCCTTTAGTATTATTGTTTATACCTAAGGTTCGTCGGTCGCTGGCTGGGCTTTGGAGTGTGGCTATTAGTGGAGTTTTAGGGGTGGTCTTAAACAGAATTAATGTAGGTGGTTTAGTTCATTTTGAACGAGGTGAAGTGTTCTATTTACCTTTATGGATAGAGATTGCAATTAGCGCGGCTATTGTATCTGTGGCTATATTGGTGTTTTTATTTATGGTCGAGCGGTTTAAGGTATGGGAAACTCCACCACAAATTAGTAGTGATGAATCTTTAAAACAAATTGACTCTTTCCCTTATAAAAGTCTTTGGCAAGTTAAGCCATCCTCAGCTGTTAGAGCCTGTTATTCATTAGGATTTATAATTGCCTCAGCCTTAGGTTTTATGTTTATTACCGTGAACACTGCTGAATATCGGGGGGTGCTAAAGACCCCAGTCAAAGAAGCGCGTGGTGGCGACATTTTATGGATAGACGGCAATCGAGATGGATTTGGAACGCGTTTTGACCATCAAATGCACGCTCAATATGCAGAAATGACTGGTTCCTGTGCGATTTGTCATCATATGAATTTACCCGATGACAAACAAAGTAGATGTAGTTCTTGTCATCAAATGATGTATCTTCCGACCGATGCTTTTAATCACAATTGGCACTATTCACCTAAGGGCGCTGGATTACCCTGCTATACTTGCCACGAAAGCGGACAACCTAAAAGTAATAAAACCATTAAACAATGTGATGATTGCCATAAAGACCTTATACCTCAAAGCGCTGGTGTAGTGGTAAATTCATACAAAGCACCACCTTACCCACAAGCGATGCACATAATGTGCATAACCTGTCACTCTAAGTTAGATGAAGAATACTCAAAACCAAGATTGGCGAGATGCGCTGCTTGCCATAACGACCGCCGCTTTGAACTTATTAAGGACCTTGATACTACCCGATTCGGTCTACCCACAAACCCAATCTTACCCCCGATTAAGAAATAGATGTTTAAGAAATTGTTCTTAATTTATGGAAAGTATGATGAGTATAGAATATCTGCAAGTGATACAAAAATTTGCATTTTTCACTCGCAAACGAATATATGACATTTAATAAATCCAAAAGCAAATCTTAAATAAGGAGAGGTAATCTGATGAATGATAAAATCGCTGAGTTATTAAGAAGAAAACAAGAAGCCCTTCTGGGTGGTGGCAAAGAGAGAATTGAGGCTCAGCACGCAAAAGGCAAACTTACAGCCCGAGAAAGACTCGATTTACTGCTAGATCCGGGTTCTTTTAATGAAATAGACGCATTTGTAACTCACCGATCTAACGACTTTGGTTTAAATAAGCAACGCTTTCCGGGTGATGGAGTGGTAACTGGTTATGGTCGGATAGGCGGTCGATTAGTATTCGTCTTTGCGCAGGATTTTACGGTATTAGGGGGGTCTTTAGCCGAAGCCCATGGGGCTAAAATTTGTAAAATTATGGATATGGCTTTAAAGAATGGTGCGCCGGTCATAGGTCTTAACGATTCTGGTGGAGCAAGGGTTCAAGAAGGTGTGGTATCATTGGGGGCTTATGCGGATATATTTCTTAGAAATACCTTATGTTCAGGGGTTATCCCCCAAATATCGGTGATTATGGGACCTTGTGCTGGCGGTGCGGTCTATAGCCCCGCGATTACCGATTTTATCTTTATGGTGCGCAATACTAGTTATATGTTCGTAACCGGACCGAAGGTGGTTAAAACAGTCACCCACGAAGAGATTACTTCGGAAGCCCTCGGCGGGGCGGATACCCATGCTACTAAGAGCGGAGTGGCTCATTTTGCTTGTGATAGCGAAATTGAAGCCTTAGATGGTGTCAAACGGCTTTTAACCTATATTCCTTCAAATAACCTTGAAGACCCGCCTTTTAAATCTACAAATGACCCTATTGAGCGGGCTGATAATGAATTAAATAGTATAATTCCGGATAACCCAAACAAGCCCTATGATATGAAAGTGATTATTCAAAAGGTGGTTGACGATGGTGAGTTTTTCGAAGTGCATCGGGATTTTGCGATGAATTTAGTGGTGGGGTTTGCGCGTTTAGGGGGTAGGTCAGTAGGGATTATAGCTAATCAACCCGCAGTTTTAGCGGGGGTATTGGATATTGATTCGTCTCGCAAAGGCGGGCGTTTCATACGATTTTGTGATGCCTTCAATATTCCTATTATCACCTTTGAAGATGTGCCCGGCTTTTTACCCGGTGTTGACCAAGAGTGGCGCGGGATTATAGTTAATGGAGCGAAACTGCTATACGCCTATTGCGAGGCAACCGTCCCTAAAATTACCGTAATCACCCGAAAGGCTTATGGTGGTGCCTATGATGTTATGAATTCTAAACACATACGCGGGGATATGAATTTCGCCTGGCCCTCAGCCGAGATTGCGGTTATGGGTCCAAAAGGCGCGGTGGAAATCATCTTTTCAAAACAGATAGCCGGGGCTGAAAATCCTGAAGAGATGGAGGAAAAACTTATTGCTGAATACACCGCAAAATTTGCTAATCCTTATATTGCTGCTGAAAGGGGTTATATTGATGAAGTTATTGAACCACGACTCACCCGTCCTAAACTGATAGCCGCGTTAGAGATGCTGCAAAATAAAGTAGACTATAATCCTAAAAAGAAGCACGGTAATATCCCCTTGTAAAACACATATATAGACAAAAACAAACGGACACCCTGATTGTTTAGGTGTCCGTTTTTTTTTAATTTCTTTTATACTTTAGTTCTTTGAATTGTTTATGAACTCTCGGGCTTCTGTCTTGCTTGCGAGAGCAAGTATCCAGACAACCGTATAATATAAATAATCTAAGTTAAATTAGACACATCAATAGATGGATTATAGATTAAGGATTTTATTTATCTTCAGTCTTATGGAATTTAATCTCTTGAGCCTCAATTAAAGGTAATTCAAAATATAAACGACCCGATACAGTAACGGTTTCACCGATGTGGGATGATTTTAAGGGTTTAGAGGCTTCGTTATCAAGATAAAAATAGGTTTTCCCCACAAATTCGGGTTTTTCCTCACCACAGAAAGAGACATATTTAGTTATTTTCAATGCGGTTAAGTGACCATATTTTTCACAGTCCACCTTAGCATTAAGTTCATTTTTCAAAGCACAATTAACGCAATAGTTAATTCCAGTCGCATGCATCATCTCAAATTTCCCCGGCTTACAGGAATGTGGACAAATATGTTCAGATTTGTCTTCTGAAGCATAAATCGGTAAATTTATCGCTAAAAATATTAATATTAATATGTTAGAATAGAATTTTAGTCTCATATTTATTCCTTATGATTTTTTTCTTGTCTAAGGTCGGTGAATCTTTTTACCTTCTTCCATATGAACCTGAAGTTCCCTTACAGGCCAGGTTTCAGGTTCAAGTGGTTGATATTTGTCGAAAGGATAGTCTTTTCTAAGGGGGTGACCTTTAAACTCTTCGTAAAGTAATAAGCGCTTAAGGTTTGGATGTCCTGTAAATTTAATTCCATATAAATCCCATACTTCTCTTTCAAACCAATCGGCGATTTGATATAATTTTGTTAAAGATGGTAAAGATTGTCCATCAGCGACAGCGGTTTTTACCCGCAAGCGATGATTAAGATTAATAGAATAAAAATGATAAATTACTTCAAAGCGTGGTGTTTTTTGTTCCAACCAGTCGACAGCGGTTAAGTCGGTGAGCATATCGAAGGCGTATTCCGTTCGCGACTTAAGTTCGCTCACTAAATCAACTAGTTTACTTGGTGAAATGACAACTACTGCAAAGCCTTTGTCAACATAGCAGGCCATTTCGGGATATTTTAAATTTGTCGATATAGAAGATATTAATTCTTCGGGTGTCATAATTAATTGTGGTTTAGTTTTTTAAGATAAGGCTTTTAAATTTCGTGCTTTTGTTCCTGTATTTTCCGCTGAAGTTTCATAAGTCCATCTAGGACGACTTCCGGGCGCGGTGGGCAACCGGGGATGTAAACATCCACTGGAATAATGCGGTCGATACCTTGCAACACCGCATAGTTATTGTATGGACCTCCCACAGAAGCGCAAGCACCAAACGCAACAACCCATTTAGGTTCCGCCATCTGGTCGTAGACCCTTTTTAAAATAGGGGCTAATTTATGATTGACTGTTCCTACCACCAATAGCACATCGGCTTGGCGAGGGCTAAAGCGGGGCAATCCCGCACCAAAGCGGTCTATGTCGTAATGCGAAGAAGCCACAGACATATACTCCATCCCACAGCAAGCGGTTACAAAAGGATACATAAAAATAGAATATTTCCGAGCCCAACCGAGAACATAATCAATAAGGTTATCGCCCGGCGTTCCCCATTGAACATTGTCTTGAATTATTGCCATTTAAGTATTTCTCTTTTAAGTATATAATACCAACCGAAGGTTAAAATAAGTAAAAATATACCCATCTCAATTAAACCCATCGTAATTAAGCCAGTTTTGCCCAAATCTTTAAGTATTATCGCCCACGGATAAAGAAACACAATTTCAATATCAAATATAACAAAAAGTATTGCGATAATATAGAAATGAACGGGAAATCGTTCACGCGCTGAACCTGGTGAAGGTGGATTGCCCGTTTCAAATTGTAATTCTTTTTGGGGGTTGGTCCTTTTAGGTCCAAGGTAAACCGTTAATAACAGAATTATAACTGTCAAACCAGCGGCTATTAGTAGAAGTAAAAGGACCCCAAGAAATTCGTTCATAATAATACTTTACGATATATGTTTTAAGATAAATATATTATTTTAATTCTAAATTTAAATAATTTTGAAAGTATTTATTTAATAATTTTTAAAATTTAACCCCAATTCCAGCTCGCCATCCCGCTCCCAAACCTTTGTCAAAGGGGGCAATTGAAGCATCAAATCTAAATATCGAATGTTCAATGCCTAATCCAAATATAGCCTGACTTTCAATCTTATTGCCAAACCAACCGCATCTTAAAAAGAAGGCGTGCATAAAACCTAATTCAGTTCCTAAATGGATTTGCCCGATGTTTTTATAGACCGCTGAGTATTCGGTTGTAGTGAGTAAATCAATACCTTTTAAAATTATAGTTTTAGAAACACCTAACCGTAATGTAGTTGGTAATGGTGAATGGTGGTATTCTTTTCCAATATTTGCAATTGCGACCCCACTCCACCAACCTTTTGTTCTAAAAGCAGTTCCAATATCAAATACAGGTAGTCCACCGGCTCTATCGCCATAAATATCTTCCAACCAACCTTTTACAGTGCATCCTAATGATAAATCTGTATTTATTAGATATGCTGCGCCTAATGATAAGTATGCTTGATGAATGGTGAATTCGGCTTCAGGTGGACCGGGTTGAGTGCGTGCTTCAAATCCCGGCATAGATAACATAAAATAGGATGAAGCAATACCTCCCCATCTTGTCCGAAATCGGCCTGAACCAACTGAACCGCGACTATCCACTAACCAACGAAAAACCCCAAAGCGAACTTCCCTTTCTCCAAAGGCTAACAAAGCCG